>Ga0116229_10011349_pt1 | contig 13177 bp, 7 predicted proteins | sample S1TSphgellanicum_3_FD_87313 | JGI IMG/M metagenome (GOLD analysis project Ga0116229, IMG submission 87313) | Host-associated microbial communities from peat moss isolated from Minnesota, USA - S1T2_Fc - Sphagnum magellanicum MG | ecosystem: Host-associated > Plants > Peat moss > Unclassified...
TGTCGTTCATCCTCGAAAACGTGATGCAGCTCTGGCGCGGCCCGTCGCCCGTTTCGTTTCCCAGCGTGATTCCCAACCCGATCGTGCACCTCGGGCCGATCGACATCGGCGCCAAGCAGATCCTCGTGATCGTCACCGCCGTGGTGATGATGTTCGCGCTACAGCTCTTCATCTATAGGACGCGCCTGGGCAAGGCGATGCGCGCCACCGCGCAGGACCGCGATGCGGCGCAGTTGATGGGCATCGACATCAACACCACCATCGCCCTGACCTTCTTGATCGGCAGCGCGCTGGCCGGAGCGGCCGGCTTCATCAGCGGCGTGTACTACGGCACCACCTGGTTCTTCAACGGCTTCGAGGCCGGGCTCAAGGCCTTCACCGCCGCGGTGCTCGGCGGCATCGGCAACATCGCGGGCGCCATGCTCGGCGGCTTCTTGATCGGTTTGATCGAGGCGATGGCCACGCAATACATCCCGCAAGGCGCGCAGTGGACCAACGTGGTGGTCTTCTCGGTGCTCGTGCTGGTGTTGATCTTCCGTCCGTCGGGACTGCTCGGCGAGTCGCTGCCGGAGAAGGTGTGAAGTTCGGACGCGAGCGGCCGTTCGCCGTCTTGCCCTTTCTCGTGCTGCCCCTGGTGCCGTTGCTCGACCGCAACAACTCGCACATCGACTTCCTGACCAACGCGGGCGCGTTCATCTTGCTGGCGCTGGGCTTGAACATCGTCGTCGGCTTCGCGGGACTGCTCGACCTCGGGTACGCGGCCTTCTTCGCCATCGGTTCGTACAGCTACGCGATGCTCGCCAGCCAGCAGTTCGGCATCCACATTCCCTTTTGGGTCATGCTCTTCGTCGCGTCGGTGATCGCCGCAATCTTCGGCATCCTGCTCGGCGCGCCGACGCTGCGCCTGCGCGGCGACTACCTGGCGATCGTGACGCTGGGTTTCGGCGAGATCGTACCGCAGACGTTCTTGAACTTGACGCAGTATACGAACGGGCCCAACGGCATCAGTCCGCTCGACTCGCCTTCACTCTTCGGACACTCGTTCGGCTTCAGCGCGACGCCCTACTACGAGGTGATGCTGGCCTTGATCGCGCTCGCCGTGTTGCTCGCCACCAACCTGCAGTCGAGCCGGCTCGGCCGCGCCTGGATGGCCATCCGCGAAGACGAACTCGCGGCGCGCCACATGGGCATCAATACGACCACGGCCAAGCTCGCCGCTTTTGCGCTCGGCGCCTCGTTCAGCGGCTTGGCCGGCGTTGCGTACGCGGCCAAATTGTCGCTGGTCTCACCCGATCAGTTCCAATTCAACGTCAGCGTGCTCGTGCTCTCGATGCTCGTCCTGGGCGGCATGGGCAACATTTGGGGCGTGATCGTGGGCAGTTTCACGCTCTCGTTCATCAACGGTTTCCTGTTGCCGCAGTCGACGAATCTGGCGCACTCGATGCACCTCAACCTCGACTTCACCAATTACCGCTTCATGCTCTACGGCGTCATCCTGGTCGCGATGATGCTCTTCCGGCCCGAGGGTTTGATTCCGAGCAAACAGCGGCGCGCGGAGTTCCGCGAAGCCAAACTCGATCCGGCTTTGGCTGCCGAGGAGCAGGGCGAGTATACGCTGGGACCCGGGCCCGGCGCGGGTACGGGCGGATGACGCCGCTCCTACGCCTGACCGACGTGCGCAAGACGTTCGGCGGCTTGGTCGCGGTCAACGCGCTCTCGTTCGAGATCGAAGCGGGCGCGATCGTCGCCATGATCGGACCGAACGGCGCCGGCAAGTCGACGGTCTTCAACCTGATCACGGGCGTCTACGAACCCACCTCCGGCGCGATCGATCTCGACGGCCGCACCATTTGCGGCCTGAAGACGCACGCGATCGCGGGCCTGGGCATCGCGCGCACCTTTCAAAACATCCGGCTCTTCGCGTTCATGTCGGCACTCGACAACGTGATGACCGGCCGGCACAGCCGCATGCGCGCCTCGCTCTTCGACTCGCTGCTGCACACGCCGGCGCAGCGCGGTGAGGAGAAACGCGTGCGCGAGCGCGCGCGCGAACTGCTGCGCTTCTGCGGGCTGGAGCGCGAGGCCGACGACTACGCGCGCAACCTCTCGTACGGCCATCAGCGCCGCCTCGAGATCGCGCGCGCGCTGGCCTCCGAACCCAAACTGCTCCTGCTCGACGAGCCGGCTGCAGGCATGAACCCGCGCGAGAAGAGCGACCTGATCGAATTGATCCGGCGCATCAGGGATTCGGGCGTGACCGTGTTCCTCATCGAACACGACATGCATCTGGTGATGAACGTCAGCGAACGCATCACGGTGCTCGACCACGGCGAGAAGATCGCCGAAGGTCTGCCCGAGGCGGTGCGCAACGACGAGCGGGTCATCGAAGCGTACCTCGGCCGCGAGACCCCGGCCGGCTGATGGCGCTCCTGGAAGTCGAGAACCTCGACGCGCAGTACGGCCGGATCAAAGCGCTCGACGGCGTCAGCCTGAGCGTCGACGAGGGCGAGATCGTCACGCTGGTCGGAGCCAACGGGGCTGGGAAGACCACCACGCTGCGCGCGATCAGCGGGCTGCTCAAAGCAGCCCGGGGCAGCGTACGGTTCGCGGGCCGCGAGATCTCGCGCCTGAGCCCCGACCGGATCGTGCGGCTCGGGGTCGGCCACTCCCCGGAAGGCCGCCGCGTGTTCGCCCGCATGTCGGTCCGCGACAACCTCGAGTTAGGCGCCTACACGCGGCGGTCGCGCAGCGAGATCGCGGCCGACATGGAGGAAGTGTTCGTCACCTTCCCTCGCTTGCGCGAGCGAGCCGAGCAACGGGCGGGGACGCTCTCGGGCGGCGAGCAACAGATGCTGGCGATGGGCCGGGCGCTGATGTCGCGCCCAAAATTATTAATGCTCGATGAGCCGTCGCTCGGACTCTCGCCGCTCTTGGTCGAGACGATCTTCGGCGTGATCCGCCAGATCAACGCCCGCGGTACGACGATCCTCTTGATCGAGCAGAACGCCAGGCAGGCGTTGAGCATTGCGGACCGCGGCTATGTGCTCGAGGTCGGCCGGGTCGTCTTTGCCGATAAGGCAGCCGTTCTGTTAGCAAGCGAGGCGGTCCGCACGGCCTATCTCGGCGGCTGAGCCGCGCGGTTTTCCGCGCCGAGACCGGAGGGAGGGTGCGCTCCGGGGAGAACACGGGCTCAGGCGATTCCGGCGGCCCACGGAATCGGTCAGTTTGGTTTGGCTGCGACGGTGCTCGATCGAAGCCGATCCTTGCCAGTCCCGGGAGAGGTTCCTTTGGCTCACAGCAAGTCGCGTACTGCCCTATCCTCAATTCTGGCGCTCGTTGCGTTGGCCGCGACCACGTTGACCTCGTGTAGCGGCGGCGGACAGACGACGCCGGTCACGCCGACGGGTGGCGGCACGCAGTCGCACCATAAGATCGCGATCTCGATGAAGATCAAGATCAGCCAGACGTCCAAGCCGAGCCAAGGTGAAAAGAAGTCCCAGAGCGAGGCGAAGTCGCACACGCGCCAGCCGAAATACGTCTCGCCCGCGACCAACGGCGTCACGGTCACCGAATACGCGCCGGGCCAGACGCCGCCGAGCACGCCGACGATCGCGGTCAACGTCTCGCAATTCAGCGGCAATCAATGCGTCGTCGCGTATAATAACGCGTCGCGCACCTGCACGGTCTCGTTCCAGGCGCCGGTGGGTGTCGACAACTTCGCTGTTGCGGCCTACGATCAGCCGCCGGGTTCCAACGGTCAGATCCCGAGCAACGCCAATCTGCTCTCGGCGGGTACGATCGGCTTCACCGTCCTGCAGGGCGTGGTGAATACGATTGAAATCACGCTGGGCGGCCAGGTCGCGACGCTCGCGATGCAGCCGTCGGTCATTCTCGGCGTCGCCAACGGCGTACCCCAGACGTATCAGGCCTATGTCGAGCCGCTGGACGCCGACGGATACATCATCGTTCCGGCAGTCGGACAGAGTCCGTACAATAACGGCGACGGTGCGAACGTCTCCTTGGCGGTGACTTCCGGCGACCCGTTGGGTACGCTCGCGATCGTGCCGCCCGCCTCGGGCACCGATCCCACGCTGTACACCATCAACTACAACGGAGGCTCGGTTTCCGACGCGGTGCTGACCGGAGCGCTGCCGGGCGTCCCGACGACGACGGCAAACTTCACGCCGCTCACCACGTCGCCGGCATCGCTAACGCTCGGCTACACGGCCGCGCCGCACAATCAGACGGCGCAAGTCTCCGCGCAAACCGCGCTGTCGACCGCAACCGTCTACGCTTCGGTCGCCAACAGCGCGCCGCAATGTACGGTCAGCCCCGCTTCGGCAACGCCGATCCAACCCGGAGCCTCGGTCTCCTTCACGGTCGCGGGCGCGAACTCCGGAACGTGTTCGATCAACCTGACCACGGAGACCAGTTCCCAACAGGTGACCGGCAGCGTGCCCGTCACCGTCAACGGCACGAGTTACGGCTTGGGCCTGGGCGGCGGCAAGATCAAGCACATCGTGGTCATCATTCAAGAGAACCGCTCGTTCGACAACATCTTCGGCGGGCTCGACAACAACGGCCGCCCGCTTCCGGGCGCCGACACCGTCTCGAACCCGAGCCATAATGCCGACGACCAGACCGTTCCGCACGACTCGTACGGCAACGTCGTGCAGATGCAGTCGCTCGCGATGGGCGTGCCGGCCTGCTACAACCCGGGCCACGAGCACGTCAACCAAGTCGAGGACATCGACGGCGGAAAGATGGACGGGTTCAACATCGATCCGCCCGTACAGATCGCGCCGTGCCAGAGCCCGACGCTGCCCCCGCCCGCACCGCCCGACTGGGTCTACCAGACGATTCAGTATAGCGACGTCGCGCCGTATTGGCAGATGGCCGAACAGTACGCCATCGCCGACCACCACTTCGAGCAGATCAGCTCGGCCAGCTTCTCCGAGCACTTGATCCTCGCGTCCGGCACGAATGGCGGCGAGATCGATAACCCGGACATCGACACGCGCAACCCGGGCGGGGGCTGCGACGACCCGATCACGACTACGGTGACCTATCTCTTCGATCAGAACCAGCCAAACGGCGGCGGCCAAGTCGGGCCATTCCCGTGTTTCAACTGGCCCACGTTTCCCGACCTGATGTCGGCGCGCGGCGTCAGCTTCAACTGGTATGCGGCGGCGGGTCCGACGAAAGCCGACTTGGGTTATCAATGGTCGTCGCTCAACGCGTTTGCGCAGGATCGCTACGGCCCCATCTGGAGCAATAATGTCAAGGATTCCAATAGCTTCACGACCGACGTGCATGCCGGGAACTTGGCCACGTTCACATACCTCACGCCGTACTTGTTGACGTCGGATCATCCGCGTTCCGGGTCGAATACGGGGCCGCCGTTCATCGCCTCGATCGTCAACACGATCGGCAACTCTCAGTTTTGGCCGAGCACCGCGATCTTTCTCCTGTGGGACGATTTCGGCGGGATGTACGATCACGTCATCCCACCGAATTGGGGCCCATCGCAGGGTCCACAGACGTGCCTCTGTCCCGATTACGGCTTGCGCACGGGTCTGGTCGTCGTCTCGCCGTGGGCGAAGAAGCACTACGTCTTCAAGTCGATCACCTCGTCGGCGATGATCCTCAAGTTTGCCGAAGAGGTGCTCAACATCCCGAGTTTGGGCGGCTACGACACCGACCCGAACATGGCCGACCTCTCGGGCATGTTCGACTTCACCCAGTCGCCTAATTTCACGTACACCGACATCTCGACGAACGGCATGACGACGAAGTCGCTCAACAAAATTCGCTCGACCATGAAGAAGAGCGGTCCGCCCGATGACTACTAAGCTGCGCGGCAGCCTCCCCGTCCACCCGACCTCTCCTTCCACGGGGGTACCGTCCTTGATCCACCATCGCTTGACGTCGTTGCTCCGGCCGGTTCAGCCGCTTCGCGTTGCCGCCGCGTTCGTGGCCTCCGCTCTGCTCGCATCGTGTAGCGGAGGCGGGGGCACGAGTCCGACCACCTCGACGCAATCGAAGCACGCGATGGTCAACATCAAGATCTCGGGCAGCGGTACGCAGAGCAAATTCAGGCAGAGTAAGCTCTACCAGGCGCAGCATCAGCGCCGGACCAAGTACGTGTCGGTCGCCACGAACGGCATCGCCGTGTACGTCTATGCCTACGGCGGGCAGCCCGGCTCGAGTCCGACGGCCGTCGCCGACGTCTCCGCGACCTCGCCGTACTGTACGATCGACAGCGACGGTAGCGGCGACCGCATTTGCGGCATTCCCATTTCGGCGCCGGTCGGCGCGGATGACTTCCTCATCGACGGGTACGACCAACCGCCGGCCAACGGCCAGGTGCAGGGCAACGAACTCGAAACCGGCACCGCCGTCGACGTGACGATCACGCCGAGCGGTCCGAATCAGATCAACGTGACCTTCGACGGCATCATTTCCTCGCTCAACATCGTGCCGATCTGGCAGACCTCGCAAAACGACGGGACCGCGCACCAGTACTCGTTCTCCGTCAACGCGTACGATGCCGACAACTACGTGATCATCGATACGGTGCCGTTTGCCAATGCGCTCACGGTCGTGATACAAAATGATCCGAACAAGACCCTGAGCCTAACCGCTCCGGGCTCGGGCCAAAATCCGAGTTACTACACGCTGAACTACAACGGCGGCACCGTCAACGACGCGCAGATCATCGCGAGCGCAGCAGGCGTCACCCAGACGACGACCGAGGATTTCACGCCGATGATCGTGATTCCGACGAAGCTGACGATTCAATCCGGCGGCAGCGGCACGTTCACCGCCCAGATGGCGGTGCCGGCCGACCAGACGCCGCAGTCGTACCAACAGTTCGTCGAAACCTCTGAAGAACCGAGCATTTGCGGTCCCACCCAAACGGGCGGCGTCACCGAGCCGTGGACCAACGGCAATCCGGTCACGTTCACCGTGACCAGCGTCGGAACGGGCGGCGGTTGCTCCATTGCGATGACCGGCCCCGAGACGACCACCGGGTATGCTTTGCAGACCGTGGCGGTCACCATCCAGGGCGGCGCTAAGACGCGCTGACGCGCCAGCCGCAGCGAACGATCTACCCCGCCGGGCGTGCCCGGCGGGGTCTGTGTTTCTCAAGCGGTTTGCACGAATAGTCCGGCAGGCGCAAGGCCAAGCTGCGGGCCGGGTCGTAGCACTCGCCAGCCCGCTTCATGAGCCAGGGGAGTTTGTGCATGTCCTCGGTCATCGCTTGTCGCGCGAAGCGCGCGCTCGCACTCGCCGTCGCAGTTCCGCTCCTGTCGGCGTGCGGCGGTGCGTTCGGCGCAGCGAAGGGCGGAGCCGATCTGCTGAACTCGCAGGTCCCGGTGCCGGGCTCGAGCGGTTCGCCGAACGGCAACATCGGGCTGGGCATCGGACCCTCGAAGATCAAACACATCATCTTCCTGATCCAGGAAAATCGCTCGTTCGACTATATCTTCGGCAACGTCGATAACAACGGAAACCCTTTTCCGGGCGCGGACACCGTCAGCAATCCGCTGCCCGGCGAACCGACGCCGCACAACCACTTGGGCCAGCCGGTGACGATGACGACGGGGCTGCTCGAAGAGTGCTACGTGCCCGCGCACAGTTCTCCGAACGCCGTGACCGACATCGCCAAAGGGAAGATGGACGGCTTCGACAAGGAGAGCGTGCAAAAACTGGCCTGCGCGCCGGCCGGTAAGGTCCCGGCCGACTATGCTTATCGCTACGCGGAGTATAGCGAGGTGCAGCCGTACTGGCAGATCGGCGAACAGTACGCCATCTCCGACCGCATGTTCGAAGCCAGCACGTCGGCGAGCTTTGCCGCGCATCTCTACTACGTCGCCGGGCAATCGTCGCGCGCGATCGACAATCCGAGCAATTCGCCCTGGGGCTGCGATGCGCCGGCGGGCACCGAGGAGCCGACGTACAACGAGAAGACCGGGGGCGAAGCCGGCCGAGTCTTTCCGTGCTTCGAGATGCCGACGCTGGCCGACGAGATGGACCTGCGTCAGGTCTCGTGGCGCTATTACGGCATGAGCATCGCCGACTTCGGCTACAATTGGATCGCCTACGATGCGATCCGGCAGATCCGTTTCGGAGCCGACTGGTCGACCAACGTCGTCAACCCGTCGTCGCAGATTTTGACCGACATTCAAAATGGTTCGCTGGCCTCGATGACCTGGGTGACTCCCTCGCTGGCCAACTCGGATCATCCGCTCTCGGCCTCGAATCTCGGCCCGTCCTGGATCGCCTCGGTCGTGAATGCGGTGGGCCAGAGCCAGTTCTGGAACGATACGGCGATCTTCGTCGTGTGGGACGACTGGGGCGGCTGGTACGATCACGCGCCTCCCGGGAAGTTCGGGCCGGTGGGCTACGGCATCCGGCTGCCCTTCATCGCCGTTTCGCCGTACGTGCGCAACGGTTACGTTTCGCACGTGGTGCACTCGCCCGGCAGCATGCTGCGCTTCGCCGAGGAGATCCTCAACCTCCCGAGCCTGGGCGAGATCGATGCCAAGTCGGACGATCTCGCCGACCTGTTCAACTTCACGCAGACGCCGACGCCGTTCACGCCCTTCGCCTTGAATCGTTCCCCGGCCGACGTCGTACGCGGCGCGACCGATCCGCGCCCCCTGCCGAAGGGCGCAACTCCCGACGACTAGAGCAGGAGCCGAACGGAGCGTGCCGTCGAACGAACCGGTCATGCGTTCTACCGCCCGGCTTGCCGTCGTCGGCTTCTTGCTGCTCTCCCTCGGCGTCGCGGCTTGCTCGGGCGGTTCTCGCTCGGCGGGCTTTGCGCCGCCGCCCCTCGGGGCGCAGAGCGCGCTCCTCACGTTGCACGTGCGCCTGCCGGTCTCGACGGCCGGCTCGCTGTCGGCACTGGCTTACGCCGACGGCGCGCGCCCACCGGCGAATCAGAGCGCGCGCGTCGCCTTGTCGTCGAACGCGTGCCGGGTCGATGGAGCCGAGCGACTCTGCACGCTGACGGTACGCGCACCGGTTGGCCTCGTCGACGTCGGCGTGCAGGCCGGACAAAGCGAAGGCGGCCTGCAGGGCACGGCGTTGCGCGAACTGCTCGAGCCCGGCGGCAGCACGCTCGATCTGGCATTCGACGGAACGCCGAAGCAGTGGGCCTTCAGCCCGCCTTTGCTTGCGGCGGCCGCGGACGGCGCAACGCACGAGGTCGCCTTCGCCGTTGCGGCGCGCGACGCGCTGGGCTTCGTCTTGTTGTCGGCGGCGCCCAAGCCCCCGGCGTCGATTACGATAACCGGCGACACGCAGCATCAACTCAGCGTGCAAGCGCAGGGGGGCGGCGCCTATCTCGCCGTTTACGGCGGTCAACCCGTCGGAAACGTGTCCCTCGGCGCGAGCGCGCCCGGCGCCGCGGCGGGCAGCGCCGCTTTTTCGTCGCTGGTCGCAAATCCATCGACGCTCGCGATCGACCCGGGAAAGAGCGCCGTGGTGAACGCCTCGCTCTCCGGCTATGCGGGCTCCTTCGAAGCCGTTGCGACCGCATCGAATTGCAGCGTGAGTCCGGCGTCGGCGACGCCCTCCACTGCCGGCGGAAGCGTTACGTTCACCGTGCGGTTCGTCTCGGGCTCCGCCTGCGGCGTCAAGATCGAGTCATCCCAGTTTCAAGTACCGATCGTCATCCCGGTCAAAAACGGAATCGCCGAACCCGGCATCGGCGTCGGTCCTTCGAAGATCAAACACGTCGTGATCTTGTTGCAAGAGAATCGCTCGTTCGATAACATCTTCGGCGGCTTGGACAACAACGGCAATCCCTTCCCCGGCGCCGATACCGTGAGCAATCCCGACGCCGGCGAACCCACGCCGCACAACCATCTCGGCCAACCCGTGGCCATGGCCACCGGTCTGCTCGAGGAATGCTACGATCCCTATCACGACCATCCGAACTCGTACACCGACGAGGACGGCGGCAAAATGGATGGGTTCGACAAGGAAGGCGTGGTCCAGGAATCGTGCGCGCCCAACCCCGCGCCGACGAATTACGTCTATCGTACGATCGAGTATAACGAGGTCGCACCGTATTGGCAGATGGGCGAGAAATATGCGATTTCCGATCGGATGTACGAGCCGTTCTCGTCGGGCAGCTATGGGCCGCACCTCTATATCGTGGCCGGACAATCGGCAAATACGATCGACAATCCGAGCGGCGGCCCCTGGGGCTGCGATGCTCCCTCGGGTACGACGGTCGACGTGATGAATTTCTCCAGCGGCGGCGAGATCGCCGGCGTCTTCCCGTGTTTCGCGGTTCCCACGTTGGCGGATATCATGGATCAACGCGGCATCCCGTGGAGATATTACGCGACCAACCTCAGTGACTTCGGATACTTTTGGTCGGCCTTCGATTCGTTCAGCGACGTTCGTTATGGTCCCGACTGGACGAATAACGTCATCAACCCCCCGGGCCAGATCATCACCGACGTCGGCAACGGGACGCTGGCCGCAGTCACGTGGGTGACGCCGACCAACGCGACGTCCGACCACCCGCAGGCGCATTCCAATCTCGGGCCGGCCTGGATCACGTCGGTGGTCGATGCTATCGGTACGAGCCAGTTCTGGGATTCCACCGCGATCTTCATTACTTGGGACGATTGGGGCGGCTGGTACGATCACGATCCGCCGCCGATCACCAACAAGTGGTTCACCACCGGCATTCGCGTGCCGTTGATCATCGTGTCGCCGTACGCGCGCAACGGCTACGTTTCACACGTCAATCACACGACCGGCAGCATCTTGCACTTTACCGAAGAAGTGCTGAACCTGCCCAGTTTGGGTGAGGAAGATTCGCGGCAAGACGATCTGATGGACGCCTTCAATTTCTCGCAGGCTCCGAGCGGCTTCACGCCGTTCGTGCAAAAGGGTCACTCGAAGGCAGAGATCATGCGAGCGGCGACGGAGCCGACCCGGTCCGACGATCCCAAGGTCGGCGACTGAGAGCGCAGAGGAAGGAGCCGAAGGGCGCGTCACTACAGTAGTTTGAGGTGCGCTCTACCGGTCGGATAGGCTTCGGCTTCCTGTTGCTCGCTTTGGGCGTCGTGGCTTGCGGCGGCTCGCGCCTCTCGACGCCGGGTCAGGCTGTCGGAGCGAGCGAGCCGCTAACGCTGCACGTCCGCTTGCCGGCGAGTTTTGCCGGCTCTTCGCTCGCCGCGTCGGTCTATCGCGATGGAGCGCTTCCGCCGGCCGCGCCTACCGAAACAATCGCGCTCGATTCGGCCGCGTGCACGGTGAGCGGCAACGAACGTCTCTGCACGCTGAGGGGTCTGGCGTCCGCCGGGCTCGTCGACGTCGGCCTGCGTGCGGCGGGCGGCGCGGGCGGCGCCGTACTCGCGGGAACGGCCTTGCGCCTGCTCTCGGCACCCGGCGGGAGCACGTTCTCGCTAGCCTTCGATGGGCAAGCGGCGCGCTGGGGCTTCAGCCCGCAGACCCTTGCCGCCGCGGCCGACGGAGAGCCGCACCAGGTGCCGTTTGCCGTCGCCGCGCGCGATGTCGAGGGCTTTACGCTGATCGGCGCGGCGCCCAGGCCTCCGAGCTCGGTGACGGTTTCGGGCGACCTGCTGCATCAGGTCGCGCTCGTTGCGCAAGGCGCCGGCTCGTTCACGGCCGACTACGGCGGACTCGCGGTGGGCAACGTGAGCCTCTCGGCGACCGGCCCGGGCGCCTCCACCGCAACCGTACCGTTTTCGTCGCTCGCCGCCGCGCCGGCTTTGCTCGAACTCGATCCCGGCAAAACCGGAACGGTCACGGTGTCGCTGCCCCACTATCAGGGTCCGTTCGAGGCCTTCTCCACTGGTCCGAACTGCAGCGTGAGTCCCCGGTCGCTCACGCCCGGAGTTGCCGGCGGGGCCGTCACGTTCACGGTGCGCTTGAACGCGGCGCCCGGCTGCGAGTTGAAGGTCTCCGCCACCCAGCCGCAAGTGCCCATCGTCATTCCGGTAAAGAACGGGATCGCCAAGCCCGGCATCTCGATCGGCCCTTCGAAGATCAAGCACGTCGTCGTGTTGCTGCAAGAGAATCGCTCGTTCGATAACATCTTCGGCGGTCGCGACGGCAAGGGCAAACCGTTCCCCGGCGCCGACACCGTCAGCAATCCCGATTCCGGCGAGCCGACGCCGCACAATCATCTCGGCCAGCCGGTCGCGATGTCGACCGGACTGCTCGAGGAGTGCTACGATCCGTATCACGCGCACGGCAATTCGGTCACCGATGTCGACGGCGGAAAGATGGATGGTTTCGACGAGGAAGGCGTCGTCCAGGAGAACTGCGCGCCGACGCCCGCGCCAACCAACTACGTGTACCGCACGATCGAATACAACGAGGTGTCGCCGTACTGGTTGATGGGCGAACAGTACGCGATCTCAGACCGCATGTTCGAGCCCTTCTCGTCGGCGAGTTACGGGCCGCATCTGTACGCAGTCTCCGGGCAATCGGAGAACACGATCGACAATCCCGATGCGGGTCTTTGGGGCTGCGATAACGTCTCCGACGGATTGGTCACGGTCATCACCGATTTGAACGGCGGGCAAACGGGCGGAGTGCCGCCCTGCTTCATCGCGCCCACGCTCGGCGACGAGATGGACCAGCGCGGCGTTTCGTGGCGCTACTACGGCGCTTCGAAGAGCGACTTCGGCTACGACTGGATGGCGTACGATTCGTTCAACGACATCCGCAACGGCCCCGACTGGAATTCGAAAGTCATCCAGACCCCGGCCCAGATCGTTACCGACGTCGAGGCGGGCACGTTGGCTTCGATGACCTGGGTAACGCCCCTCAATGCGAACTCCGATCATCCGCAAGCGCACTCCAACACCGGTCCGGCCTGGATAACCTCCATCGTCAATGCAATCGGACAGAGTTCGTTCTGGGACTCGACCGCGATCTTCATTACGTGGGACGATTGGGGCGGCTGGTACGATCACGTGCCGCCTCCCGTGACGGGTCCGGTGAGTCTGGGCATTCGCGTCCCGGTCATCATCGTCTCGCCGTACGCGAAAAACGGCTACGTCTCGCACGTCGTGCACACCACGGGCAGCATCTTGCACTTTGCGGAGGAAGTTTTCGACCTGCCGAGCTTGGGCGAAGACGACGCGCGCGAGGACGACTTCCAGGATGCCTTCAA
>Ga0116229_10011350_pt1 | contig 13177 bp, 6 predicted proteins | sample S1TSphgellanicum_3_FD_87313 | JGI IMG/M metagenome (GOLD analysis project Ga0116229, IMG submission 87313) | Host-associated microbial communities from peat moss isolated from Minnesota, USA - S1T2_Fc - Sphagnum magellanicum MG | ecosystem: Host-associated > Plants > Peat moss > Unclassified...
AAAAAAAAAAAAAAAAAAACTCAGGCACCATAATATACTTGGTCAACACAAAGGCTAAACCCCTCAAGTAGTAAAGCCACTCACTCACTCACTCACTCACTCACTTACTAATGCCTGGAAAGGTCGCCAGCTGTCAAAGGTAGGTATGCCTGGTGAAGGCATTGATCGTAGGTCGAGAGGTCGAAACTGGTGGAAGACTGTCCGGCGTTCATACCCTCTGGCCTGGCCTAGCCTAGGGAGCAGGTGGTAATTGCTGGGTGGCCTACTTGTTGTTTCGTTGGCCTGTACATAATTTTCTGTCTCAGTCGGAGTGTAAAAAAAATTATCAGGTGGCGTACGCATTAAGTTTACTTTTTTGGCCTTACCTTCTAGGCAGCTTCAAATAATTAGAAAAAAAAAATTGAGGATTTCGAATATTCTTGAAACTTCAGAGTATGTTAATAATTTCGAATTATATAATTAATGTGGTAAAGAGTTATTTGGATAAATTTAAAATAAAATTTCAGTTCTAACTTATGAGGATGCACTTATCCGAAATACTTATCCATGTTTTTGACGTTCTTTGTTTTTCAATTATATAGTATTGGAACCAAAGTTAGCGAGGAGAAAAGATTGGGCACTGAAATGTTGAACCTATTTTAAAGTAGGGTTCAACATTTCTTCAGCAAGGGTTCTACTGACGACAGTGTAGACCCATTTTTTGACTCCTTTCAGAGTGCAAATTTCATGTACAACTGTTTGTGTTGTTCTATTGGTTTTGAGACAATATATATGTATATGTTTTATTGGCCTGTTTTTACTCTTTGAACCTTCAACTGTCGTACTCGCTTTGGAGGAAGTTTTGATATTAAAAAGATTTTCAAAAATTGAAGAGTCAGACAAGTGGAACTTTCATAATTACAAACCTTAAGTTTGCTATAGAAAATGTTCAAGGTACAAATGGCTCTACTGACAATCTACAGCTAAATATCATGTAACTGTGTGTTCAGTGGTTGGGTGACAAGACATTGTTCCCTTTCTTCTTTCATATTTTCATACTCTGAGCACTCCTAGAAATTTGGGTGTGTATTTTAAGGGTACCTTATATACATTAATAATATTTTCTTAAAAAACAGGAGGCACCTTACTGTGTCATATGTGCATGTCATGATATTAAATAATTCGAAAAACTGAGAGTGGAAAAGTTGTAAGTTTCAGAATTATATAACCTTGAGTTTGGTACACTGATGCTTGTTCACCGCTTTTACTGTGGTCAAACCAGTGTTGGCTGGGTATCGGTTTTTTTTAACTGCCAGATCCGGTTATGACAAAAAGAAAAAAACTTAAGAAAGACCCGGTTCTTTGTTCATTTAACAAATTTTTTTTTTAACAGCAATGCAGGGAATCAACTTTAAACAAAACATTTGACCAGTTCTCACAAGGCCGGTCAGTTTTCACAAATTTCATAACAGTCAGTTTTCCTTGGTCAGATTTCACAAAACTGGTTATGACTTTTGTTTTAGGTCAAAATTCTAAAGTTTCAATTTTAACTTAATTATTTTCTTCTATAACATTGACAAGGTGTCAACAGTTGTCATTTTACACATTTAGAGTTCAAAAACTTCATCTCTTTCAAAATCACCTTCTAATTGTTCTAACTCTTCTTCTAGATCTCCATCCATTTCAATAATTTCTACTAAATTAGATGAAGCTTTACATTCTATTTTAGAGTCGTTTGGCCAATTTCTACTCAAAAAGATTAGATTTTCTAAATTTTCAGTTTGCAACTTACATATCCTGAAATTAGTAAGTATTCTTCTTAAGAAAAAATTCTTTTTATTTAATATGTGATCCAACAATGCCAATGCAAAAAAACCAACAATTAGAAAAATTGTTTCATGTTTCTCCCACCATTGAAGAGGGCATTTAATGTCTTTAACATCTATTTGATAACGTCTAAAAATCAGCACCTCCTTCTTCACAAGTTCCTTTGCTAGTTCACTTGTACTTGAAGTTGGCTCAAAACTATCCAAATTGCAATCCTAATAGAAAACATTATGGTCAACAAAACTTCTGACAAAAGGATGCAAATGTTCATGACATTTTACCGACATAAGATATGAAGACTTCTTTTCATATTTGTACACAATAGAAACTTTAAACATGGTCTTTTCCAACAAATGAAGATATTACACAAAGGTTTTTAAACCTAGGATCTAGCATCAAGGAAATCGTGTTGTGTGTTTTTTTTTCTTCATATTTTGTTAGGAATGAAACGAAAAAATCTAGTACACCATAAGCCTGCTTTTAAATGTTAGATGATAACAAAATTCATTCATTAGCAAAACTAGATTCATATTCCATTAAATTTTCAAAAGAAGGCTGAACTTCATTATTTTAAAAAAAAATTGAACTCAAAGAAATTGCAAAGTGTAATGCATCATTAAGCAGCCAATGTCCATGAAAACACGAGCAATGACAATGGGAAAAAGATAATTTATAATAATTTGAAAAATATGCCATGTTAAAGGGGGTGGCACTCGTTTAGTAACCCTCATAATAGTCTATCTATTGTGGCAAAGTACAATAGATGTCAAAATTGTAATAATTTTTGAAACATTATTATTGTACTAACAAACTTGCAAAACAATAACAAGAAAATTAATAACAAAATGAATTCTACAATATTAAAAAAAATTCAAATCTAAAAAAATTATTTAAAATTAAATAATAATACTTTGTTTTCATTGGTGTGTTAAGTTTTTGTGGGCATAAACTAGTTTTGAGATAAGCTTTTTCCCACTCATGTTTACCCTTCCCAAATTTTTTGGGCCAAGTGATGCACTTTTACAGATTTGTTTGTGCAAACTTAATAGATATATATTTGAGATTTTTGCACATTTTTTCATCTACTGTTGCATATTAACACAACTTGGAAAAATTGTGACCAAGAAATTTCCTTAAAAACATTCCTTTAAACTAAGAAATTCACAACAACTAATTTCAATGCATTAGTCATAGCATTGAGGTTAGAGCCTTCATCTTTCACTTAAACAATAACATCTTTTCTTAAATTATATTACTCCAATAGATTTGTCAAATTTCAAGCCAAGGCTTGCCTTGTAATTTTTGTAGTTTCAAGTAGTCCAATAGTGACATGTTTGGGCTACCAATCATTTCCCAAAAAGTTAATGACTAATGAAAATATATCGTAAGCCTTTTAGACATCCAAAGATCAAAGCTAATAGTTGTAGAATGACATTTTACTAATGGTGGAAGAACATAAAGTTGTTTTATTTTCTTCACTAAAATTATTTTTTAGAAGGAAAATTAACTCTTGGACATATATGCAAAACCAAATGTTTTAGCCACATACTATCAACAAATAGCATTGGAAATTTGTTTTTCACAACCAAAAGCCCAAGATTTTCTAGAACTTGCTTTTGGTACACATCATCCTTTTTGAAGGGGTCTTTCATAGCAAAAAATTTGGAGATCACATTTTTAGATACATTTGACCTTTTCTTTTTATGGTTGCCTTCCCTCTTTTCCTTTCAACAAACTATTTACTTCCCCTTCAAACATTTTAGCAATTGAACCATGATCTGCATCCACATGTTTTTTTAAAAAAATTATTTGCTTAAAAATATGAAGTTAACTCTTTTTTGACTTGTATTCTTGGATTTATGGTATAAGTTGGATTTTTATGACAAAGTATACAACATATTATTTGTGAATTCTCAAAACCCTCATATGTATCATCATTTACATAATAAAATGCCCAACATAATGATGTTTTTCCATGAGGTTTCCAAAAATTTCTTTGAACATGCAAGGTTTTTATGTTAGTTTGCATTATATATTGTTCATTTTGACCTTATGGATTTCTACTTATGTCAATTTACACAATAGAGTTATCTTCGAATGTTTCTTTTGTTATATCACTCACATAAATTTCACATGTTTCATTTGCATTGACTCTATTTTCATTTTCAAAAGATTGATCCATTGACAATTTTCATAAGATTGTTATCAAATAAAATGAAATAAAGAATTGCTTCTATTCTACCAAACAATAATACCCAAACAGGAAAGTGAGTAAGAAAGTATTTATAAGCAATTTTAAAAAAACAGTTACAAACAAGAGGATTAAAGTAAGAGGTTTGGGCTTGAGGGTTTAGAAAATTAATTCAAAATTTCATTCCCTTTACTAGCTACAATTCAAGAACCAAAACAAGTGACAAGTAACAAATAATGAAATCAAACAATGAACAACAACAAAGGTAAGGGACAATTGGTACTTGAGAGAAGGTGGCAATGAAAGACAACAAGTAATAACATGTGATGAACAATAATAAGCGATGAACTATAATAGGTGACGAATAACAACATGTGATGAACAACAACAAACAACAAACATTAGAAGGCGACAAATAGTAAGTGACAAACAACAATAGGTGATGAATAATAACAATTGATGAGTCATAGGTGATGAACAATATTAGGCAATGAGTAGCAAACAACGAACAACAAACATGGTGAAAGTAATTGATGAATAACAACAAGAAGCGAAAATGAAATATAAGCTATAATAAGTGAAAAAAAAAGAAGTGAGACCACCCATGATGGGTAGTCCTTTTTATCCTTAGAGGGTAGTGCTTAGAGTGTTGTTGCAAATGTGGCACCTTTCAAAACCCTAAACCTAAACTTGATTCAAGAAAAAAAATTACCCCCCCTTTCAATTTTAACATTTGGAAGGGGATCCAAATTTACTAGAATTCACTTGTGTGAAAACCAATGATTAGGGCATCAATGTGGGTATCATAAGGGTTGATGCCTAAAGGGGATTAGATTGCAATACTTGGGTGATACCTAGGTCAATTTTTGATACCCAACCAACATTGGTTCAAATGTCAAACAAGCCACATTCATCAAAACCATTTTAAATTTTATTTATAAACATATTGCTTATTTGAAAAATGTACAGATATATTAGAAAAAGGGAAAATTTTAAAAATGTTAAATTAACACAAACTAGACGTCAAAATCTTTTCATTTCAAGAAATGACCATCTATAATAGGTCAATTGTGTTGATCGGGGGTGTGTTTTGAAAAGGTGGAAGTTAGGAGGTAACTAGGCCTATCATTATTGCCCGATTTAAAATGGAGGATGCTTGCATCTTTTGCAACGTACTTGAAATTTTTTGAGGAAGAAAAAATAACCAAGACAAAAAGTGGAGGCCATTGTGGCCCTTTGAACCTCCAAATGGCATCGGCACAATTGTGTAAGGGGATGTTTGTGTAGACATCCAAATATTTCAATTATTAGAAAGAAGAATTGATTAGTGGGGTGTTGCTTGCAAGAGCTCCTTTCTTCGGTTTGAACAACATCAAAGGCAACAAATCCTTGAATTTAGTAAGATTGAAAAAATAAATTAACATGCATTGGGTCGATGATGATAACGTTGGGTAAGGTGTGAATTCCATTTTTGGTGAGCACAATGTCAATTTTATGATGAAAGGATTGAATGTGGTTAATGGAAGCACATGTAATTATTCTTGTTTTATGTGAAAACCAACATCTCACTGAATAATGATAATAATGTCACAAACTACATCATAGGTCCTCATGCGCTTGTTGTTATGGATGCAACATAAGAAATGAATACCCATAAGGTCAATAAAATGTGTGCGCACACGTAAGAGGAGGTCTACAATTGAAAAATGTGATTATCAAAGCCACATTATTTTTACTACTAAAATAGCTTTCTTTTCACCAAGAGATCGGATTGAAGATGTGAATATGATAAATACCTAAAAACCTATGAGAAAGTTTCTACTTCATTTGGAGGTGATGTTGTAGAGGAAGAATCTTCATTTGCTCAAGGTGGGAGTTTTCAAAAGTGAAATGCCTGCTCTTGGGGGCGATTGAGTTTTTGAAACACTAGCCCTCTTTTTTTTCATTCTCCTCTCCCTACCCCCAATGATACCCATTGGTTATTATAAGGGAAAATTGAAAAAAACAATTTAGTGTTTTGAAAAGTGAAATGAACAAAAGAAAATTCTTGTACGTTTTTACGCCAGGCAACAGGCTCAGAGCAGGGCATTCCTGAAATGAATGCCCCTCCACCCTCCCTGCGAAGGGGTTACTCAACACAAATTGGGTTAACAACTTGACTGTTTGGTAGACTATTATTGTATGGAATTGAAAATGGTCTTTGGTGGAATCTCCAATTCAACCTCTTAGGAATAATATAAAGTTTTTGCACAAAATGACTTTGGACTTTCAATACTTAAAACCTTAACCTAAGCTTGTTTTACATTGGAACCAATGCTTTTTTTCCCCAATTTTGTGATGTAGGCTAGGTGGCAAACATCCAAAAGTCGATTTAGTCAAAATATGGTTAATTTACAAAATGTGAATGGAATTATTTTTATCACCCTTAAATATTATTGGCTACCTACTTGACACCATGTATAGAAATGTGGCGATTTATTAAAATTTATTTGAATTTTTCTTGAATTTTGGCAATTAAAACAATATTGAATTTGAAACAAAACTTTCCAACATTTCCAACTGTCCTCCTTGTTCCAAAAAGTCCAGAAATTTGGAATAAGCAATTGTCCTAAAATGAGTTTTCGAACTCTCCAACTTTTGAATTTATTTTGTCCTGATTTGGAGGTGACACTATTGATAATGTAAAAGACTTGAGCTCAATTTTCTAGTGTAATTGAAGAGCACCTGACAACTTCTGCTGTTTGTAGGGCATTTTGAAAAAGGGAATGCTTGCTGTGATGGGCGTTCCATTTTTCAAACTGTCTTGTAATGTTTTTGGTTTTGTCCCCATGATACCTGCTGGATGTCATGGGACAAATCGGTGCATGTCTTTACACCTGATAAATCCCTTGGCTGTGGGCTTTACTGGAATCAGGCTCACCGGGGTTTTCTTTTTTCCATTTTGTGGTTTCAAAAGTTTGGTGATTTTTTTTTTCATTTTTAAGCAAATTTTTTCGAATTTAAAATAAAAAGAAAAAAATTCCAAAAAATTCCAATTGTTTTCCTTCGCTTGAGTGAGAAAATTCACCCAAAAAAACACATTGAGGCCCACAAGCCATTCAGAGGCCTGGTTCGGGTAAAGACTTTGGCCTTGGGCTTTACCCTACACTATAAAAATAAAGATTTACTCTCAATTCTTACCCAGTTCTGAAAACGAGGCTTTGGGTGGGGAGAATAACGAGGACCACCGAGGTGAAAAAAAATCAGATGGCCCGTAGTAAAAGGTCAGTTGCTGTCGGTCGTGGATGGTAAGTAAGTAGCGTACTAGTAAAGGCCTAGTCCGTAGGCCGGCAGCCTAGGGATCGTCTCTCTCCCTGGGCAAACTCTCGAGTACCAACCCACATCTTCTCCTCCCTCTCCTCCCTACGTTTCTCCGTCGGTGCGCCATTTCTGCTGTGCTATTGAGCTCAAACTCACCTTACTACTTCTTCGGTACCCTTCTTTCTCTTTCGCTGTCTTTCTTATATCCCGCATCTTTTTGATATCTCTCTATCGGCAGTTTTTGTTTTTAGTTGCGAGATACAATCATTGAAAAGAAAAATCTCCTTCTCTATTTCCTTTACGTAGAGAAAAAAAGCTGTCGTCTATTTTTCGATTTTTGTTCGTGTGCGCTCTTTTGTGTCCAGAGTTATCTTTTTGCTCCGGGGGGGGGGGGGAAGGGGGAGTTATTTTGGGAGGGTTTTCATTTCTGGCCAATTTTAACGTCGCTTAAGCAAAGCTTTCCTGCCTTTTTGTCTCGTATTTGGCGGTGGAGAGAATTTGCTTCTTCACTGTGGGCGCTGCACTACTGTCGTTTCCTTCTCCCTTTCTATTAATCGTAGTCTGTGTCTCCGTGCCGGTTTTTGAATAAAAATCATCTCTCTAACGAAGGACGCGTTCTCAGTTTTTCTTTCCTTCTTCGCATAATTTTGGTGCGTGTATCTCAGTCTAGATAGTTCTCTCTCTCCCTTATCTTCGATCTCTCGCTGCCGGTCTCTTTGTACTCTTTTCGCAATATTAGTCTTTTGTGTTCCGTCTGGGAGAGCCTTCGTGCGTTTCGCCGACGATAAGAAGTTTGAATGCTGCGCTATGATACTGAACGTGTTGGCTCTTCCAGCAATTTTTTTTTTCCTTTTTTGTTGAGTTGCCCTTAGCCTCACCGACTTTCTTTCTTGAAGGAGTTTTAGCGAGGTAGCCCCGCCGTCCCGCGGGGGTTTTCGTCGTTGCTCGCGGCTGCTAGAAAGGTGAAGAATCCTCCTCTGCCGTGTCATATTGTTCCTTCATTAGACATGTTGTTACGCGACAGCTGTCTCGCGTTCACCTGTCTATTCGTTCTCCTCCATCTGTATGCTGATGCTCAAAGTGTTTTTACTGGAACGCTCCCCCTCATTTTCTGGCTCTATTCATCGGGGAAAATTTCAGGAGACTGTGGTCGCGCTTGTTCCGTAACTTTGCTTGCCTGAGTTTCTGTTTCGTTTGTACTGCTTCTCTTGTCTGTTCCTCCATGAGGGATGGCCAGCTCTGTTGGCGGCGTTTGCGAACTGTCTTGATATACGAGACGTTTTTCCCGCTCTACTTTCAGTCTTTGTTAAAGTCTCTTTCTCAGTCTGTAGGTGCCCTTTTAGTATGTGGTTCATCTTTCTTGGAAACCACCACAAACTGAAGTATTTCATTGCAGTACATTCTGTCAGATGTTCAGACTTGCATCCTACTATTGCTTGAATGCATCCTGGAATTTCACTTTACTACCCATGGCAGTAGCTCACAGCAATGGAAAGGTGTTTCTGTAATATTAGGCTCAAGAAGACTCCTCCTCAAACTAAGGTCATTTGATACTTGCTTGCATGAGCGTTCTGGCTTTATTGACTCATGCAGTTTGTGTGCTTACTTGTTTCACAAGACAGACATTTGTATCTCTCTAGCTCCTTTGGTTAGTGGAGCAATTTAGGTTCAAGACTTGAAGGAAAGGCTGGTAAATATTCACACAACTCAACTCACTGGTTTTTTTGCAGGAACATATTTTTTCAAAAAGTGGGACCATCAAGTGAATTGCTCACAAAGTGAACCTTTGTGTCCTTGTTATGCAAGCAAGTGAAATAAGTTGCTGGGGCATGGATTTGTTCAAAGGAAGCAGACTGTATTGCACAAGGAAATAGTGGAGTTGTTTCCTTCCTCATTGTGAAAACACTCCACACAGAGACCAAAACTGCACTTGCAAATAAATGGCTATGGGTGGCTTGCAATGTGATTAGCTCTGTCTGGTGGGGTGAAGCAACAGTGTTGAGGCAGGTGCCACATAAAGCATATCTTGCAGAAACCTTGGTTGGAAAGAAAGCATTTGTTCCCTCACAGTCTTCTGTTGAGAAAAAGGCGGTGCTGTGGATGGTGCAATGCACGTCTCTAGCAACAATCATATGAGGTTTTAAATGAAACCAAGGGCAGCTGAAGCCTGGGAGCTCTCAGCAGTTGTGGAGCTACTTTCTCTGGTAACCCTCCATCTTCAGGAGTGCTGGTGGTTACTGCACAGTCCAAAGAATTGTCCTGCTGTGTGGACCTGTCCTTTGCTCTCTCGAATATCACATTTCAGTTCCAGCACTCAGCACCACTGGCGAGCTCATATTCTTATTTGTTGTTCGGGGAAGGACTGGGGGGCTCAGGGGGAGGAACCTTGGACCAAAACTGGGCCCCCACCCCTCCTACCCCATCACACTCTTATTACGAACAAAGGCAGCAAAATATTCTGGAACAACAACCAGGGCGGCAGCCAGGGTTCATCAAGCAAATTGGTGCTGGTGGAGATTTTAAGCGGACTGTTGGTGAGGGACGTCGGTCTTCAAAGCAAGCAGCAGCAGCAGCAGCAGCTGGAGAGCGCAAACAAGCTCCTGCTGAGCCAAAGGCAGCCACCACAACTCCAATGACAGGAGTATTCAATGGCAATACCCCTTTCCAGCTCTCTAGCAGCCATGACAAGCGATTTAGATCGCTTCCTCCTACAGAGATGCTCCCAAGAAATGAGACATTGGGAGGCTATATATTTGTCTGCAACAATGATACCATGCAGGAAGATCTTAAGCGTCAACTCTTTGGTGTGTGCCCAGTGTGTACCTCTTGGCTTTCTCGCTTCCTGCTACTTCATTACCTTTGGCAATGAAGATTTCAAATCTTAACTTGGAATTGAGTATGCTGCGGCAGCTTGTAGAGAAGGAACAGAACTTGGGATTTCTGAATCCTTCTCTTTACATTTTATCAACAAAATGTTTGTTTGGATGATGTTGGAGTTTGTTGTAACGCATGTGCATGACTTTCAGAATTTTATTGTAGGATATGAAGTATGAAAATAATTTTCATGTTCCAACTGCAGGATTACCACAGAGATACCGGGATTCTGTGCGGGCAATCCAGCCTGGGCTTCCCCTCTTTCTGTACAACTACACAACCCACCAGCTTCATGGGATCTTTGAGGCAAGTTAGCTTGTAATCCCCTATCTTATGTTTTATGGTGCACATAGGTGTAATCAGGGATCCAGATAATCTATCTATCTATCCTTTTTCCTTCTCTTTATGTCACAGACATGGTGGAATATATGAACCTGGCTGCAGGCTTCAAGTTTTGGTGGCTCTAATATAGATCCAACAGCTTGGGAAGATAAGAAATGTCGAGGGGAATCCAGATTTCCTGCTCAGGTTTGCTGATTTCCCTATTCCCTGTTATTTTCAAAGTTTGGTGCAACTAAGTAGCACCTCCATCATCTGGTTAAATGTACACAAATAGTCACTCCAGAGGTTGAATATGAGATCTCTATACCTACTTGAATGTATTCTAGATAGAGATTTATGGATTGTGTCCTCCAGGTACGGATTCGTATACGGAAGCAGTGCAAGCCATTGGAGGAAGACTCCTTCAGGCCAGTTTTACACCATTATGATGGGCCTAAGTTCCGTCTCCAGCTCTCTGTACCTGAGGTCTGTTCTCATTTGTACTCCCTCTGTCAAAAGTAACAAATCTTCACCATTGATCCTTCATTCCATTTTCCTAAGAATAAAATTGAGGTGACTCCTTCCTTATTTTAAGCCGGTATTACAATTTTCTGTTGTATGTTTGTCTTATAGGGTTTCAAGCTTTATTATATTGTTTGATTTTTTCTTTCCATTTTTCTGCTTGACAAACTGCAAAGATTTTTGCTATTCCTGTGCTCCTTTTTGTCTCCATCCTTCCATGCCTGACACCTACTTTGAGTTACACACTAATTTAGAACTATATGCAGGTGCTGGAACTACTTGATCTGTTCACAGAGAATGGGTCTCCATGAGGCAAAAGCTGCTGAACAAAGCTCAGTTTCTGGGGCACAAGTGAAGTACCCCAGCAGGGACAGCTGTTGTGCATTTAGGGCTGTGTAGCAAGAGACTTTGGTATGAGAACACTTTTAACTGTTGCCATGGTGTATTTATGCTGAAAATGAGGTACATGGGCATGGCTAATTACACAAGGTATAGTGTCATAACAGAACGCAAATTGCAGTCATGTTTGCCTGAGAGTTGAAAGTCTCATGTGCTCTCTCACTGTGTAGAGCAAAACCAAATAGATGGGTAGATAGATGTGCAATACATGCTGCCTTAAAGCAAGTGGAGGTTCATTTAATCAGGTAGGCTCTTTAAATTGGAAAACATACTAGTCTATCTGCTGTATAGAAAGAATCAGGTTCAACATGAGACATGGCAGACCTCCTGAGGTGTAGTTTTGGTCAAAAAACAAAGAGTTCAGAGATGAAGCATTTTACGTAAGCTACCCTTCATTTTAGACTTAGATTAAACAGACAGAAAATTAGCAATTGGCTTTTTGTTTGATAGCAGCATGTGCAGCCCTTTGAAGGGTGCTCCTTCAAAAATGGGGGTGCAGAGCACCATTGACACAAGTGTCACGTTCAAATAAACATAGTCAAGGGGATCCCTTTCACATTACCTTTCCGTCCTATTTTTTGTTAGTGTTTGGAATGGCGTTCCGTCCATAGTCATGAAGATCCCATTCACATCACCTTTCTGTCCTATTCTTTGTTAGTTTTCAGAATGGTGTTCCATCCACTGCTTTCTCTTGATGTTTATACATGCCAAGAATTTGAGTGTAAGATTCAAAAATCTTTTAGACTTTCTGTTTGAGTATAGATAGGCACAAACAGGCTCTGCATGCCACATGAATGCAAAGCTGCTTTTTTGGTTTGACGTGGTTGTTAGTTCAAGATGCTCTCATGGCTCTTACAGCCACTCTGCTACAGTTATTCATTCTTCCAGCTTCTGTTTTAGGAGGTTTCATCACACTGCCTTGTAAATCTGGTGACTGTTTTGAACTCTGTGAGGACATGCCTATAACCCTTTTAACACTATCTGGGAGGTCATTTTAGTCATTACCAACACCAAACCAGTACATAGGCCTGTGCCCATTATCAACGGCGGTTTCAACATTAGTTTAATGACCCTATCAGGATGCTATGCCCCGAGGCAATAAAGTTATCCTTAGTAATCCTTACTTTGGGCATTACTTTGATCCCCAAGGATTTGGGAGATTGATGTATGCACATATCATAATGAAACCCTAATCATGCTTCTTGTTAATTACCTCTCTAAGCCTTTGATAGGGGTAATTAGTCTTCCCATCATTTATCTCTTGTAAAAAAGATTGGGTTTTCTCCTTTTCTCCATTCCATGAAATAACTTGTTAAACTTTTTTACAACAAAGAGGAAATGAGTGGGAAAATCAAGGGTAACAAAATTTGGCCTAGTCAAATGCCAAAGCCTCAGTCTTGACGCAAACTAAGATCAACAACATAATTAATCAACTACCAATGATGTGTTCTGATCAGAAATGAGATTGTGAAGAGGGTGTGCAAGGGTTGGAAGTCAAGAGGGGACCAACTCCATTATGGTCATTGACGACATTTGCATATCTTGAAATACCAAGGAGATGCATCATTTGAAAAAGGTAATCATGATTAAGAGGTGAGAGACCCTTGAACCTTGAGCACTCGTAGGTTTTGTTTGGCACAGACATGCAAAAAGTCATCTGTTATTATGCAAACAACCAAAGATTGGCATTGCTAAAGGAGGAATAGGTTGTTTCGATATTGATAATGGTTGTTTCAATACTTTTAGTTGTTTGAATTGCATTTG
>Ga0116229_10011351_pt1 | contig 13177 bp, 6 predicted proteins | sample S1TSphgellanicum_3_FD_87313 | JGI IMG/M metagenome (GOLD analysis project Ga0116229, IMG submission 87313) | Host-associated microbial communities from peat moss isolated from Minnesota, USA - S1T2_Fc - Sphagnum magellanicum MG | ecosystem: Host-associated > Plants > Peat moss > Unclassified...
CCATCCTTTAATCCTTTCAAATTTCATCTTTTTCAACTACCCCCACTTTCATCCAATGTTTTTTTTTTTTTCTAAGCCCACACATTTTGTCTTTAGAGTGAAAATAAAATAACTAAAACTAGTTGTCTTTGCCCCATACATGCTTAGTAAAACCTAAAATCATACATGCATGTCTATTATCTTAAGGTGATAATAAACTTATAACATAAAAGGAAACAACAATACAAAAAAATTAATCGATTAAAAATTAATTTCATTATGATTTTTGTTATTAAATCTTCATCAAAGCCTTATTGCAATTTTAAAAATAACATCCAATGGATTTAAAACAGTTGTATGTCAAAAGAAAGTTTATAATAAAATTTAAAATTATTTTTAAATTGACGTGTTTTAATTTAATGAATTTTGGCATAATCTTTCAAATAAAAATTTTAAGAACCTCATTTTAATAAAATTTAAAGGAATTGAAGCTAATTATTTTTATGTTTCTAAAAAAAATCATTTAAAAAATTAGTCATATGAATTTTTTTTACATTTCATAGTGATATGAAACCTTGTGATACGTAAAGGCAAATGACAACCCAAAAAAAAATGATATAGAGGCATGATTAAATCAATTACCTTTCATATTTTGAAAAGAAACCCAACAAGTAGATGGGTAGACTTCAAAACAACCCATCAATTAAATGGGTGCACCCACAATCTACACTTGTTCGTCCATTAGCTTGGGGCAATAAAAACCCTAATGCATTTGCCAAACCTTGAACTAAGGGAAATTTGATTTTTATGGAAGATAAATAAGTGGTTAAATGTTTTCCAATGATTCAAACCTTTTTTTGTTCCATTCAAACAATATTCTATAAGCCAACACACCAATTGTTCACCAATTGTTTGTCATTGAAATCCTTTCAAATTTCAATCATAATCAAATGAACTTGATCATAAAATGAAATACATTCAAAAAATTTGAAAAACCTTGTCTTGTTGAACAACTTGACCTTTTAACAACATTAAGCCCCAACACTACCTTTGGTTGCATCTAGCCCAATGTTGCATTTCACTCATTAACTTCCCATGGAATCCTAAAGAAGTCAAGTGAATGTTTTGATGCATTATTTTCATTTTCAACTTTTTTAAGTTATTAACAGTAGTGGACAAAAATCACACAAACAAACAATGCATTGTTAAAAAATGATATCATACCATGATTGTCCAAATGTGTGCTTGTTGAAATGAATTGTCCATTTCACAAATAAAGGACAAAATGATTTAATGAATGCAAAGACTTATGTTGATTTGTGTCATGGACACAAATACTACCACAATCAAATATTTCCCATGAAACATAAGAGTTTTTTTTTTTAAAACAATAATAAACCTAAATTTAAATCAAGATCACAACATAAGAACACAAAACATGGCCACAAAATTACAATAAAAGTATGTGAATGGAAATTTATTTGAAACATGGAATGATTGGAAACTTGACATAATTGGAGCAACAAGATTCAAACATATGATCATACTTCAGATTAAAAATAATGAAGGGAACTATTTTTATTTATTCATTTGGGGATTTAGTTCAAGAAAGTTTTCATGAAGGTTTCCAGATCACCTGTCATTCAAGGAATTTCTTTTAACACTTTCATAATTATAACACATTATGGATGAAAATCAAACGGTGGTGGATGAACTTCCTATATTATGGATGAAAATTGAATAATGATGGTCCATGAAAATCATCCATGATGAGGTTGATGATGGTGGTGGTGAACCCCCCTTTGAATTATCCAAAATGTTTTGCTAGATGTGTAACAACTATTGTGAAATTTGAAAAAATGTAATTAAAGATCACCTTACAAAACACATTTTTTTTTCTTTTACTTATGGGGCATTTCAAATAATGATATGTTCAGTGCAGAGAATGATCCATTTTTTGAAATATGTTACAATTTTTTCTTAAAATCCTAAGATATTCACGTTCTATCAATGGAAAATAAATAAATAAATGGAGGTCTTTATTTTTTATAAAGCCCTTGACAATGGGTTTTATTAAAATTGGGCGAACATTCAATTCCACCTCTCATGTGACTTTCATTAAAGCTAGAGCTTCAAGTTTTAGCCCATATAAACGTCCCAAAAGGAAAATGCCAAAATGATAAAGATTTTTTGATATAAATATATTTATCAACTTTATTTGAATGCCTAATAAAATTATTCATAAAAACCCTCAGTTTGGGGGTGAAATTAAAGAATTTTGTAGATTTAAGGGATGAAATTTATGACCAAGGGCAATGAACACACAAAGAAAAACAAATGGGACCCAAATTTATTTTTCCACCAAAATTAGTGGTAAATTTTGTTGGTTTTGTGTTTCATTTTTTGCATGAAAAAACCTAATGTCACGATTACAAAAACTATGAAGACAAAGGCTTTCCAAGGTATACGAAAACCAAGATGTTTATGTCAAAGGCAAACCTAAATCTAAATTCCAACATAAAATGTGAAAATAAAAAGTAGGAACACAAAGTATGCAAGACAAAAATTGAAATGAAACTTTATTTTAATTACATATGAAAACATGAACATGAAATGAAACGAATAAGTTTGCACAATCCAAAATCATACATCAAGGACCACTTACCATGGAAACTTCTTAAGGACCTTCATAACTCATAACTAACCACAATTGATTCCAACAAACTTTAGTTAGTTCCAACTAACTCCAATTGATTATACTTAATGGATGAATTTTAGGGATGAAAATGATAATGAATTTCATTTAATGGATAATGACACATGAGCTTCATCAATTATGGATGAAAATTGGATTTTCATGGATGAATTTCATCCACAATGATTTTAGCAATGATGTTGGCATTCATAACACCTAATTTTTATATGTGTGAAGGGGTTAGTGTTCAAATGAACCTTTTGAAAAGAAAAGAAAATTGTAAGAATGGGCATTTGTGACGACTTTTTTCTACATGTGAGAGTTTCTAAAAGCAAAAAAAAAAAGAAATTATAAGACATGAAAAAAGCACAAGAGGTTTTTTAAATGTGAAAATTGGATAAACCTAGAAAAATCAATGTGCATGTCTTGATTGTTGTGAAAAGAACTTTGGTGAAGGCGTTGTTGTGGTGAAGTGGAGAAGTTTAGGTTGTGAAAATTGTAGGTATAGAAAAGAACACGGTAAGTGCACAAGTTCTAGAGGTGAAAATTTTGTTTAGCCCAAAGTTCTTGAGCCTCCAATATTATGGTGTTAATAGAAAGTTTTGCAAAAGGCAACAATTCTTTAATGATTGTCACTATAGATGTGACCCAACTTTTGTGGGTATTTTTTTTGGCAATGTGGTGTATATTTAGTTTCTACAGTTAATTTGTGACATTGTTCAAACATTAGCTACAACCTTGTATGCACACTGATTCATCATTTCAACACCTCAAATTCTACAAAAACCCAAGGCCTAGAACCATAAATCTTACCTTGACAAAACCCTACACTTGCAATTGTTGTAATTGAACCCACTTGCAGTTTGTTGTTTGGTCTCATAGACATTATAGCTATAGACCATATATTCTCATGCTTGCCCTTGAGCCTCTCTATGTTATGGCATCTATGTATAATGTACAAAATCATGGTTTATGGTTGGTGAAAGTGTGTGGTGCAATGGATTTGAAAATTTCTAAATCAATCATGCATGGCACCTTCAAACCATTGCAAAAAATGCCGCCCCAAGGTTTTTCTTCAAAAGTGTCTTGAGTTTGAAATGCAATATTTGAGCACATGCTTGCATGCAATTGACCTTTTGGAGGTATGTTATGATTTAGACATTAAATCATATGATGATCTCCTAGTTTGGGCTTATGAACCTCTAGATAAAACTAATCTTTTTGTTAATTCATTTAGAGATTTCAAACTTTGATGTGGGGGAAACATAGTTCCCCTATTAAATTTTTTGGAACTTTAGTGTACATATAAGGTAATTGAATAGTCTCAAATGTGTTGAATTAGATTTGATGTGCATTGGTGGCTCATTTGTGTATTCAATGGTTTAAGGTGAACTTTGGATCCACATGAAACTAATGTTTAAACAAACTCGTGTTATGCTTGGATTATTTTGTGGTCCTTTTAAAAGGCTTGTAGACACCTAAAATTATTTGGATAAATTTTATTGTGGTGCATCTCTTAAGTTTATACTCCCCTTGGTATCTTTGTATGACTTTATTATGAATGTATTTGGAGGTTGATTCATCAATATCATTGAAACCTTCATTAATTGGGGGTCTATTTCCTTTATTGTAGTTTGATTCTATCAATTTTAGTTATGTTTCATTGATTTAAGGTTTGTTTCAAAAAATTCAGGTATATTTCCCATGAATAAAATTCTATTTCACCTTTTTAAATGTTGATTTCACCTTCTTGAGGTTTGTCTCATTAAATGTGGCAATCTATTCATCAATTGGAACTTTCATGAGGTCATTAAAATGCAACCCCCAACTTAAAAGATAAAACCTAATTGATTGGAGGTCTATCTCACCTTGTTGGGATTTGATGCCTTAAAATTAGGGTCTATTTCCAAAATTTGAACCACATTTCCTTTAAATTGAACTATGTTTCATCTTCTTAAAATTTGATTCCATCAAATTTAGCTATGTTTATAATTGTTGGAAGTTTGTTTCACCAAATTGAACTTTGTTTCCATCAAATTAAGGTTTGTTTCCAATTAATTGAAATTTGTTTCCATGAGTTGAATTTTTTTTTCTAAAAAATAAAAATTTGGCTTCAATTTTTGAAACATTTCCCACCACTTGAAACATGTTTCACCAAAATAATGGGTTGTTTCATCAAATGGAAGTGCGATTCATCAAATTGGAATCCATGGATTTTTTTTTTGAAAGTTTTTTTCATCAAATTCAAATTTATTTCCATTGAATTGTGTTTTGTTACATCAAAATGAAAGCTATTACATCAAACTGAGCTCTACTTCCACTTACTTCAGTTCAATTTCACCAAATAGACATTTGTTTCCACATATTGGAACAATGTTATTATAAATTATTTCATCAACTATGTTTCCAACTACTTATGTTTTCTTTCACTTACTTTAGGTTTGTTTTTAGTTGTAATTGAATTGTTGTTCTCTTAAATTGAAGACTATTTCATCAAATTAAATTTTGTTTCATACCCATTTAAGGCTTGCTTCACCAAATATTGAATTTTTTCCCTATAAACTTTATTTTTTGTGATCAATTTGTGACATTGTGAATATGTTGGAATTGGGGTTTTTTTTTTTCAATTTTTTGATGTAGTTGAAGTGATCATTATCCATAAGACAATTTAGCCAAATTTGGCTACAAAATAAATATGAAAGTAAAAAAAAAAAAAGATCCTTCTATATTCTTGGTCTATTGGAATTTATCATTAAAAAATGATGATATGAAAACCTTTTTTTATAAAAAATCTAGCACATATGGGCCGTTTCTTTCATGGAAAATCCTTTGTATAAGTCAATATCATATTTTTTAGGTCAATTATTTTTCAAAAATTTGGAAAAAAATTTCCAGAAAAAAGAGCCATATAAAATCTATATTATAGTGTTAAATTGGCAATGTAAGTTAATACCAAAGGTTGAATGGGGATAACGTAGTGGGCAATGAATCAATGAAACCCAAATTAATAAATGTTAAACTAGAAATTCCAAGAATCTACGCTTGTGAAAAACCAAATGAAAACAAAGAAAAATAAACAATTTTATAGACTTATGGAAATATGGTTCAATTCTAAGCATTCAAAAGTACTTGATAAATTTTTTGTTACAATTTTTGAAGGAAGGCTTCCACATAAACCATCAACATTTCTCCCTTCATTTGTGTCATGTCACTTGGAGTACAAATAGAGCCATGGCTTGAATTAGATGACAAAAAAAATGTTATTTCATCTATAGACTTATAGACCATTCATTAGTATAAAAGTGGAGTGCAAATCATTAGCTTAAATCACTATGGGACCTTAAAAGTGAAACATGTTTACCAAATGCTCCTCAAAGTGTTGATGGTTAGTTGAAAAGGAAAAATAAATAAATATGAAAACCACTGTAAAAAAAACAAGAAGAAATTAAAAACCTTAAAAAATGCAAGAAGAAATGAAAAACCCAAAGAGAAAAAACAAGGAACCGAAAAGAAAAAAACAAAGGGACAAGTGAAAATTAAACTAGCTATCACAAGTGAAAATGAAAAGATATGAGTAATTTTAAGAAATAAATAAAATTAGAAAAACCTAAAACAAATGAAAAAAAATTGGAAATTTCACAAGTGAAAATGAAAAAATGGGAAAAAAGAAGAAGTGGAATAGCCCAATTATATAATTCCATGAAACAAAAACCCTAAAAGTTATCCTATGTGATCCATAAAGCAAACCTTAGAATAAATTTGCAATGAATAAAAAAAGGTGTTAAAAAAAACCTTACAAAATGCCCAAAAATGAAAACCTCAAAACTAAAAAATGTCCAAAAATAATTTCAAAATTTAGTTCACCTTCTATTTTCATTATTGGTCCTAATTTTGTGATTTCATTTTAAATGTGGTGATTCTATGGATAATAAAAAATAGGGGATGAAATTGGAACATGGGATGGAAAAAGGTATGGAACTTGAGGACTTTTGAATAACTTGAACATATACTAATTTTTCTCATCACTTCACTTATCTTATCATGTGATTTGATTCATATATATCAATTTGACCATTGGTGTGACATTGATTATATATTCTTAATAATAGCTTGTCAATGAACTTTTTAATGTAATATTAGGATTCACAACTTACATGTGTGTTGGGAAAAACCATGGTGGAGAGGGTGCTACACAAGCTTAAGAACCATTACAACCCAAAAAGGAGGGCGGCATGGAAGACATGGATTATTAACAACACATTCCATAATACAATCATATTTCCAAAGTAGGAAATAATCACATATGTTTTTGTTTTACATTTTTTTTTCTTCCTAACAATTGGTTCTACATGATTCAAAACCAACTCAAGAATCTATTGGCATGAAGTGGATTAGATCAATTCTAATCTCCATTCATTTGGCTATCATGATTTTCGAAAATGGCATCATAGTCACATAACCCATAAACCTTTCACAAAGTGTTTTATTTTTTAACCACAAAATGGCACAACAACCAGCCCACATTGTCCCTTCTATGGAAAGTATTGACAAGCATAAACCCCAACCTCCCAAAAACAACACAAATTGAAACCCAATACATCAAGTGAATTTCCAAAAGAAAATAATTTATATTTGGAACTCCCATGTCAATAGGTGTTGGATTTTTTTTCACATGCATAACATTGCAATTCTCCTATATATAATCATGTATATTGAAATTGAACTTTTTCATGCCATTAATAGATTAACTTGTATAATCCCTTAGAGCCTCTCAACAACCCCACTCATGTTTTTAAAGATTTATCTACCTCCAATTTTTTTTGATTATTGAATCCCTTGCATAACAGATTTCAAGGATCAATGTTTAAACCAATTAAGGAGTTCAAAATTTGGATATTCTACCTTTAGTGCATTAACATTAAAGACAATCATAGTACAAAACACTAAAACACACAACAATGCAAAAAACATTTAGCTTTCAAAGATTACCACTTTTTATCCATGTCTTCCAAAAACTTCACTCCATCACTAGCACGAAGTATATGCACACACAAGAAAAACAAAACAAACACAAAGCAAATCCCAAAAGTGTACCACCATGAACCAACTCCACTTCCCTTGATAGAGCAATATCATTTTACTAAATGATAAAAGGCAAAACAAGTGATGATTTCCAATGCTTAGACATTGACAAAGCTTGCCTTGCTCACATCTTAAAGCCTAACAATAAAACATTAGATACATTTTTGGTTTACACCATTACCTAATAGTCTATGCAATGAATTTTTAATTTTGTTTTTGTTTTTTGTGTGTGGATAGATTGAAAGAGAATTCCATGACTTTGATGTTCTTATCTTTTTTGAAGTTTCTTTTGAAACATTTGATTAACAATTGGAATGTGAATGTTGTTTGAATTTCAACCACCAAAAGGTTAGCTCATGTTCTAATGACATAGATGATGAACTTCCTCGTCCTTTTGAAAAGTGTAGTCACCACTATTGAAGGTTATAATTTTTCTTCAAAAACTAGTTGAATGGGTATTCTTTATAGATAAGTAGGTAGTTGGTTTTACATGAAAGTAATCAAGACGCTAAGATATCAAATTTTTTTTTCATAAAATTGTAACATGTAGGGTAAAGCCAAAGGAAACGAGTATTTTGAAAAGAAGGGGCTTTAAAAAGTGGCAGTTGAATTTGGTGTCATTTCTAGTAATGCCCTTGTTCAAGGGCCTTACCCAAGGTAAAGGATCATGTCAAAACTATATATGAACCAAATGATCTATTACGAATGGAAGATCCCTTTCAAAATGTAAGAATTGTCATAAAAAAGAGAAGGCTACTTAGTTAAGAAACACCTTGATGCAATTGAACATTTCAACATCAAGATCATTAGGTCATCCAATGATCAATGGAATTATCACAAAACAACTAATTCCTGACTTGTATTCCTACAACTTCTACATCAATAGTAACATAAAAACAAAAGACATAAAGGGATCAGAACTCTCTTAGTTTCCTTTCAAGAGCCAATTGATCTTGAATGTGGTAGTTCATTCATGATAAAAAGAACCCAAATTTTGGATGATAATCCCATTCCCATTAGTTTTATCACCATTAGAAGTTGAACATAAAAGTAAAAATGAATTGGATAGAATAATAGAATCTTTCCATAACACCCATATGCGCCTTAAAAAAATCCCATTTTTCCTCGAAACTCCTACAACAATGTAGGTATTTTTTTTCCAAACCTAGATGATTTGATAGTTTCCCTCATGAGTCCCAAAAACCCACAACACAATTGAACAAGCCACATAGACCATTCATGAAACCTCTAGACTTGGTCGTCACTTCCTTTGAATTGGTCCTTAAATCCTAAAACTAAACTTCCTTTCCTGCCCTAAAGCTGATGGTGCAGTGGAATGCTTGTTCCATGAAGTGCGATGAAAAACTATTAATGGTCGATGCTTCCTCAACTACATGTAAAACCACACTCTTTATTCTAACCACACTTTTTCAACTATTTCCATTTTTGTAAACAATAAAAAGAAAACTTAGCTCTTTTTTGTTTGACCACTTAAATGTCCCACTAGAACACCACTCCTTATAACATGAGTTGCAGCCATTTCCCACCAAAACAAAATTTGTAGAATCAACCATCGCTAAGCTCTTCAATGTGTTTTCAACCCATCACAAAATTTGCAAAACCAACCATTGCTAAATTGCTCAATTTGCTTTCACCCGATCATAATAATGTAGTTACGAAACTGTTCCATCACAAAAATGAACTTAGCGGTGCCACCCATTGAATTGCAACCATCAAACACAATTAACCTACAAACAAACAAAAACACCCGAAAAAAAAGAAAAAAAAAGAAAAAAAAAAGGACCTTCAACATCAGCAACCATTCATGATGATCAACCGTCCCCTAATTTGGCACTTTTTGCCAACCATTCTCCCTTCACATCCATCATCAATTAAGGGGGGAGGGGAATTTTTTTTCCTTTTTCCTTTGTTCCCAACATGTTCCCTTTAGGTTCTCACGAGATTCTCAATCTGTTCCGTAGGTTCCCAATGTGTTCCCCAAGGGTGTTCCCAATAGCACCTCCCTTTAACCCCATATGTTTTGCCCAAAGTCCTCCCCTTAGCACCTCTATATATATAGGTGTGCCAAAGGGGAAGGCACTCCATCTTTCCATAGAATCTTCTATTTTGGGGAGCCTCCATAGTTTCAACTTTTTGTTTTTGCTATGGGCCAATCAAGTTGGCTCATTGCAAAAAAAAAAAAAAAGTTGGACTTGTGAGGCATCCCCAACTCATTAATATGAAACATAATAATAAGTACCCCAGTTTATGGATGATGTTCCCTAAAAAATATTGTCTCATCATCAGTTCAGTTCTCTAATCAAATAATCTTTTCCCCTTTGATTTGATTGGAAATCAATTTGTTGGAACTACTTCCCTCATTTTAGTTTGTTGGAGGCTTCCATTGGTCCCATCTCTCCTAGGGTTCTTTTCTTTGAACTTGGAAAAGAGAAACCATAAATTCTCTCACCATTAACTCTTTGTCATAATACATCTATCATAACTTTTTAACTTATTAAAACCAACCAACAAGTGGAAAGCTAAATAGAACAGCCATAAATCCTTCCAAAAAGACAAGACACAAGACCAATAACCCTACAACATAGAGTAGAACATAACTTAACCCAACATTGCACAAGTTGAACAATTGTTTAAAAAATAGGATTCTGTCCTAGATATAAATGTCAGATCGTTAATGCAATTAGTAAACATTAAAACAAAGCAATAAAGGGCTACTATAAAAGCTACCATCACTAAAAGGTAGCTTTTTGTTTTTTAGGGTCAATTTTGTGTTGTAGCCAAAGTTGCCATCATGCAATAGACTTATTTGTGTAAAGTCCTGCGATTAGGGGGCGAGAGTGACCAGTTTCGGCATAATAGGGCATCAAAGGTGTAACTGGGAATGAAAATTTCAAAAAGAAAAATAACTGAGACCCAAACTAGTTTTTGGAACAATTTTGGTGGTAAACTGAGTTTCATCATGTCTTTCCTTTTCGTGAGCGCCTCCACTGCTTCTACATATATTCTTACTGCTCCTCTTACCTTGTACAATTACTATAATTAGTCTCGAACCATTGAATGCTGAGTTTCAACATTTCATACTGAGATTCAATAAAATTTTCTTACTTTATGAATATCCCCTGAAAGAGGGGATAGGAGGTGAAAGCAGGCCCAAAGACAGGGTGAGTTAACATATAACTCGAATAATTCAAAAAAGTTTATCTATATTTTTAGCTGTCTCCTCCCAAGCATGTATATAGAGTTATGGCCATTTTTGACCATAGAATTTTTTTCTCTTGTGATCATTTCAGTTTTTGAAATGCCCCATGTGAGATTTTACTTGTTTCCTATGATATCATGTAGGCACCCATTGGGTATTACAGGAAAAAAGTAAAAAAAAAATTTAAAAAAAATTTGATTTTTCCCCAGCCTCGCCCCCATAATGAAAATTGCCCGTTCTTTGATCTTAAAAGTTCAAAAAATGGGAACCCAGGATAAAATACGTCAATTCACTCATGAGGTAAGTAAAGAAATTTCTTTACCCTAAGGTAAGTTTCATCATCAATTAATTGTTTGAATATTGAAATGTGTTAAACAAAATTAAAATCAAATTGAGGTGTTTAAACACATCTGAATTATTGCAAGCTAAGATTTGAATAATTTCACTATTCATATGACAATACGATCATTTTGTCACCAATTAATTGTTTGAATATTGAAATGCGTTTGTTGAAAAAAGATCAAACTGAGGTGTTGAAAAGCATCCGAATTATTGCAAGCTAAGATTTGAATACTTTCACTATTCATATGACAAAACGGTCATTTTGTCACCAATTAATTGTTTGAATATTGAAATGCGTTTGTTGAAACAATATCAAACTGAGGTGTTGAAAAGCATCCAAATTATTGCAAGCTAAGATTTGAATAATTTCACTATTCATATGACAATATGGTCATTTTATCACCAATTAACTGTTTGAATATTGAAATGTGTTTGTTGAGAAAAGATCAAACTGAGGTGTTTGAAAAGCATGCAACTTATTGTAAGCTAAGATTTGAATAATTTCACTATTCATATGACAATATGGTCATTTTGTCTCCAATTAACTGTTTGAATATTGAAATGCGTTTGTTGAAAAGAGATCAAACTGAGGTGTTGAAAAGCATCCGAATTATTGCAAGCTAAGATTTGAATAATTTCACTATTCATATGACAATATGGTCATTTTGTCACCCATTAACTGTTTGAATATTGAAATGCGTTTGTTGAAAAAATATCAAACTGAGGTGTTTAAACACATCTGAATTATTGCAAGCTAAGATTTGAATAATTTCACTATTCATATGACAATATGGTCATTTTATCACCAATTAACTGTTTGAATATTGAAATGTGTTTGTTGAAAAAAGATCGAACTGAGGTGTTGAAAAGCATGCAACTTATTGTAAGCTAAGATTTGAATAATTTCACTATTCATATGACAATATGATCATTTTATCACTGCGAAAGCTGACCATAGGCTACTACGGTATAGATCATGTGAAGTATGAGCTTGTAACTAGTTTCTTGAGATGCAATGTTTGCAAAGAGTCTGACTCTCTCCTCAAGTTCATCACTGTGTGCCCCCCCCCATATCTTGGTATGCCCACATCTGACCCAAAAAGTAAAGGACTCCAGACCAAGAGAAGAATAATAGAGCAATTTGTCATGTTATAGTACAGCTGCATAGAGGGCAGATTATAATATAAAAGCTTAAAAGTCTTAAATGCAGTTGGAGGTCATTAAATGTTGTAAAATCTCTCTAGGGATCAACCTACGGCTTTTTTCTTTTCAAACATCTTGAATTTGCCTTGAATTATTATTTCAATGTTTCCTGGTGATTATTGTTTTGGCAATGCTAAAGCAGAATTGGGTTTTTGCTAGAGGTTAATGAAGCTGAGGATATTACGGTACACAGCCTACTACTAGCTTATTGGGAGCTCAGATTCTCTCCCCAAAGAAAACCTCAAAAATCTGTGTGCTTAGTTTTTTTGTTTCGCAGGATGTAGTAAGTAACTTGACACTCAATTTCTAGTTTTACTTTTTTCAGAAGCACCAAGAAGCAATGCAAATTTGAGCATGAATCCACACTCGGGAATAATCTATATAATCAATTTAATCAAATATGGATGAGTGCACATGATCTCCACAAGACCTTAGAATGCAGTTCATGTTCCCCCAAAATACATTCAAAAGGTATGCAGTGTTGTTGGAAGTTAAAACACAATAACATTGACGTAGTTAGTTTGTTAAGAAATTGCCTACTTTTCCCAAGAGGAAAGTACCTACTCAAGTGTTAGAAATAAAACCACTCAATCATATTTGGAGCATCAAATCTTTCGTGACAACCGTGGCTTAGTTTGTTTCAGTGTTTCTTTTTC
>Ga0116229_10011352_pt1 | contig 13176 bp, 1 predicted proteins | sample S1TSphgellanicum_3_FD_87313 | JGI IMG/M metagenome (GOLD analysis project Ga0116229, IMG submission 87313) | Host-associated microbial communities from peat moss isolated from Minnesota, USA - S1T2_Fc - Sphagnum magellanicum MG | ecosystem: Host-associated > Plants > Peat moss > Unclassified...
AATCTATCAGCACAACAAAACCGAGCGTGTATTCAATCTCTATGGTCCATCGGAAGACACCACTTACTCTACATATAGCTTGATAGAAAAAGGGGCTTGCACCTCACCGACCATTGGGCGACCAATAGAGAACACGCAAATCTATATCCTAGACCAATACCTTCAACCAGTACCTGTGGGGGTACCAGGAGAATTGTACATTGGTGGTGCCGGTTTAGCGCGAGGCTACCTCAACCGCCCCGACTTAACATCTGAAAAATTCGTAGACAACCCCTTCTCTAGAAGCAGGGGAGAACGTCTCTACAAAACAGGGGACAAGGCACGTTATCTGCCTTCGGGTAATATCGAATACCTGGGACGCATCGACTTTCAGGTGAAAATCCGGGGCTTCCGCATCGAATTGGGAGAAATTGAAGCTGTACTGAGCCAACATGGAGGTGTGCAAATATCATGTGTCATAGCCCGTGAAGAAACCGCAGGTAATAAGCACTTGGTTGCCTATGTAGTACCGCATCCACAGGTGACACTTACAACAAGCGAACTGCGTCAGTTCCTTTCCAATAAACTACCAGGGTATATGGTGCCAAATGCTTTTGTAATACTGGATTCCTTACCTCTGACACCCAACGGCAAAGTAGACCGTCGCGCTCTGCCCGCTCCTGATTTACACCTGGAACTATCAGATCATGTAATGCCAAATACAGAAACAGAAAAAATCATTGCTGGTATTTGGCAAAAAGCACTCTCAGTAGAAAAGGTAGGAATTTACAATAATTTCTTTGAGCTAGGAGGTCATTCGTTACTACTGGTACGAATTAATCAGCAATTGCAAGAAATATTTGGTCTAGAAGTGTCAATGGTTGATATGTTTAATTATCCAAGTATACATAATTTAAGCCAATATTTAAATAATAAATTAAAAAAAGAAGCAACTATTAAACAACACAACGATCGGAATCAATCCCATAGTGAGAGTAAAACTTTAAGAAATAAACAATTACAATCTAGACAAGAATATCGTTCTCAAAGGAAAAGGTAAACAATGATAATAAATTCAGCGCATAAAAATTATGAATTTAATAATTCAGAAATAGCAATAATTGCTATTTCTGGTCGGTTTCCAGGAGCAAAAGATATTGAATCATTTTGGCATAATCTACGTGATGGTGTAGAATCTATCTCCTGGCTGACAGATGAAGAATTAATAAATTCTGGCGTTTCTCTAGATTTACTGAGTAATCCTAATTATGTAAAAGCTAGCGGTGTTCTATCAGAAATTGAACTGTTTGATGCAAATTTCTTTGCTTATAGTGCGAAAGAAGCTGAGTTAATAGATCCACAACAACGCCTATTTTTAGAATTGGCTTGGGAAGCTATAGAAAAATCTGGTCATGACCCACTGACCTACAACGGTTTAATAGGGGTTTATGCTGGAGTAGGAATGAACATGTATTTGCTCAATAACCTTTATTGTGATCATCAATTATTAGAAACAATTGACCCTATCCAATTAGGAAGCTCCAACGATAAAGATTTTCTAACGACACGAGTTGCATATAAACTCAACTTGACTGGTCCAGCCGTCAATGTGCAAACAGCGTGTTCTACTTCTTTAGTTGCTGTTCACGTTGCTTGTCAAAGTCTCTTAAATGGTGAATGTGACATGGCTTTAGCTGGTGGAGTTTCTCTCAACATTCCCCAAAAAAGAGGTTATTTATATCAAGAGGGAATGATTCTTTCTCCTGATGGACACTGCCGTGCTTTTGATGCAAAAGCACAAGGAACTATTGGTGGTAGCGGTGCTGGGATTGTGGTATTGAAAAGATTAAAGGATGCGATTAAAGACCGCGATCACATCCATGCAATTATTAAAGGTTCGGCTATTAATAATGATGGTGCAATGAAAGTGGGCTACACTGCTCCTAATGTCAGTGGTCAAGCAGCAGTGATTGGCGAAGCTCAATCTATAGCTGGTGTAGACGCGGAAACAATTTCCTACATTGAAGCTCATGGTACTGCTACACCTTTAGGAGATCCGATTGAAATGGCAGCTTTAACTCAAGCTTTTAATCAAACTACTGATAAAAAAGGCTTCTGCGCTATTGGTTCGGTAAAAACCAACATAGGACATTTGGATACAGCAGCAGGTGTCGCAGGTTTGATTAAGACTGTATTAGCACTGCAACATAAAATGCTGCCTCCTAGTTTGCACTTCGAGACACCATCACCCAAAATTGATTTTGCCAACAGTCCTTTTTATGTCAATACAACCCTAACTGAATGGCTAACAAATAACAACACCCCTCGCCGTGCTGGAGTTAGTTCTTTTGGTATGGGAGGTACTAATGCTCATGTCATTTTAGAAGAAACCCCAGTACAACTCAAAAGGAGCCAGTGCGTTGCGGAGCCAGTGTTGAAGACGGGTTTCCCGTCGCAGGCATCTGGCGTTGGGGTTTCCCCCGTTGAAGCAACTGGCGTTCAAAAGTCAAAAGTCAAAAGTGAATATCTTCTGTTGTGTCTGTCTGCTAAAAGTGAGAAGGCACTTGATTCGGCGGCAGCTAATTTAGCCACGCATTTAAAAGAGCATCCAGAACTGAACTTAGGCGATTTAGCTTATACCCTCAATAGTGGTCGCCGGGGGTTTAATCACCGACGGATGTTAATTTGTCACGAATCAGAAGATGCTATCAAAGCTCTCAGTAGTTTAGCAGCCCAACAAGTTTTTACCAACTATACAGAGATTACAGAACGGTCTGTTGTCTTTATGTTTCCCGGTCAAGGTTCCCAGTACGTCAACATGGCGCGGGAAATTTATCAAACTGAGACAGTATTTAAAGAACAAGTTGATTATTGCTCAGAAATTCTTAAACCTCTACTGGGGCTTGATTTACGTCATATTCTTTACCCCAGTGAGGAAAACATTGATGAAGCATCTCAGCAACTTCAACAAACAGCCGTTGCTCAACCTGCTATTTTTATAATTGAGTACGCCCTAGCTAAATTATGGCAGTCATGGGGAGTAAATCCTGTAGCTGCGATCGGTCATAGTATTGGCGAGTACGTAGCAGCAACTCTGGCAGAAGTTTTTTCCCTAGAGGATGCCTTATCTCTGGTAGCAGCACGCGGACAGATGATGCAGCAACTGCCCACTGGAGCAATGCTTTCTGTTCCCCTGTCCACAGACAAGGTAAAATCCCTATTAGGGCAAGAACTCTCTGTTGCCGCAATTAATCAACCTTCGCAATGTGTAGTTTCTGGTTCCATAGCAGCAATAGATACACTACAAAATCAGCTTGCAGCTCAAGGGATTGAATGCCGTCGTCTGCATACGAATCATGCCTTCCATTCTCAAATGATGGAACCAATCTTAGAGGCATTTGTCACTCAAGTAAAAAAAGTTACTTTAAATTCCCCAAAACTTCCTTATATCTCCAACCTCACCGGTACTTGGATTACAGTCACACAAGCCACAAATCCTGACTACTACGCTCAACATCTGCGTTCCACAGTGCTGTTTGCCTCTGGTGTAGAGAAATTATTGGCAACACCTGAGCAAATCTTACTAGAGGTGGGGCCAGGACACACACTAACTACATTAGTCAAGAGACATCCAGACAAAGCATCTGCACAAACGGTCTTGACTTCGGTACGTCATCCTCAAGAGGAAAAATCCGATAATCGTGTTTTATTCAGCACATTAGGTCAACTCTGGTTGACTGGAGTTAAAGTAGATTGGTTTGGATTCTACAGCGACCAAGAGTATTATCGTCTTCCCTTACCGACTTATCCCTTTGAACGCGAACGTTATTGGATTGAGCGAAAAGAGACTGACCAGAAATCACAGATTTCATTACAAAGAAAGCCGGATATTGCTGATTGGTTCTACATTCCATCCTGGAAAAGGTCTCGGCTTCCTATTAACCAACTAGGGGAATCACAAAGCAGTATTCTTCTGTTTATCAATGAGTGCAACTTGGTCGATAAATTGGCAGAACAACTGCAACAAAACTATCAAAAAGTGATTATTGTCAAAGTAGGAGAGTCGTTTAGAAAAGAGAATCCGAGCTTATATACTCTTAATCCTCGACAACCTAGAGATTATGAAAGTCTGTTAGCAGAACTTAATGAGAGTATTCCTCAAACCATTGTTCATTTATGGAACCTTGCGGATGAACCTCAGGCATTATCAGAACTTGAAGGAATTGACCAAGCTTTAGATTTAGGATTTTACAGCTTGCTATTTCTTGCCCAGGCATTTGGCAAACAAAATGCTAATGATGAGTTTCAATTGGTAGTTGTATCTAACAACATGCAGGACGTAACTGGAGATGAAGAACTACGTCCTGCACAAGCAACTTTAATCGGTCCGGTCAGAACTATTCCTCAAGAATATCCTTACTTAGATTGTCAGATTATTGATGTAGTCATTCCTCCACCAGGAAGCTTACAAGAAAAGCAACTTATAGAACAGCTACAAGCAGAATTAAAGGTAAAATCCTCTGACCAGATTATTGCTTACCGCAAACAACATCGTTGGGTAGAAAGTTTTGAGTCAGTCAAATTAGATAACTCAAGTAAGGGTATACAAAAGTTACAAGAAAACGGAGTCTATTTAATTACAGGTGGACTCGGAGGTATTGGACTGACACTGGCAGAATATTTGGCGCAGACAGTTAAGGCTAAATTGATCCTGACGGGGCGTACTAATTTTCCGGCTCGAAGCGATTGGGAAAAATGGCTAGTTAGTCATGATACAGAAGATAGCACTAGTCGCAAAATCCGCAAAGTGTATGAATTGGAAAATCTAGGAGCCAAGGTTTTGGTAGTTAGTGCTGATGTGACAAACTTGCAACAAATGCAAACAGCGATCGCCAAAGCTACTGCACAATTTGGCAAAATTGATGGAATCATCCACGCTTCAGGCGTTCCTGGTGGCGGTTTGATTCAGCAAAAAACCAGGGAACAAGCAGAAAGTGTAATGGCATCTAAAGTGAGGGGATCGCTCATCCTTGATACTATATTTCGGGATAGCAAACTAGATTTCTTTGTTGTTCTATCCTCTCTAAATTCATATATGTCTGCATTGGGGCAGGTAGATTATTGTGCTGCCAACGCTTTTCTCGATGCTTTTGCTCACCGGAATAGCAAAAGAGATAGCACATTTACCAGCTCAATTAATTGGGATGGCTGGCAAGAAGTGGGAATGGCAGCCGATGCAGCGAAGAAATTCGGTGATAAACTAGATTACACCTTTCTCCAGCAAACTTTATTGCCAGCAGAGGGTGTAGAAGCTTTTAGGCGCATTTTGCATCATCAACCACCACAGGTTCTAGTATCGACAGTAGATTTTCCTACCAGACTTCAGCAGGTAGGAGATTTCTTGAAACAAGAAACAGTCTCTTTATCGGTACACTCACGACCACAACTGAATAATTCCTATGTGGCTCCTGGCAATTGGTTTGAGCAAAAAATTGCTGATATTTGGCAAGAATTATTGGGAATTAAACAGGTGGGAATCCATGACAACTTTTTTCGATTAGGAGGAGATTCTCTAATAGCTGTTCAAGTTCTGTCCCGATTACGAAATACTTTTTCTATCCGATTATCTGTAGCAAGTTTGTTTGAATCTCCTACAATAGCTGAAATAGCACCAAAGCTACAAAAACAAACAGAACCAGATACAAACCTAGATGCTATTGATAGAGAAGAAATCGCAGCGATTGTATCGGTATCCAGAAACACAGATATACCTCTGTCTTGGGCGCAAGAGCGCCTGTGGTTTATGCATCACTTAGAAGGCGAAAGTGGTGCCTACACAATGCCTTTTGCAGTCCTCCTAGAGGGGAATCTCAATGTCAACGCATTGGAAGGGGCAATTAGGGAGATAGTGCAGCGCCATGAAGTTCTGCGTACTCGCTTTGAAATCAAGGATAACAAGCCAGTACAGGTAATACCTCCCAACGTAACTATAACCTTGCCAGTAGTGGATATACAAAATGTAGCAGACCCTTGGAAACAAGTGGAGCAACAGGCAACATTTGTTGCCTTCCAACCATTCGATCTGGCTAATGGTTCGGTTCTGCGAGCAATGCTTTGGCAAGTGTCTCAACAGGAGTATGTACTGCTATTAGTCATTCACCATATTGCTGCTGATGGCTGGTCAATAGGTGTTTTGATTCGTGAACTGTCTGCCTGTTATCGAGCCATTTCCACAGGTAGTTCGGTTTTATTACCAAAATTGTCGTTACAGTATGCCGATTTTACGATTTGGCAACGCCAATGGCTGACCGATAAGGCACTAGAGCGTCAGTTAAGCTACTGGAAGCAACAGTTAGCGGGAGCACCACCTCTATTAGAACTCCCCACAGACCGCCCCCGCCCAGCCATACAAACTTTTCGAGGAGGTACACAACGATTTCAACTAGATCAAGATCTGATAAGTCAGCTTAAAAAGCTATCTCAAGAGTCTGGAAGTACTCTGTTTATGACACTGCTGGCGGGTTTTGTGGTGTTACTGTCTCGCTACAGTGGACAAACCGATTTGGTTATAGGCTCACCCATCGCCAATCGCAACCGCAAAGAAATCGAAGGGTTAATTGGATTCTTTGTCAATACTCTGGCACTGAGATTCGATTTATCTGTGGAACCGACCTTTGAAGCTCTGCTGGCACAGGTGCGGCAGGTGGCTCAAGACGCCTATGACCATCAGGATTTGCCCTTCGAGATGTTAGTCAAACAGCTGCAAGTGGAGCGGAACTTGGATCGCAACCCACTGGTGCAGGTGGTGTTTGCTCTCCAGAATGCTCCCACCTCTGCTTGGGATCTACCCGGTTTAAGGGTCGAAGACGTGGCTTGGCAGCTTAACTCAGTTCGGGTTGACCTAGAAGTTCACTTGGGGGAAACACCATCTGGTATTGAGGGCGTTGTCTGTTACAATAGGGATCTATTCGATGCGGCGACGATTGTCCGCATGACGCAACATTTCCAAACTTTGCTCGTGGCGATCGCTGAAAATCCACAGCAACCAGTGGCGTTACTGCCCTGGCTTACACAGCAGGAATGCTATCAATTGTTGGAGGAGTGGAATGATACTTTTGCAGACTATCCCCAAAATAAGTGTATTCATGAGTTGTTTGAAGAGCAGGTGGCGCGTACCCCAGATGCTGTCGCAGTTGTGTTTGAAAATGAACAACTCACCTACCACCAGTTAAATTGTCGTGCTAACCAGTTAGCCCATTACTTGCGCTCAATGGGAGTGGAAGCAAATGTACTAGTGGGGTTGTGCATGGAGCGATCGCTTGTGATGGTCATAGGACTATTAGCGATTCTCAAGGCGGGTGGCGCTTACGTACCAATTGATCCAGAGTATCCCACTGAGCGTCTCTCGTATATGCTAGAGGATACTCAAGTTCCGGTACTGCTCACCCAACAGCACTATGTAGATAAACTACCCCTATATCCAGCAAAACTGGTCTTGATAGAGAGAATCTGGTTAGACATTCACCAAAACAACCAAGATAATCTTACTAGGGTCGTAACGGCTCGTGATTTAGCGAATGTAATTTACACATCAGGCTCAACAGGTAAACCAAAAGGTGTGATGGTTGAGCATACTGGACTAGTTAACTTAGCTCTAGCTCAAATTCAAACTTTTGGTGTGCATTGTGATCATCGCGTTCTCCAGTTTGCCTCCCTCAATTTTGATGCTTCGATCTCGGAAATAATCATGGCTTTGGCATCTGGAGCAACACTATACATGGGAACAAAAGACTCTCTATTGCCAGGTCTGCCGTTAATTGAGCGGTTACGCGACTATGGTATTACCCATGTCACCCTACCACCATCAGCCCTAGCAGTCCTGCCAACAGAACAACTCCCATCACTGCAAACAATCATTGTCGCAGGCGAAGCTTGTGCGGCTGAACTGATCAAACTTTGGTCGGCGGGCAGAAACTTCTTCAATGCCTATGGTCCGACAGAAGCTAGCGTCTGTGCTACAGTCGCCTCATGCACTCATGAGGACGAAAAAGTTACCATTGGTCGTCCAATTGCCAACACACAAATTTACATTTTAGACTCGCACAATCAACCAGTACCCATTGGTGTACCAGGAGAACTGCACATTGGTGGTGCGGGATTGGCACGAGGTTATCTCAATCGGCTGGATTTAACTCAAGAGAAATTCATCCACAACCCCTTAGACTTGTCTAAGTCACTAGGTAACACGTCAAAATTATATAAAACAGGGGATAAGGCACGTTATTTGGCGGATGGTAACATCGAATACCTTGGACGTATTGATCACCAGGTAAAGATTCGTGGCTTCCGGATCGAGTTGGGCGAAATCGAGGCAGTACTGAGCCTACATCCCTTGGTACAGGAAGGTGTCGTCGCCGCCAGAGTTGACAGTACTGGTGATAAACAACTGGTAGCTTACTTAGTGCCAGCACTGAAAAGCAAAGTATTATCCCAACAGTTAGCGCAATGGCAGGGTGAGTACGTCAGTGACTGGCAAATGCTCTATGAGCAAGCATACGGGCAACCGCAAGCATCCATAGATGACCCCACATTCAATATCAGTGGTTGGAATAGTTCGTACACCAAACAAGCCATCCCAGATTGGGAAATGCGGGAGTGGGTTGAAAATACACTCACCCGCATCCTGTCTCTATCACCGCAGCGAGTGTTAGAAATTGGTTGTGGAACGGGGTTACTGCTATCTCGCATTGCCAAGAGTTGCCAAGAGTATTGGGGATGTGATTATTCTAGCGCCGCCATACAGTACGTTGAGCAGGTATGTAAAACGTTGCCAGGTCTAGATAATGTGCGGCTATTGCACAGAATGGCGGATAACTTTGCAGACATCCCCAAAGGAAAATTCGATATTGTAGTTATCAACTCGGTAGTGCAATACTTCCCCAGCGTAGAGTATTGCATGCAGGTTATTGAAGGAGCGATCGCGGCAATTGGTCAACAGGGTACATTATTCGTGGGGGACGTCCGTAGCTTGCCTCTGTTGGGGTCATTCCATGCCGCAGTACAGTTGTCCCAAGCTCAGTCGGATAAAACTATTGAGCAATGGCAGCGAATGGTACACTCTAGTGTGGCGGCTGAAGAAGAATTGGTAATTGATCCCAGGTTTTTCATCGTCCTCAAACAACGTTTTCCGCAGATTACTTGGGTAGAGATTCAGCCCAAACGCGGTAACAGTCAAAATGAGTTAACCCAATTCCGTTATGATGTTATTCTGCATATCGGTACTGATGTCCAAACAATGGTAGTTCCTTGGTTAAATTGGCAACTAGATAACCTCTCGTTGACACAGATACAAAATCAACTGCACTCAGGACAACCAGAACTTTTGGGAATCAGGCGTGTACCTAATCAACGAGTGCAGCAAGCAATACAGATTTACCAATGGTGGGAAAATCCTCCTAGTGTCGAAACAGTGGGGCAGCTACGCCAACTGCTAACACAACAGCCAACAGTTGGGATCAATCCCGAAGAGTTTTACCAGTTGGGGCAGCATCTCGGTTACACCGTCCACCTGAGTTGGTGGGAAAGTAGCCAAGATGGTTCTTACGATGTGGTGTTCTGCCGCAATCAAGTACATAAGACCCCTTTTTGGGATAGTTCGACAGTCACACACCTTCCTTGGACTGACTACACTAACAATCCCCTATACGGTAAGTTAGTCCAAAAGCTCGTGCCCTTGGTGCGGGAATCTCTGCAGCAAAAGCTACCCAATTACATGGTGCCAAATGCTTTTGTCCTCCTCAATGCTCTGCCCTTGACACCCAATGGTAAGGTAGATCGTCGCGCCCTGCCTGGACCGGATACAGCTACGAGAAATCTTTCAACTGGCTTTGTTTTACCTCGAACCCCGATTGAAGCTCAACTAGCTCAAATCTGGAGTGAAGTTTTAGGAGTTGAACGCATTGGTGTTAAGGACAACTTCTTTGAGCTTGGTGGTCATTCTCTACTAGCGACCCAAGTCCTGTCAGAGATCAACTCAGCTTTTGGACTTGACCTATCTATACAGACAATGTTCGAGTCTCCCACAGTAGCCGGGATAGCAACCTATATAGAAGTAGTGGATTTGGTAACACAAGATTTATCTAAAGAAGTCAGTAACGAGGTAGTGGAGTTTTGAGCATGACTAACAGCATTGTTGAATTCGTTCGTCACCTGACAAGCTTGAGTATTGAACTAGAGACTGATGGCGATCGCTTGCGCTGTCACGCACCTGAAGGGGTGTTAACTCCAACGCTACGTCAGGAAATAGCTAGGCGTAAAACAGAAATTATGCTGTTTTTACAGCAAGCAAAGCAGGTTAAAACTTCTCATCAGTTGCCCATTCAAAGAGTGCCACGGGACGGTGAGTTACCACTGTCTTTTGCCCAACAACGACTCTGGTTTTTGCACCATTTGTCACCAGACAGTCGTTCTTATAATATGCTGGATGCTTGGAGGCTAAATGGGTCGCTGAATATAGTTGCACTAACTGAGAGCCTAAGTGAACTCATTCGCCGCCACGAGGCCTTAAGAACCACTTTCTCCACGGTAGACGGAAAACCTGTCCAGGTAATTGCTCCTCCCGCTGCCGTAACTTTGCCAATCCATAACTTGCAGGGGTTGTCAACGCAACAGCAAACTGCTCAAATTCGACAAGTAGCAAAGTCTGTTGCGTCCAAGCCCTTGGATTTAGCTATTGGGCCATTAGTACAATTCACTTTACTCCAACTGAGTGACCAGGAGTATGTACTGCTGTTGAAGATGCACCACATCATCTACGATGCCTGGTCTTTGAACATTTTCTTTAATGAGTTATCACTAGCTTATGCAGCTTTCACTCAAGGATTGCCCAACCCACTACCAGAATCACCCATCCAATACGCTGACTTTGCCTTTTGGCAGCGCCAGTGGCTGACAGGTGAAGTCCTTGATCGGCAACTGGGTTACTGGCAAAAACAGTTAGCGGATGCCCCTATTGTACTAGAACTGCCTACTGATAAACCACGTCCTCCGGTCCAGAACTTCCGAGGTGGAGTTGAGCTTTTTCAACTGGATCGTAATCTCACGCAGCGCCTCAAGCAACTGAGTCAGGAGTCAGACGCAACGCTGTTTATGACGCTACTGGCAGCTTTTTTAGTCTTGCTCTCCCGTTACAGTGGTCAGTTAGATATTGTTGTTGGCTCCCCGATCGCTAACCGCAACAACAAGAGTGTCAAGCAGCTAATAGGTTTTTTTGCTAATACCCTAGTATTAAGGGGTGATCTCTCTGGCAACCCCAGCTTTGCTGACTTTTTAGCGCAGGTGCGGCAGACAACTTTGTCAGCCTATGCCCATCAGGACTTGCCCTTTGAGATGTTGGTTGAAAAGCTACAACCAGACAGAGACTTGAGTCGTAATCCCCTAGTACAGGTGATGTTTTCTCTCCAGAACGCCCCACAGTCTTCTTGGAATTTGCCAGGTTTAACTATCCAGAACATGTCCTTGCCAATTGATGAAATGGTCAGGTTTGACCTAGAAGTGAACTACTGGGAAGTTTCAGAAGGTCTGCAGGGTGTTTGGAGTTATAGTACTGATTTATTTGACGCAACCACAATCACTCGCATAGCCCAACATTTTCAAACTTTACTCAAAGCAATTGTCGCAAATCAAGAAGCGCGAATTGCAGAATTACCACTGTTGAGTCAAGCAGAGCGTCATCAATTGTTGGTAGAGTGGAACAATACTCAAGCATTCTATCCGCAGGATAAGTGTATTCATCAGTTATTTGAGGAGCAGGTAGCGCTTACACCGGATGCAGTAGCAGTTGTTTTTGAAGATGTACACACGCGACTAGTCGCGTCTCTAACATACACAGAGTTGAACTGTCGTGCCAACCAATTAGCGCATTACTTGGAGTCTTTGGGCGTCGGAGTGGATGTGCTGGTAGGGATATGCGTGGAGCGTTCACCAGAAATGGTGGTGGGACTATTGGGGATTCTCAAGGCGGGTGGGGCTTATGTGCCACTAGACCCAGAATATCCCACGGAGCGTCTGAAGTTCATGTTAGAAGATGCTCAAGTCAGAGTGCTGCTAACTCAACAGAAATTAGTGGAAAAATTACCACTGCACACTGCACAACTTGTTTGCCTAGATACTGATGCTCCCATGATTTCTCAGTTGAGTCAGGATAATCCCATCGCTAGTGTACAAGCTAGTAACCTGGCTTATATGATTTACACCAGCGGTTCTACAGGAACACCCAAGGGAGTACTGATTGCCTACCAAGGGTTGTTAAATTTAGTGAAATGGCATCAGCGGACTTTTCAAATCACTTCAACGGACAAAGCCACGCAGTTGGCAGGAACAGGGTTTGACGCAGCGGTGTGGGAAATATGGCCTTACCTGACAATAGGAGCAAGTCTGTACTTAGTCAAATCAGATCTGGTCACCGAGCCTGTAAATCTGCGAGACTGGTTGATATTACACAAAATTACGATAAGTTTTGTGCCAACACCAGTGGCACAGGAGTTATTTTCTTTGGAATGGACGACAGAAAGTGTAGCTTTACGTTACATCCTGATTGGAGGAGATCAGCTTGCGTCTTATCCATCAGCGTCATTGCCCTTCCAAGTAGTGAATAATTATGGTCCTACGGAAAATACTGTGGTGACAACGTCTCGACCAGTAGCTGCTAAACAGGAGCAGATATTACCAACCATAGGGCGACCAATTTCTAACACACAAGTCTATATACTAGACAAATATCTGCAACCAGTACCGATGGGTGTGCCAGGAGAATTGCACATTAGTGGTATGGGATTGGCAAGAGGCTACCTCAACAGAGAAGAGTTAACATCTGAAAAATTCATAGACAACCCGTTTAATAATTCACTAGTCAAAACTCACTCGTCAAAATTATATAAGACGGGGGATTTGGCACGTTATTTGCCCTCGGGGAACATAGAATACCTGGGGCGCATGGACAATCAGGTGAAAATCCGGGGCTTGCGCATAGAGTTGGGAGAAATCGAAGCCACCCTCAGCCAACATAAAGATGTACAATCATCTGTGGTCATAGCCCGTGAAGACACACCAGGAAATAAACGTCTAGTCGCCTACATCGTGCTGCACCCACAAGTCACACTCACAACCAGCGAACTGCGTCAATTCCTGAAAACCAAG
>Ga0116229_10011353_pt1 | contig 13176 bp, 14 predicted proteins | sample S1TSphgellanicum_3_FD_87313 | JGI IMG/M metagenome (GOLD analysis project Ga0116229, IMG submission 87313) | Host-associated microbial communities from peat moss isolated from Minnesota, USA - S1T2_Fc - Sphagnum magellanicum MG | ecosystem: Host-associated > Plants > Peat moss > Unclassified...
CCGGCATACAGGCCGGCAAACTGGGCCACCGACTGCTTGAAGCCGGTGGTGTCGGCGTTGGCGATGTTGTTGGACACCACGTCCAGATCGGTCTGGGCGGCGTCGATGCCAGTCAAAGCGATGCCAAATGACATGGGTGATGCTCCTGTTCAGAAATACGATGTGTTCGGAAAAAGCGTTGCGTTTGCTATCAATCGACCTGGGTCACATTGGCCAGCGCCACCGACCCGAGCTGCGGCGTGTTGAGCGTGATGCCGCTGCCACGCGAGCCGAGCGAGACGCTCGATACCGTGCCCGACAGGTACACCGTCGGCGCGCTCGCCACCCCGTTGACATCGGCGACCGCCTGCACGTTGTAGGTACCGGACGGCGCTTGCGTGCCGGCCAGCGTGCTGCCATCCCAGGTGAACTGCGTCATGCCGGAACTGGCGCCGAGCGACAGCTGCTGCACCAGCGTGCCGTTGGCATTGGTGATGTTGATGGTGACGCCGCTGGTCCCGCTCGCCGCCTGCACCGCGCCGGTCAGCGACTGGCCGGAGGTGTATTGCGCAGAACTGGCCTGGGTCATCACCGAATGTCCCACCAGGCTGGCGCTCGACAGCGCCTGGTTCGACAGCAGTGTCGAACTCAAGGACGACAGCGAGGTCTGCATCGCATCGATGCCCGACACGGTGCCGAACTGCGCCAACTGGGTGACGAACGTTGACGGGTCCAGCGGCTGCGTCGGATCCTGGTTCTGCAGCTGTGCGGTCATCAAGGTCAAGAAGTCGTTGACGCTGAGCGCCGCGACCGAAGCCGCCGCCGCTGCCGAGGCGGCGGTGCTGCTGGCGCTGCTACTGTTGCTGCTGCTGCTGCTGGCTGCGTTGGCCGCGTTGGCGGCTGCAGCCGCGCTGGCCTGGGCATTGTTGGTCACACCGGGAATCGACATGCGTGCGCTCCGTGGTTAGGCGTATCAGCTCTGGCCGAGCTTCAGGGTATCGAGCATCATGTTACGGGCGGTGTTCATCACCTCGACGTTGTTCTGGTAGGAACGCGAGGCCGAGATCATGTCGGTCATCTCTTCGACCACGTTGACGTTCGAGCTGTAGACATAGCCGTCGGAATTGGCCAGCGGGTTGCTCGGGTCGTAGCGCGCTTCGGGCGCGGCCGTATTTGCCGTAATGCCGGATACCTTGACGCTGGCGCTGGCCTGCTGCGCGAGCTGATTCGACGCCACGCTGAGGGTCGCCGCCCCACCAAGTGCGGCCGGGCCGAGCGCCGCTTCCCCGAGCGCCTGCACGCTCTGGAACACCGGATGCTTGGCCTGGTAGACCTGGGTCGGATCGCCGCTGACGCTGTCGGCGTTGGCGAGGTTGCTCGCTACCGTGTTGAGCCTGACCGACTCGGCGCTCATGCCAGAGCCGGCGATGTCGAATACCTTGAATGACGACATGGTGCTGCCCGTGGCTTCAGGAGCCGGTGATCGCGGTCATGAGTTCTTTCAGCCGCGCATTCAGGAACGTCAGCGTGGCCTGGTAGCGCACCGAGTTTTCGGCGAACGCCGCCTGCTCCAGCTGCGTATCGACGGTGTTGCCATCGAGCGCCGGTGCCATAGGCACCCGGTACTTGAGATTGTTGCCGGGCAGATTGGTACCAAGGGCATTGCCGCTGGGATCGGCACCATTGTTGGCGGCAGAGAGCGCGGCTTTGAAATCGATATCGCGCGCCTTGTAGTTTGGCGTGTCGGCATTGGCAAGGTTGGCGGCCAGCACCTCGGTGCGCTGCGCTTCCAGCGTCAGCGCCTGCGCGTGCACGCCCAGGTAACTGTCCAAGCTCAATGCCATGCCGTCCTCTTGCGCGATCGTGTGGATTGATCGCTCGCAGCAGGCAGGAGCAAGGCGTGTGCCATGGCATGCGATGCGCGCGCATCGATAGCAAATGTGTGATGCAGTGCGTACCGGGGATGCGAGCGTGAGCGTCGCTCACGCGGGTGGCGGCAAGCACTTGCCGTTGATCGGCAATGCGCGGCCGCAGCGCGCACGGGACATGAGCGCAGCGAGACTACATGCGAGATATCGGCACCTGGTGCGCATACTTGAACGTCAGAATTCCGGCGCTGGCGCGTGGCACGCCGCTTGCTCCCGCTTGCTTCGAGGCACACCATGAACAAGTCCACACTCACACTGCTGGCGCTGGCGGGAATGCTGGCACTGCCGCCGATGTCCGATGCGTTCGACGGCCCGATCACTGACCTGCAGTCGCTGCAGGCTGCCGCGGAGCGTGCCGTGCGGCACGAGATCGCGCCCAGCGAGCACGGGGCGATCGTGCGCGCGCAGAATCTCGATGCGCGGCTGCGCCTGGCACAATGCGATCGGCCATTGACTGCGGCGATCGCCGGCGATGGACAACTGCGCGCCCACACCACGGTCGCGGTACGCTGTGAGGGTTCGGTGCGCTGGACTATCTACATGAGCGTGACGATCGACTCGGAGGTCTCGGTGCTGGTGGCGCGGCACACGCTGGCGCGCGATGCCGAGCTGACGGCGGACGACTTCGAGCTGGTGCAGCGGCACCTTCCGGGGCTGAGCACCGATTACGTGACGCAGCTGGCGGCGATCGCCGGCCAGCGTCTGCGCAAGCCGATTGCGGGCGGCGAAGCGCTCGGCATGGATGCGCTGACTCCCAGCAACGCAATTCATCGAGGCCAGCAGGTCACTCTGATCGCCGGCAGCAGCGACTTCCAGGTGCGCATGAGCGCAGTGGCGCTATCCGACGGACGCATCGCCGACCGCATCCGGGTCCAGAACCTGAGCTCGCAGCGCGTGGTCGAGGGCATCGTGCGCTCCGGCAGCGAGGTTGAGGTCCCATTATGACAAATCCATTCGCGCTAAAGTTTGAAGGCCGTCGGCCGATAGCGCCCTTGAGGACTGCAAGGAGAGCGTCGTGACAGACCGTATAAAAGGACTGGGATCCGGTTCCCTCGGCGCCAGCAGTGGCGGCAGTCCGATCGAGCAGATACGCGCCAGCACCGCCGTCAGTACTGCGACCAGTTCGCCGCAACCCGGCGTGGACAGCGTGAATATCACCGACTCCGCCCGGCGCCTGTTGGCCCTGGCCCAGGCGGTGCAGTCGGCCCCCGAGGTCGACACGCAGCGCGTCGCGGAACTGCAGCAGTCGATCGGCAGCGGCCAGTACCAGGTCCAGCCCGAGCGTATTGCTGATCGGTTGCTGCAGATGGAGCAGGACCTGGTCGCGGCGCAGTAGCCACCGCGTAGTGCCACCGCGCATCGATCCGCAGCGACATGACGCTCCAGCGCGCCGACGTCCAGCAGCTCCTGCAACGCATTCTCCACGAGGAGTCCCGGCTGCTCGGCGAGCTGCTGGCACTGCTGCAAGATGAAGCCGCGATCCTCCTCAGCAACGACATTGACGGCATCACACGCATCGGTTCTACGCGCCAGCGCTGCATCGAGGCGCTCACGGCGCTGGATGGGGAACGCGCGGCTGCCTGCCGGATGCTGTCGTTCGGCCAGGGCGTCGGCGCCCTCACCCGCCTGCTTGCGTGGTGCGACTCGGGCGGCGCACTCGACGCCAGGTGGCGGGCGAACCTGTCAATCGCCCGTCAGTGCCAACAGCTCAATAACACCAACGGCGCCGTGGTGACCGCCAAGCTGTCGCGCGTGCAGCAGCTGTTGATGGCGATCCGCGGCACGTCGGCGCCCCCGGTCTACAGCGCCCGCGCCTCACGCTACGGCGTTCTCGGCTCGCGCGACCTCGGCCGCGCTTAGCACCGCCCCGCCCGGCCGCGCCCCACATTCCCCGCGCTCCGCCGCGCCGCGCCGCTTCCCCGGCGAAACGCTGGCCGCGTCCTGCCGGACCCTCAATATCCAGATTCCGGCAACCCGCTCAGCACTGCCGCCGTCAGCGCCCATCAACGGTAAATTCCGTGCCCACGCGCGCGCCCTGGAACCGGTGAATCGTCGACCCGGTGGCTCGCAACACCTGCGCCTGCAGTTTGCCGTAATCGGCGGTGTCGGTTTGACTTGCCTCCACATCCGTGATGTGACTGACCGGCACCGACCGAGCGCCGACGACTTCGGCAGGATATGGCCCTGCGGTCAGGATGGACTTTATCACCGCGCCTGGCTCGACCATGATCATCCAACGAATCGCCTCGTGTGAGGAGAGCAGCAGAGACAGCGGCGCTCCCGTTCCTTTCTTGACGTGGACAATCGCGACCCCTTGCGTGGTGCCATCGGGTTTGGTCACGTGGTTCGCTGCCTCAGTAATGCCGATGCCTTCCACCGTCCGGTCGTCGGAGCCGGCGGCGACTCCGGAAGGCAAAGCGATCCCGGCGGGGAGGGTGATGACGCCGTTCGCCGTAGCGATTGCCACACGCGGACTCGGCTGCGCGTCGGCGCGCGGCGGTACCAAGGGCCGGACCGTCGGAATCATCGCGGCGCGCTGCTGCTCGCGTTCACGCGTCATCATCGCCACGAAATCCTCGCGTGACATCGGCTCGCCGACCGGCAGCGAAGCCAGTAGTGCGACGCGATTCTGGGTGACAAATCCGATTTTATTGATGTTTGGCAGAAACACGAGGCGACCATGATTCTGGTACGCGCTATCGACCGGTGAGAATGTCTGTCGTGAAATTGAATAGACGTAGTAACGCATGCCCATGTTGCGATCGACGCCGGGATTGTCGCCGATCAGCAAGATGAGATCGGGATCCGGCAGCGGTACCACGGTTCGACCTTCGAATGACCCGATCGGAATCGCCGTCGTCTTCAGCGTATCGGTCGCGATCAGATTGAGATCCTGGGCGGCGATGACGTAATAGCGCCCGTCTGCCGTCAATTCGCCCTCGTTGCGCTGCCAGTTCTGGATACTGAACGGCTTTTCGTCCAGCAGCGTCATGGGTTCGCCGGCAGGCCCGTCACCCGCCCGGATACGCAGGACGGATAGTCCGGTGAGTCCGAAGTACTCATTCCGGCTCGAGGGTCGCGCGACCGCCCGTTCAATCGCTTCCTTCGTGATCCGGACTGGTGTTTCGCTTCCCGTCGCGAAGTCGACGGTGAACGATCCCGTCATTGCGGCGCGCCGTATCAGCGCGCGATCCTGGCCGAACCAGGCGAAGTCGCGCGGAAAGATCGAGAGCACGCGCGCCAGTACCTCTCCGCTCTCGGCATCTATAAGTCCCGTTCCGCCGGGAATCGACGTAGAAAGTACCCGACCGTTCGGCGACAGCTCCCCGAGCAGGTCTCCGCCAAGTCCGTCGAGGTGCGCAATTCGCTTGCCGTTGTTCAGATCCAGCAGGTCCACGTTCCGATTCGTCCAGAGCAGCATGATGCCGGCGTTCGCGGCAACTTCAACTTGCTGGATGTAGTCCGAGCCGATCATGAATTCAGGCGTCGTCGCCGGAATTGGGCGCAAAGGCGGCATTTTGACCAGAATGCCTACGCGTCTCCAACCGATCCAGGTCGCTAGTGCCTCGTCATTGCGCTCGAAGCAGTCGGTGGCGCCGAAATGCGCGACGATGTCCTCCTTCGATGCAAACGGTCCGGGCGTGTATCCTTGTGCGCAATCGAGCGCGCGCACGCGCAGCTTCGCATTCAATTGCGATTCGACCGCCGCGCGTTCCCCCGAGTCCGTTGCGAGCCGCAGCAACTCGCCTTTCGCATATTCCAAAGACTTGGGCAGTGGCATTGCCTCGTTGATGCGATCGTCAGCCGATGCGTAGCAGCAGTGGCTGCCCGCGAAGCAGGCACCGAGCGCGAATGACAACCAGGCGTACTTGAACGCCTGCACCATGAAGGGGTTCTCGGTCATTCTTGTGCACGCGCGTCCATGCGCAGCACTATAGCGAACAGCGCCGCACTACAGCGGCCATTGATTGGGAAGTCTGTCACAGCGTGACGGCCTGACATGGTTCCCGTAACCGCGCCCCGCCAGTCGACCGATGGGGATCAGCTCACGACTAACCTGCGTGGCCGCCTGGATTCCGGTCACTGATCTGGGTGATCACTACACCGACAATGACTATCAACAGCCCTGCCGATCGCATCGTAGTCAGCGGTCGTAGCGTTGCTCCCGCCAGTGCAAAATGGTCGATCAGGGCGGACGTGATCAGCTGCGCAGTCACAGCGAACAGGATGGCATTGCCAACGCCAAATCGCGGTGCAAGAAAGGTGATGCTCAGGACGTAGAACGCGACTATGAGCCCACCCGCATATTGGGGAAGCGCAACGCGGCTCAGTACGTGAAAGTCCGGTAGTCGAACGGCGGTAGTGACCGCCAGCAGCACCGACGCAATCAACCCAGTGGCAAACAGTATGACGGTCGCCTGTACGTGGCCCCCTACTGTTCGCGCGAGTCCGCCGTTCAGAATTGCCATCAGGGGGATCAGGGCACCGGCTGCAAATGCCCAGGTAGCATAATAAACGCTGAACATACCCCGCTCCTATCGTCAAGCAACGCCGCAGCGATGACCTCAGGAACCCGGACCTCCCGCTGGTGCCAGAGGACATCCGCCAGGGCGATCCTTCTGGATTCCCTTACGCATTGCCATACCGTGCCTTGAATTCTGCGACCTTTCCCGCCAGCCAGTGACCGTTGCAGTTCAGGGCAAAGGTGGGAATGCGGACGGGGCTGCCGTACAGATCCTGACTCTTTCGCATGCTCCAGCGTGTGTAGCCCCTCGCCTGGGCCATCAATGATTCCGGGTCCCTGACTCTGATCATCAGGGCGGTACTACCCATGGCAGCCTTCAACTCCATCGTCGTGATATCCGTCCAGAATAAGTCTGTGACTGTCGCGATGCCGCGGCGGATCACCAGGCCCTTGCTGGTCATTACCAGCCCAGGGCCATCGCCGAGGACCATTCGGAGGACTTGATTGGTGATGAACAGTCCGCCCAGTGCCAGTATGATCGCGGCGACGACGCTGTCTTTCTCGAACAGCCACCAATAAGCTGCACAGAGGAAGATTACCCCGAAATACCGGCCGGCAATTGCACCGTAATTGACGGCGACCTCCAGCCGATCTGGCGCCGTCGCCATTATATTGTTCACCGGAAACCCCTGATAGGGGACTGTCAGCGAGACGGTCCCTGGTTTCAGCCAGACTGCCGTGGTGGCTCCCCGCCACATCGAACTGAACGGACTTGAAAGGTAGTACATACCCCAGAGAAAAAGCCCCATGGTCGGGATCATGACGGTCACGCTTCCGGGGATTGTGTCCGGCATGATCCTGGTCGCAACCAGAATCCACGCCAGCGCTCCGAATACGCAGGCGATGAACTTCAGGATGTCCAGGAAAGCAAACGGTCGCTGATTCCCCTGCATGTTCTGTACGAAAAGCGTAGCGGCGCACAGCGCCAATATGAGGCAGGAACTGGCTTGGCGCCGCACACCCACCGACGAATCAGACCAGCCCCGTGCCAGCCCGATGCCAGAGACGACGGCTACGCCTACATAGGCGACTACCAGATATCTCTTGAATGCATTTGTGCGCTGGGTATTGGTGTCGGTCAATTCCTCGCTCCTGGGCCGCGCCGAATGCGCTATCGAACCGAGTCCAGCTGGCGCCGTCTGCGCATCACCAGTACCACCACAAGGATCAACAGCGCAAGAAGCGTCCACGGACCCATCCCGTCGCCCCGGCGGTTACGTCGGGTAACTTTGTTACATACACCAGTGGACGAGTCGCGGCCACGGTATCAGTGCGCTAAGATCCGGCGATGTGACACGGTTCTTATGTACTGCGCGAGGTGCACCGCCGTGGCCCAATCGATCCTGCAAGCTTCAGTCCCCAGCCAAAAAGCTTTTTTCCGGCTAATGCCTATGCATGCTGCGAGTCGCTTGGCGTCCGTAGCTCCCTCGTCTGCTGTCTGGTGGCTGCGCGGTGCTCTTACCCTGGGGTGTGCCATGGCCATCGGAATCGCTGCCTGGGTAGGCGACCCTGGCGGCTATTTGCAGGCTGATCCCGCGCTGGCAACGCTGCTTCGAGCCATGGCGCTCATCAAAGGCATGATCGCGATCGCGGCGGCTGGTGCCGTCTTCTGGCGTCTGGCGTGGCCACTGTCCAGGTTCGTAGCCGCCAGCTACCTCGTCGGCTGCTGGGTGATTGCGGGCTCGACCACGCTGATCTGGCAACTCTCTTACATCGTGTTGGCCGCCGTGCTGTTTCATTCTGCCGCACTTTCGCTGTTGTGGGTGAGTTGGCGGGAAAGATAATCTGACCGCGGCAAACCAGCCTCGTGGTCGCACCGCTGAGGCGCGGCGCCTTTATAATCAGTACCATGCAATTGCGGTGGATTGCAGGGCTCGTCCTGCTTCCGGCGATCGTGGGCTGTGCGGGAACGCGCGGCCCGGTGACGGCGCCACATGCAGCGCCCGCGTCGGCGCCGGCGCCCGCGCCGGCTGTGATTGCGGCCGACTTGCCCTGCGTTCAGACCGGTCACGGCTGTATCCCGCTCAATCCGGACGTCACCCAGCACACCGTCAAGCAGACGATCTGCGTGCCGGGATATACGGCGACGGTGCGGCCGTCGAGCAGCTACAGCAACGGCGTCAAGGCAAAGCTGCTGCGCGAGCATGGAATCGATGTATCGATGATGCGCTACTACGAACTCGATCATATCGTCCCGCTGGCACTGGGCGGACATCCTCGAAAGCCTGGCAACCTGTCGCTGCAACCCTGGGACGGCGAGCATGGCGCGATCCGCAAGGACCAGCTGGAGCGTCGGCTGCAGATTCTGGTGTGCCGTGAGGAACTGCGGTTGTCCGATGCGCAGTCCTGCATCGCGGAGGATTGGGAGGCGTGTGACGCGAAGTACCCGCCGGGATTCTAGAGCGGCGTCAATCCCCGGCAACCATTCAGGAACAAAGTGACCGTATCGTGCGCCCACGTGTCCAGTTCCTTTGGCGTCATGGGAACGCCGAAACCCATGAGCCGGCGCTGCGGCTGATCGACGACCAGATGCAGAAACTGCGTGGCGGCGAAGGCGCGATGATTGTTCGTCAGGTTCGTACCTGGAAGCTGCCGTGCCAGCAGATCGCCAATCAGCGTCGTGGCCTCCTGGGCCCAGCCTTGCTCGTGTACCGCGCGAATCAGGTTGGGGAAGCGCTGGGATTCGGCCGTTACCAGGCGGTGCAATGCAAGCGCTCGCGGCGTAAGCGCTGCGCGCAGGATGAGTCCGGCGAGGCGTTGCAGGATGTCCTGCAACGTGGCCCCTTCCAACAGCGGTACGCTGGCGGGCGGACGGATCTGCTCGATGATCCGATGCACCACCGCGGCGAACAAGGCCGCCTTGTCATCGAAGCGGTGATAGAACGTGCGCTTGGAGACGCCGGCACGTGCAGCCACTGCCTCAATCGAGGTCGCCCCATACCCCTCGGCCAGAAACAGTTCGGTCGCGCTTTCCAGGATTCGATCGCGTAGCTCGAGCGACGCTGCGCGGGAGGGTCGTCCACCCAGGCTGGGCTTGCGGCGCGCTGGCCGGTGTCGATACTTACCGCCGGCGATACGAGTAGCCGCGCGATCGGTAGGAGGCTTGGGCACCATAGTTGCCAGAGTAGCGCGGGGCCGGTGCGTAGTAACCACGCGCGGGTGCATAGTATCGCGGCGGGGAATAAGCCGAATAACCCGAATAATAAGGGTACCGCACGGCGGGCGGGTAGTAGGCCGGCGATTCCCGGTAGTACTGCGATGCCCCGTAGTACGCAGCGGGCGGCGGATAATAGCTGGGCTGGCCGTAGTAGCCGCCTGCCGGCGGATATGCCGCCGCGGGCGGTGGGGCGGACAATGCCGCGGCCGCGACGAACGGCGCTGCGGCAAGCCGCGCGAGGCCGCCGATCACGTGCCCGCCCAGCAGCCACGGCGCAAAGAGCAACGGGCCTGCCGCCATGGCCGATGTCATGGGCAGGCAAAGGAGTGCGCCGACGGTGGCGCTAACAGCGGTCTGCTTGAGTGCACGCATGGGTGGCTCCCGGGCTACTGGTTTGCAGACCGTACCCGGAATCCGTCATAAACGCAACGCAACCGTTGCGTTGCAACCGCCGACCTGTCTCAGGACAGCCTGGGTAGTGCGGCCGCTGTACCCTGCACGCCGTAGATTCTCATTACGTCGAGCACGTCACCTGTCATGACTGGCAGTTTGACAAGATTCATGCTGAGAATGCCCATTACCTCGAAGCTTACAATCGTCGAGCGGACGCACGTGACCGCAGCAACAGCCACCACGATTCTGCTGACGATGGCGTTCGGATGGGCCGCTATTGCCCAGTCAGCGGCGCCGTCTGCGCAGAGCGCATCGATCAATACCTACCTGCCGCAGTTGCAGCTGTTGGAGAAAAAACAGGACTGGGCCGCCCTCGAACAACTCTCACGCGGAGCACTGAGCGACATGAAGCTGCACGGATCCGGCAGTGACCTGCAGCAGGCAGCCCTCTGGCTGGGGATCGCGCTTCGCCACCAGCGTAAGTATGCGGAGGCCGAGCAACTCTATAGGAGTCTGCTGGCCAGTGAGGAGAAGGTGCTGGGCCCGGATCATCCGGGAGCGGCCACGACCCTTGATGGTCTCGCCGCATTGCTCGAGGATCAAGGCAGGTACAGTGAAGCCGAACCGCTCTACGAGCGCTCGCTGGCGGTCAGGGAGAAGGCCCTTGGCCTCGATCATCCCAATGTGGCCGCAAGCCTGAACAACCTCGCGGCTCTCTATGAACGTCAAGGCCGCTACACCCAGGCCGAACCGTTGTTAAAGCGCGCGCTGACGATCGATGAAAAAGCCCTGGGTCATGATCATCGGTCTGTCGCCGTAGACCTGAACAACCTTGCTGAGCTCTATCAGCAGCAAGGCCAGTACGCGCAGGCCGAGCCCCTCTACAAGCGTGCGCAGGCGATATTGGAGAAAGTCCTCGGACCTGATCATCCGGACGTGGCCGCCTGCTTGATGAATCTGGCGGAGCTTTATCGGCAGCAAGGCCAGTACGCGCAGGCGGAACCGCTCTATAACCGCGCGCTTACGATACGACAGACGGTTCTCGGATCGACCAGTCCCGATGTAGCGACCGTTCTCTACTTCCTGGCAAAGCTCCATTATGCGCAGGCCGACTATGCCAAGGCGGAGCCGCTCTACCAACGGGCGCTCGCGATACGGGAACAAGCACTTGGACCATACGATCTGACTGTGGCTCTAAGTCTGAACGATCTGGCGTATCTGTATCAGAAGCAGGCCGAATACGCGAAGGCGGAGCCGCTCTATCAACGAGCGCTGGCGATTCGCGAGAAGGCTCTCGGCCCCGACCATCCATACGTGGCCATTACCCTCAATAACCTTGCGTTGCTGTATCAAGCGCAGGGCCGATTAGCTGGCGCCGAGCCGCTGCATCAACGTGCATTGGCCATTCGAGAAAAAGCGCTCGGCCCTGACGACATCCATGTAGCCGAAAGTCTCAGTAGCCTGGCACAGATTTACCGGTTTCACGGCGAATATGCCAAGGCCGAGTTGGCGCTTCGGCGAGCGCTTGGAATTTGGGAGAAGGCCCGCGGCCCCGATGACCCCAATGTAGGGAATTGCCTCAATAGCCTGGCGGGTCTCTATCAGACGCAGGGTAGGCTTGCCGAGGCCGAGCCGCTGCTTCAGCGAGCAATTACAGTTCTGAAAAAAGCCCGAGGGCCAAACGGGTTCATGGTGGCCATAGCCCTCGGTGACTTGGGCGATCTATATGAGAAGCTGGGGCAGCAAGCTCGGGCGGAGCCGCTGTATCAGCAGGCGCTCGAAGTCGCGGAAAAAACGGTAGGCCCCGACGATCCGATCAGGGCAATGGCGCTTGAATCGCTCGCCCGTAGCAAAGCGTCGCGGGGCCGATTCGATGAGGCCACAGCGAATTATCGACTCGCCTGCCCGGTACTTCTTTCACGATCTCGCTCCGTCAATCAGGGCAGTGATGCGGCGCAAACGCTTCAGACGCATACCGGGGATTGCTACACCATGTATGCGCTCTCCCTATGGCAATGGTCATCGCAGGGTGGCGGAGGGACGCTCGCTGACAAACCCGAGGCTTTGAAGCTGGAGGCGTTCGTCGCTAGCCAGCAGGCAGTTCATTCTGCAGCGGGAACGGCCATGGCTCGTTCGGCGGCGGTCTCCGCGGCGAACTCCGGGGGCGTCGGACCCGAGGCAAGAGAGTACGAAGCTGCCCTGTTGGAACCAGGGCGACTCGACGAGCAGTACGCCGAGGCTGCCAGCGTGCCCGGGCCGGATGGCATTGAAAAGCTGGGAGAGTTGGCGAAGGCCCGCAACGAGGCGGTCGCGAAGATCGAACACCTGGAGACGGTTCTGCAGACCAAGTCGCCCCTATACTGGGATTATCGCGCTCCAACGCCATTGGGTATTGCGGCATTGCAAGCCGCGGAGGGTTCTGATGCATCGCTGCTAAACACTAACGAGGCGCTGATCTTATTGGTAATTCCGGCTGGGAAGGAACGCGGCCTGGTGTTTGCGGTTAGCAAAGAAAAAGTCTCCTGGGCTCGCGTTGGAATGACGGGCGATGAGATGCAAGCGGCCGTCGTCTCTATACGGGCGCAGATTGATCCGCAAGCCTACGGACTGAGGGCATTGGATGTAGTGCAGAGTGGCAGCCGCGCCGCGAACTCAAGTGCTGGCGTGTTCGACCGGCACGCCTCGTACGAACTCTATCAAGCCCTTTTGGGCGACGCCTCCATACAGTCGGTCATCAAGGAAAAACCGGTACTGTTGTTTGTCCCATCGGGTCCCCTGACGAGCCTGCCGCCGGGACTGCTGGTGACTGCCCCGCCGGTGGGCGGCTCAGAACGCAATGCCGATCCGACGGCTCTGCGAGCGACGCCGTGGCTGCTGCGATCGAAGGCGGTGGCATTGTTGCCGGCGGTCTCCTCTCTAAGAACCCTGCGCCAGATTCTGCCGGCTGCGCGCGCCAGCACGCCCGATCCGCTGCTGGTGTTCGCCGATCCGGACTTCAGCCGCCCGGCTAGGCCGTCGAAGATGCGCGTCGCCTCAGCACCGGCGCGTGCATTCAGCACTTACTTCCGCGACGGCGTCCCGCTCGCCGAGGCGCTGGATGATGTGCCGCCCCTGCCCGGCACCCTGATCGAAGGCCGGGCGCTCGAGCGCGCGCTGCACGGCAGGCCCGGAAGTCTGCTCACCGGTCCCGACGC
>Ga0116229_10011355_pt1 | contig 13170 bp, 5 predicted proteins | sample S1TSphgellanicum_3_FD_87313 | JGI IMG/M metagenome (GOLD analysis project Ga0116229, IMG submission 87313) | Host-associated microbial communities from peat moss isolated from Minnesota, USA - S1T2_Fc - Sphagnum magellanicum MG | ecosystem: Host-associated > Plants > Peat moss > Unclassified...
ATGATGAAGCGCGGAAATGGAACCGGCGAACCCCGAACGCTTCCTAAACCTAAACGCGAACGCCGGGCGATTGGAATGGACCCTGAACCCTAACCCGCAAGCCAAATCCGACGCTGCACGCCGATGAGAGCGACACCCCCCTCCCTGGCCCGAACTTCATAAACCGTCCTGAAGCGCGCGTGTTAGGGTTATGGCCCGACGGAGGAACCAAGACCGCACATGCTCCGTTCGGCTTCCATATTTTCTAAACCGTTCTCGTTTCCTTCTTTTCCTCCGCAAACCGTTGCTGCTCCTGAAACCGCATCCCGCATCTTTGTTACGCCGAATGTTATTCTTATCCTGAACCCCGAACCCTCATAACATGGGTTCTGGGCCTTTGACCACGTGCGGAGTTTAAGGCGTACCTGGTCAATCGCGTACGGAGTCCGACACCCGTCTCGAAAGAGTCCGATTCGCCTTGTCGAACCCTGCGTGAGCTTCGACCTAAACCCCAGACCCCCGACTTTTGCGCCGCCGACGATCGCACGGATTCCGTCGTCGGGAGCGCTCGAGCGCTTGTTCCCGAACCCATTCAACCCTGAACCCTTAACCGTGAGGCGATGCCGGATGGTCCCTCAGCCCTGAAATCGCCATGGAACCCGAAATTCCAAAACAGCTTTGAATTTTCGATCCAATAGGCAACGTTGACCCTAAAACCGCGCACGGTAGTTGCAATCATGGAGTACCGATAGAATTTACTCCATGTCCCGTTCTCTCATCCCGGCCCATGATGCTGCGAACGGCCTATCATCCCGGCCGTGAACCTGAATTGGCATGCCGAAGACCGCGGAAGTCCATGCAAACGCGGGTTCAGGGTTCCGGGTCGAAACCCTGAACCTGGGGTCCTAAACCGACTCTGGTAAAGTTCCGACCGCGTTGTACGACTGTCGGAATCGGGTGTTTGGCTTCTGCGTAAACCGAATCGATGTCTCCGCGGTTGTAGGGTCCCGCGTCGGCAGTCCGTCCCGGCACAATGTCCGCCGCATCCGTTCGCGGGTTTAGGGCCTCGATCGCGACCGCAAACCCGAAACGGAGCATGCGCCGTTGCTGCCTGACCCTGAACCCCCGGACCGGCGCGGCATCCGAGTCGGGAGGGGCGGCGGTGAATGGACGGGTGAGTGCCTTGGACGGCCGCTTCTGAGCCGCGGGTGGTTCCCTGGAGTCTCCCGATACCGATGCGGAACGGACATCCGAGTCCGTGGACGCGACCGCGGGTTTAGGGTGCAGCATTCGGACCTCCCCGGTACGGCCTGACACCGCGCGAAAACGCTCGAACCGCAACCGACGACGATGACATGGATGATAGTTGAGAAACCTGAACCGCGAACATTGGAGTCCGTTCCGGATCGGGCAGGCGAAGACCCGTGTGGCAATATGGACGGGACGGACGGGCCGAGTCGGAACATGTCGGTCCCTCGACCGGAATGTTCTAACCCCCCCGCCCGAAACCGAACCGTGAACGCTCACCCGAAACTGGGCAACGAGGCTGGCGATTGCACCGTTCTCGGGTTCGGGGTGTATCTGAGGACGTGGCAGGAATGATACCGCTCGCTAAACCCTGGGACCCCAAGAACTGCGCGTCCGAAACTCCCTTGGGAAGCCGTTTATTGGTCGCTCTCCACGGACTCCAACCCTGGCCCCGAACCCTTTCCCCTAACCCGTGGACCGAACTACCGACTCGCAGCACTCGTTTTCGTGATTGCCCGCGGCGGGGGCGCCAGAATGTCATTCTTCGTTGCCCCGGGGATCGGCAAATCCCCGGGGTACGGCACGGTGCGGGATCGACACTGCACTGGAAGAACCGGTCCGTGGCGATCGATATGCAGCCCTGAACCCCTGGTAATGAACCCTCGCCTGCTCTACCTGAACCCTCGAGCCGGATCGATCGCGGCTAGGCCCTAAACCCCCTTCAACCAGCAGTTGCATTCAACTGTACAAGGGTTTTCCAACCCTAAACCATACAATCACTCCTCATGCCTGATTGAAGCGGGGACCGAAGTCAAACCCTTACCCCTTGTATTGCATCAGAAACGGCATACAACAGAGGTCACTAAGACCCAAAATGTGACCCTAAACCCTAAACCCCGGTCTCTACATGCAAACCGCTATCACTGTACATACTCCCCAAAAGAGAACTACTCAACCCCTGTTTCCTCCGGCATATGTGTCCTCTTGGACGGACCCTAGTCCCGCCCACTGGACATCCATCCTAGAGCCTACACCTATTAACTGCCCTGTCCCGATAGTACATTCACGAGACCCTTAGTGGTCACGACTGCTGCTCTGGTTACTGGACCCTAAACCCTTCAAAAACTCCTTTCACACGATCCCCCCTTTCACCTGGAACATCTGCCACCAGAGGTTCCGGGGCAGGAGAGCGTACTGAGGGAATGCGTGTGGAGGATCTCCAGCACCACTGAGTTCACGTTTCTACAATTCGAGCAGCGGTGCATTACCAATGAGCGCCCTGCACCGCAAGTTCCTACTCTGCGGTTTCGGGTGGAGTCGAAGCAGCCGCGGTGACCTCGACTCCGTCCGTGGCCTTGGGCAGCGCGGGGTTGCCCTGGTCCTCCGTCTCTCCAACCTCCTCGTCCGACCAGTACGCGAAGGAAGGGTAGGCTTCCACGAACCGCATCAAGTACCTGCATTGCCGAGCTTGGTCCTGCGTGTACGCCGATATCTCCTCTGCGACCTGCTTCCTGGAGACGGACAGCAGATGTCGGGCCAACCCACCCGTGAGGTTCGGGGAGGTACCCGCGGCGATCTCCAGTTGTTTCTTGAGTTTCTGGTTCTCGATGGCCAGCTGGTCGAAAGCCCGGAGCCGGGCGCTGAGCTCCACCTCTCGGTCCAATCTCCGTCTCTTGGCTGCCTCGACCCGGTCCTCCCTACACCTCTCGATCGATGCATCCAATTGAACGCTCAGACACGCCCGAGAGTCGTTCGCCGCGGCGAGCTGCTCCTCCTTGGTTCGGAGCCGGGTCTCCAGGTGCTGGATGCGATTCTCCAGATTCCGACATTGGGCGACGACTAAACCGCGATCGTACCGGGCCTGCGCCTCCCGATCCTGCGACTTTTTCAGTTCGTGGCCCAGGGTGCATTCCAATAGCGAGCGGATCCGACGGATTAGCCGTTCCATCCCGTCGTTGGAGCGCGCCGGTTCCCCGTCTGCGGACTGGAAAGCCTTGTCCAAATCTCGGGGAACTAGGGCTTCCGCCGAGGGTGGCGATGTTGGGGGCTGCAGATCCCGCTCCAGTTGGCGCGCCGGGCTCTGGCCGCTGTCGTGCGGTGTGCCCGCCGACCTCGACGCCGTGACGTCGGTCGGTTTCGCCGAGGATTCGACGGGATTCCCGTCCAGTCGGTCTCGCGGAGGAACCCTGAGCCCCTCCCGTGCCTTGCTTCTCGTCGCGGCAATCCGTTCCGCTCCTGCGGCATGACCGTCTCCCCACCCCAGGGGACTCTTCACGGTCTTCGGAGTGGCCGCTCTTCGTTCCGACGGACTCTTACCTGCACCGCCGGAGGCGACTACTCCGTTGGCCGCGTCCTCGGCGTCCTTGGAGTCCGACGAATCCGCGGAGACCGACTGGCATCGTTGCTTTCCGCCCAATCGCCTCAGTCGCTTGAAAGTGCGCGTTCGCTCTCTCGGGGTGGTTGGAGAGGCGCTCGGCCTCTCCCTCCCCTTCTTCTGTGCGGCCCGGGAGCCTTGGGCCCCCGGCGACGACGACTGCTTCTCCGGGGTCGCGGCTTGGGCGACCCCCTTCGGGGTCGGCCGTTCCTTGTGCGGCTCCTCCGACCGCTCGCCGCTGCCCCTGTCCGGCGGGGTCTCGCCCTCTCGCCGGATTGGGGTGGCGTCCGGCAGGGCCGCGCTGTCGTCCGACCCTTCCTCCTGGCTTGCGGGTTTCGGTTCCCCGTCGATGTATTCCTCCTCGTCCGGGAACCAGTTCTTCAGCAGCGCATCGATCAGCTCCGCCCCCTTGATTTCGCGGCTCATGCCCGTGTGCGCCCGGATGAGCATCCGCCTGAGACTGGACAGGATGAGCGGTGCCCAGTTGTGATCGCCCTTCTTCTCCGCGTCGTGCATGTTCTCCAACAGCTCCGCGCTGGCGTGCGTGGATCTTTTCTTTATGCACACGATCTCCAGCAGCGCCTTGACCCTCGCCTGGTAAACCGGCGAGAATGCCCGGACCTTGATGCCGTCGCTGGCGTGGTCGGCCTTGGTCAGCCCGAAGAACGACATGTATTTGGACTCCAGATCCTTGGAGCACTTCGGGACCCCCGGCGTTCTCGTTCCCTCCAACCCCAGGGCCTGCTGGACGGTCCAGGCCGTGATCTCCACGGGTATTCCCCGTACCGTGGATCGGATGGGCGCGGTGTAATCCGACCTTTCCCGTTTCGTGTAGTGGAACCCCTCGATGAAGTCCCATACCAGTTCGGAGCGTGGGGCCGGCCATGTGTACTCATAGAAGGCCCCCAAACAGACTTTCTGCGCCCAGGCGTCGTCCTTGAGGTTCCTCCACTCTCCCCAGTACTCCAAGGGGACGAAGGTCATCTCCAGAGTCCGCCCCTTCTTTCTCTCCACCTTGATGGACTTCGGGGGCCTCGCTGAAGCCTCCGCGCGATTCCCCCGGATTGGGTTGCCCGCGGGCCCTCCTACTCCGTCCGGCGCATCGCGTGCCCCCTTCCCTCGGTCTCCTCCGCAGGATTCCGGTGTCGTCGGCGCCGACTCCTCTCCTCCCGACTCCGGCGGGTCCATCTCCTCCGAGTATACCCTAAACCCTACCCTGAACCGAATTGCCCCCCTGAAGCCCCGATTCAGGAAAGATGATGTTGGTACCTCTCCCGATCGTCACCCTCGTTCCTCTCTTTGCGTGCCTCCCGAGGTGTTGGTTCCTCGGCGGGATGTTGGTTCCTCTCGCCGTGCCTTCGTCCGTTCCCTGGACCCTCGTTCCACCCGTTGACACTCTCCTGCCCTAAAGCCCTGCTATGGCCCGTAAAACCGCAAAATCCCGCTCTCGACCCTAGACCGCCCTGTTCTTCCCTGCGACTCCACTCTCCTCTCCTTACTTGATCTCTGCAGCCAACATCCGGGGCTTGGTGAAGGCGTTTCCTGAAAACGGCCTTCGTTTGTAGCCAGCAGTTATCCCTAAACCCGGACAGGTCTCAAAAGCCGGCGACCTGTCTGCTGCAACCCTCCCACAATCATGACCCTAAACCCTTGGCCATCCCGTCTGTCTGTCCTTCGGATCGCCCTGTACTCTCGCGATATCTACCATCCCACGCCCAATCATTACGGCTTCTATTTCTTTTTCTTTCTCCATTTCTTCGTTCCCTTTCTCCGGCCCCGTGCTGTCTCCCACGCTTGTTCTTTGCTGGTCCTGCCTCCTCGCACGATATGTTGCCCTAAACCCGCCCTCGTCCCCGAAACCCTGGAACCTAAATCACTATCGCTACTCCTGTTCGGGTTCCCGTTGTACGGACCGGTGTCGTTCTTGCGTGCCGGCTATCCCCCTTCTCGTGCTCGACCGGTCCTTCGGTCGACGGCCTGGGTTCAACGGCAGCGGTCTTACAGTAGGGGGACCCTAAAACTTGTACGGTTCAAGTTCGTTGACCCTGAACCCCTAAACCCTTTGCCTCGAAGTGCGTGGTCGTGCGCCCTGAAAGCGCAGTCTTACAGTAGGGCGACCGGTGCTGGGTTCAGGCGGACTCCGGTAACTGGGGGTAAACGCACTGCGTGGCGGTGACGGAGCCGATACCTCCTGAACCGCTTGGCGGACCATGAACCCTAACACCCAAGGATGCCAGTTTTCCTTGGATCGGTTCGCTCGTCCCGATTCGTCCAGCCGCTGCCTATGTGATTGCTCCGCTAACTGCTGGTTTCGTTTTTCTCTGGACCCTAAACCCTGCCTCTCGGCCTGTTGTTGAGCCCTGATTCGCGGCAGTAGACTCTCATCCCTAAATCCTCCCCGGCTTCCTCCAAATCCGTCCCGTGTATTAGGCCATTTGTGCCGTTGGCTTCGCCGGAGTCCGTGGTGCTGGCCCATGGATGCCGACTCTCTCCTGTATTTGGATGGGGCATCCCTAAAACCGCTAAACCCTAAACCTCACTCGGACGAGGAAATTCCCCGCCGTAGAACCGCTCGCGCTGCCGACAGGACACCCTCGTATTTTGTGATCCCTAAACCTCCTGATGCCAGTGGATAAAGTTAGGTTCGGGGACCCTTGGACCGCAGTGATCCCGTCCTCCTCCCGTCGCCTGGAACCGTCTCTCGGCTGGCTGTTTCGCCCGCCAAATCCATGTCGATCAGGTCTCTGGTTTTTGCTTCGGCAACACTCTCCTAAACCCTGATTTGGGCATCGATGTTTTTGCCCATTCCCACGACCGACCTGCGTTCTCGTGTTTCGCACCTGGCTTGTCCATCTGCTACCTGCTGTTTCGCGATGTCCTCCCTGCCCTGACCCCTCGGAAGCATCTTCCGTTCCTGAAATTGCAGTCCGGTCCCAGTCTGAACCGATGACCTCGGTGCTGCCGACCTCCGGGGTAGCACGGAATAGGGGAACCCTCAACCCATTCCAATTCCCGGGAGGCCGTTCGGCTATTGCCTGAAACCGCGCCTTAAACCGTTGCGACGTTAAGGAAGTCCGCGAAAACCCGGGGAGTGCCGGCGTGAAGATGCGGGCACCCTGAACCCTGAACACCCCCAACCCGTAACCACTGAACCCTCAAGTCCGAACTTGTGCATGGTCGCCAACCCCAAACCCCTAAAACCCTAAACCCCTGGTAATGAACCCTCGCCTGCTCTACCTGAACCCTCGAGCCGGATCGATCGCGGCTAGGCCCTCAACCCCCTTCAACCAGCAGTTGCATTCGACTGTACAAGGGATCCTAAACCCTAAACCATACAATCACTCCTCATGCCTGATTAAAGCGGGGACCGAAGTCAAACCCTTACCCCTTGTATTGCATCACAAACGGCATACAACAGAGGTCCCTAGGACCCAAAATGTGACCCTCAACCCTAAGAACCCTCAACCCTGGTATCCACATGCGAACCGCTATCACTGTCCGTACTCCCCAAAAGAGAACTCCTGAACCCCTGTTTCCTCCGCCCAAAAACCCTAAAGCCGGGTGTCCCGCTGGACGGACTTCCGTCCCTAAACCGCCGGGCTCCCTGAAGCCGTCCTATTAACTGCCCTGGCCAAAAACCCTGGACCCTGCACCCTTCAAAAACTCCGTTCACAGTCCGTTCCGAGCCTGGTCCCCGAACATTGAACCCTGTAGCCGCCGGACCCTGAACCCAAATCGCCTGCGAACGGCGGCGGGCCCCGTTTGGCTGATCCCGAACCGAAAACCACGGAACCCGGAACCCGTCCTTCAACCGCTCCAACTTGACCACGGACCCGAAAGGCCTTGAAGCGATCGCGATTGGCTGGACGGATCGGCCTCCCCTCAACCCTGAACCCCGAACCCGGGACTTCCCTAACCCGATGCCTCGCCTCGCCCTAAACCGCGCGGGGCCCCGGCTGCTCCACGGCAAGACCTGAACCGAAATCGAACGCCGTGACCCTGGACCGGGGGATGATCGCGGTTGCCTCAGGCCGCAACCCCGGACGGACCCTAAACGGCTTCATACCGCAGCGGTTTGGACGTACGTGATGAACAAGTTCATGGCATTCGACCTGTACGTTTCGTGGGGAGCGGCCAACCATGTGGCGAATCCGTCTTCCGGGAGGTCGGGTGGGCAGCCCAACCCCTCCAAGCCCAAACCGGCGAACCTCTCGGAATTCCTCCAGAGGTGCCAACATCCTGGCACGAGCTTGTCCTTGCCCATCGATCGGCACCCTAAACCGAACTTCTGGGGGTGCAAGAGCTGCGCTCCCAACCTCTTGGGCAGGCCGCAACCCCAGCATTGCAGGTTCGGCCACGACACCCGGTTAGGGCATTTGGAAGACCCGTGCCCCTTTCCCAGGCACTTGAAACACAGGTGCCGGATGCCGGGGCACTCCTCCATGGGATGCAGGCTCTCGCTCGAAGGCTGTTCGCCGAGGGTGCACAATATGCACTTGTCCTTGGCCGCCTCCAAGTACTGGACCAAACCCAACAATGCGATGGACTGCTCGGCGTGACTGCGTTGGGTCCCCCTTGCCGACTCCGAAAACAATGCATCCCCCAGGCGTAATTTCTTGGTCGGCGATTCCTCGTCGGCGGGCTCGCTCGTGATGTCGCCGTCCGTGCCCGAACCGAACGGCGGGTCCGTTTCTCGGCCGCTGGAGCCGGTACGGAGGGGTTCCGTCCCGTCGACCGCATCCCTGCCGGAATGGACGCGCGCGGCCATGGACGAGCAAACGTCGCAGCTCTCCGATCCGGCGGAAAAACAGTCCACGCCGCAGCCGTCGACGTACTCTTGGAGCACCCAACGCCGGCACTTCGCCCCGCTCAGGTACTCCGAAACCTCGGTGGGCGTGTCCGCCCTCGCTCGCCAGAACGATGGCAATAAGATGATGTGCCTGCTCGGCAACCCGTCGCGGCCTCCCCGCCCGCTCTCCTGGGCGAGGTCGATCATCGAATACGGCGCGTCCATGTGCACGACCAGGCGAACGGCACCCACGTCGACGCCCGACCCGAATGCCCCCGTTGCCACCATGACGTCGGCGTCCCCGCGCACCCACGAGTCGTGGGCCGCGTCCTTGCTCTTCTCGTCCAGAAGCCCGTGATAGTGCACCGCCGTGAGGCCCCGGGAACGGAGCATTGCGGCCAGGGTCGAGGTCTGTTCCCGGCCCCTGGTGAAGACGATGCACTTCGGAGTCGGCGCTCCTGTGATCGAGAGGACTGCCAACAGCCTCTCGTCCATCGGGCCTGGGTCCTTCCTCACTTCGTAGATCATGTTGGGACGGTCGGTTTTCATCCGGATGACGGACAGCTGGGAATTGAAAAACCTCCTCATCGGATCTTCCATGGGCGGGGGCACCGTCGCCGACAGGAGCAGCAGCGGAACCGGAACTTTTCGGACGTGCTCCATGTCCTGCATGGCCGGCCGCCACGAGATGGACGTGAGTGCCAGGTGGCACTCGTCCACCACGATCCTCGCCAATCTACCCTCTCCGTGCAATTGCCCGAGGCAGTTCTGGAACGCGGGGGAAAGGCAGTGCTCGACCGATGCGAGGATGATGTCCGCTTCGCCCGGCGGCGCCGACTCCGAATAGACCTGTATCGATACCTTCCGCTCCCGCGCACGGCACTCCACCTCTTTCTTCAGCGCCACGAACGGACAGATGACCACGGTGGTGTAGCGCCCTCTCTCCACCACCGCGGGCAGGAGGAACAGGAGCGTCTTCCCTCCGCCGGTGGGCAGCACCACCAGCAGATCCTCCTGCCGCTCCAGTATCCGTTGTATGGCCTTGGCCTGGTGGGAGCTCCTGAACTTGGCGTATCCCAGCGCCACCAGCCCGCGCAGCGCCGATTCCGAACAGGCCATGGATGGGAAGTCGATGCCGATGTCCCCCTTGGAATGCACCACCCTCACCTCGTGGTGGTGGTGGTGGTGGTGGACGTCCGCACCCCCGGTCGACGTGCCCGAAGCCGCCTCGGATTCGGGGCCGTTGCGCGATTCCTGCGTTCCCGGAGCGTTGCGGGACCCCGACAGCCTGTTCAGCGCCGCGATGGCCCTCGCCGTCGAGGGGAGCCTCTCGGAGGCCACGCACAGAACTCCGTGCCACGCCACGGATACCAACCGGTACAGCTCGAGCTCGTCCCGTCCGATGTTGGGATGGTCGAAGTTGGAACGACCGTAGCACTGGCTGGCCACGCGCTGCGAGTGCCCGGCTTGGCTGTCCACGGCCCCGTTGCCCGTCGCCTCCAAGACGCTCGTGTAACCCAAAAACCTGTGCATCCACGCGATGGCCATGTGCCGCCACGAATGGAGCATCACCGAAACTCTGAGGTGGGCCAGGAAGATTGCGGACATCCCTTCCGACAGGTCGCGGCTGGACATGGCCCGGCCTCCCTTCACGGCCAGGAGGTGAGTGTACAGTCTGGTTCGATCCGGGGTGTGCAGGGCCTTGGAAGCCACGATCTCCATCTCCCGCACGTACGCGAGATAGTTGATGAGCAGGAAGGTGGTGTCCTTGCAGAGGAATCGGGCGACGGGTCGTTGGAAACCCCGGAGGTTGTCCGATTTCCCGTAGAGGGTGAGGAGCATGACCAGGCCGTTCACGAAATACACGCCCCGGATTTGGGTCGGCGTGTTGCGGGTCGCGCATGCCATGAATTCCACGCCGCGTGCCGGCTGCCCGGCCACGAGATGTGCGATCGACAGCAGCTTCTGCAGCCACCTGCCCACGGTCTGCATCCATTTTTCCAGCGCGACCCCGTTCCATACGATTTTGCTCGGGGCGCCTTCGTCCACCCGCTCGATGAAACGGGCGCGGAGTGCCGCGTTGCCGACGATGTGATTGATGAGGCTGAGGGAGTACCCGGAACAGTGGTTCTTCTTGCTGGAAATGAACCAGAACCCTGCCGTCCTGTCCACCAGGCTGTCCTCCACCCGCCCCCCGCGTCTGCTCCGCAGTATGTTGTCCATGTTGGAGTGGTATGCGGGCATCCCCAGGAGGACGTCCCTTTTCAATTCCTCGTAGAGCTCCTTGATGGACTCGCGGACGAGGGCGCCCACGCCTTGGACTTCCACCACGATGCCGTCCACGACCTGGCCGTCGCCCACCCATACCACCGTCGGGAGCGTGGTGTCGTTCTTCGTGATCGACGCGATCAGCCTCTTCGCCTCCACAATCGATGCGAAAGGCGTTCGCTGGTCCTCCCGAACGAAGGCCAGGGACCGTGCTTCCTGTGATTCGACGGCGTTCCCCGCTTCCGGGGCTGCGGCGTTGACGATCGTGTGCAGCACCAAACAGCGACACCAATACATCATCCTGGAAATTCGGCGGGTTACGTGGTCCGACGTCAACACTCGCCGGTCCTGTATCGCCGAGAACAACACGAACCTGTACACCAGGAACGACGTCTCGGGGATGAGGTGAGAGGACCGCCTCAGGAAGAAGACGTCGGCCAACACCTGCATGCAATGCGATTTCGACTCCTCCAATCGGTCGATTCCGAGCTGCCCGTCCACGTCCGCCGGTTGCAACCCGTCCCGGAGGGCCCGCAGGGATTGCCGCAGTTGGTCGCCCAGCGGAACCAGGCCTCGCAGGATGCCGACGGCGCTGCCCGAAACCGCCGGGGCGTCCGAGGACCGCAGCAGGACGACGATGAAGTGCAGCAGCGTGGCCACGTAGTCTTCGCACGCCTGGTCCAACCGCGAGAAGGGGCGCGTCGATATGTCGCTGTCCTTCGTGGACTTGACCTTCCTCCGCAACAGGGATTCCGCCACGCCGATGGTCCGTTGGAAGTCCTCCATCAGCGAACTGCAGACTCCCCGCAACCGTTCGGGAAAGAAACGGTCGTCGCCCGGGGCGTGTGCCGTCAGCAAGGGAGCCATCGCCGCCACGTCTTGATTCGTGCTCAGAATGAAGTGGTCCCAGTTCAGCCTTTTCAAGAACAACGGCAGGTGCCTCGGCTCCTTGAACGATGCCACCGAACCCTCATCCTCCCGTTCGGCGGCCTCCCTTGCGACGATGTCGAGCAGGCGGCAGTCGGGGCCGCCCTGTCCCGGACCGCGGCTCGGCGAACTCACCCCGAACCAGCTGTTGTTCCCCGGCGACGCGGAGAGACGTTGCACGCTGCAAATCCGGCGTATGTCTTCCGCGGAGGATTGGGCCCCGTGGGCGACGCGGAGGTGGACTTTGAGGGTGTTCACCTGGGATGTGTAAAAGACGCACCTCGTGCAGCGCAGCCCGTCCAACACTTCCAACCCTTCGATGGGGTCTTTCAAGGCTGCCGTGCTCACCCTGTATGGGTCGAGATTGTCCGAGCCGTGCTCGAGTTGGAACCGGTGGATGTCCGTGAACAGGAGGTCGGGGTCCACCTTGCATCCGTGCACCCTTTTCGCGTGGAGTCCGATGGCCCCGACGTCCACCCATGACTGGCACGCGCGACAGATGGCGACCCGCAGGTCCTCGTTTACGAAGAACCCCAGCTCCGAGGAAATGTACGGGTGCCGCCCTAAACCGTCCCACCCGGACGCCGGGATGGCCGACAGGGGAGCGGGATACGAAGTCGCTGGTTCGATGGCCGACGAGGGGGCGGGTTCGTGGAGCGCACTGCAAGTTTTACAGTGCTTCTGGATTTTTGCGGGGAATTTGTTGGCGTACGCGAGGCAGCGACAGCACGCGAACGACTGTGTCGCCTCGCCTCGGAGCAGGGTGATCTCCTCCTCCGGTCCGCGGCCGTCCGATGGGAACTTGACGACGCATGATTGGGCGTGGAGCCTCGAGTGAGTCTTTAACTTGGCGCTGGTTTCGAATGTTGGATGGTCGCATTTCTGACAGCGGTGAGGCATTTTTGGCCGCGCGGGGGACCCCGACCGTCGACCCTGAACCGTTGTGCTACCCTCAACCCTGACCCGCTCTGGAAATTCGGATCCGGAATTCCTACACCGATCCGCTCGGGCTCCAGGCTCCGATTTGCTACCCTGAACCCGGATTGCGCATCTCGTTGTGGGTGTGATGTCTTCCTGGTGCCGGGGTTCGGGTTGGGCTGGCGCGATCCCTAAACCGTGTACCTCGACCTAAACACCGCTCGCGGCCTTAACCGAACGTGGTCGGAGCCCGCCCGAACTTGGCCCTGGAATTCCAACCGGGGTTTAGCAGGCGATTCCCGAAACCGCCCGAACGGATTCCCATGCGTCGCAGAAAACCGGCGGCACTGAACCCCGAACCCCAACCCGCCGACAACCGAAACCCCAAAAGACGAACGGGGTGACCGACAGGATGACTGCAGCCGCTGTACGTCCCGAGTGCACGATCGACGACTTCAACCGCATCTTTCGACTGTGGAGAATGATGCGTGATTCATCACAAGACCCTAAATCCTTGATTATTTTCTGGAAAACGCGTGTTCTCCCTATCAAACCCCCCCCCCCCTCGCGCTTCCCGGGGGGGGGGGGGGGGGGGCCCAACCCGCCGGCACCCATTGGGGGGGAAAAATGGGGGAGTGGCCACGGGGATTTCCCGCGGGTAAAACAA
>Ga0116229_10011358_pt1 | contig 13168 bp, 10 predicted proteins | sample S1TSphgellanicum_3_FD_87313 | JGI IMG/M metagenome (GOLD analysis project Ga0116229, IMG submission 87313) | Host-associated microbial communities from peat moss isolated from Minnesota, USA - S1T2_Fc - Sphagnum magellanicum MG | ecosystem: Host-associated > Plants > Peat moss > Unclassified...
ACCGAGCAGGGCTTGTCCTCATAGGCCATGGTCAAGATATCGGCCGCCCGCGCGGTGTCGCGCGAGGTGAAGCTCATGTGGCGCATATAGTCGATCACCGGACGACCGTCGAAGGTGGTGATATCGACATGCTCGACCGTTTGGCTGAGCAGCTCGGCTTTTTTGTTGGAGTCGGGATGGACGGGAGCGTTCATCGTTCAGGTTTCCCTTTGGTGAGCGCCCGTCTTGCAAAAAGGCCGGACCCGGACGGAGCGACGGGGACGGCGATTAGAAACCCCTTCCCCCTCCTATGGGGGAAGGGGCAGGGGTTGGGGGTTTGGACGCGAGCGATGCAAGAAAGAGCGCGAGAGGCTCCGTCCTTGCTTCAGTCCTCACTCTCGGTGCGAGACCCCCATCCCCTGCCCCTTCCCCCATAAAAGGGGGAAGGGGGCGCAACCTACTTGCGACGACGCTTACGCCGCGTCCGTGACGACATCTTGACGATCTCAGCGTCCTTGCGCGCGGCGATGGCCGGCGCCGCTTCAGGCGTCAGGCCGTACATGGACGCCATGGGCGCATCGTCCACAACCACGGTCTCGGTATCGCCGAAGCCGTTGAAGCGGGTGTTCATGGCGACCCCGTAGGCGCCCAGCATGCCGATCTCGACATAGTCGCCTTCGCCCACATCGTCGGGCAGCCAGAAGGGGCCCGGCATGTAGTCGATGCTGTCGCAGGTCGGGCCGTAGAAGCCGAACGGCTTGGCCGCATTTGACGCCCGGCCATCCCGGATCAGCTTCACCGGGAAGGGCCATTTGGAGTGCGTCGCATCGAACAGGGAGCCGTAGGACCCCTCGTTCAGATACAGCGCATCGCCCTTGCGCAGCTCGACCTTGGTCAGGATCGAAGACGATTCCGCCACCAACGCCCGGCCGGGTTCGCACCAGAGCTCGGTCGTTTCGTGCACCATCATATCCTCGAACCCTTCATGGATCGCATCCATATAGAGCTGGAGGTCCGGCGGGCTCATGCCCGGATAGACGGAGGGGAAGCCGCCGCCCACATCCACCACGTCGGCGAACACGCCGGCGCGCACGAGGGCCCGCGACACCTGCGACATCGCCGCGCGATAGGCATAGGGGTTCATGCACTGGGACCCGACGTGGAAGCTGACGCCCATCAGCTCCTCGGTCGCCTGACGCGCCGCGAGCAGCAGCGCCGGCGCCTCTTCCGGCGACACGCCGAACTTGTTGGTCAGGCTGTACTGCGCCCCATCGGTCGAGACCGCCATGCGCACGATCAGGTTCAGGTCCCGCGCATGACCCGTCGCCTCCAGAATCTTCCGGAGTTCGGCCTGGGTGTCGAGCGCGAAGGTGCGAACCCCAAACTCATGATAGGCGCGCGCGATCGCCGCCCGGCTTTTGACCGGGTGCATGAAGGCGAGCCGAGCCTCTGGCGCGACGGACGCGACCAGCTCGATCTCGGGAATCGACGCCACGTCGAAAGCCCGCACGCCGTTATCCCACAGGGTCTGGATGACCCATGCGGACGGGTTGGCCTTCACGGCGTACAGAACGTCGCCTTGAAACTTGTCCTGGAACCAGCGGGCCGCTACGGCCACGACGCCTGGCCGCACAAGTGCGACTGGACGTTCGACGGACCGCTCACGGACCAGGTCCAGGGGCGTATGGTAGTTTCCCACCTCACGTAAACCCCTATGATTGTTGAACCTAGACCGGCGTTAGCAGCGCTCAGAAGAGCGGGACTCGGGTCCGCCGGGACTGCGCATTTAGGGAAAGCCGCCCCCCCTGTAAAGAGCGTATTTCGTTGATCTGGAAGATCGTTATTTTTTGTCGCGGATTTTTTGGATTTTATCCATATTTTTCAACGGATTGTCGCGGGCTAAAAACTGCAAAATTTGATACGTTTTTTTGAGGGCCGTCCGGTCCGGCCTCGCAAGCTGGTCCGCATTCATCCGCGATCGGATTTCGCAGGTGGCGGCGCTGATTGTGCTGTCTTCCAGACGTCGCTTCTGGGCCTCTCGGAATGACGACCATCGTTGGATGGCGATGAGTTTCGTCAGGCTTAGGCGCGAGCTTGCTCGCGTCTCGAAGCCCGCACGCCCAGCACCGTCGTCGTCTCCTAGGATCCCGACGGATCGACAGGCGTCGGAGGCTGCGCCGCGCGACGCCGTAGGCGGGCCAGACGGCGCAGGCGGCGCCAGAAGCGGGTCTTCTCCGGCTCAGGGTAGGGCTGGAGGTTCAAAATGAACTCCTCCGCGCAGGCCCGCCAAGAAAAGCCCTCCGCGTAACGGCGCACGGCCGCCCGGTCTAGCGTCAGGCAGTCCAGGCAGGCCTTGCGGAGGTCCGCATCGACGACGCCGGCGCCTGATCCTGGAATGAGGTCGATCGGTCCAGGCGCTGGGAAGGCGGCGACCGGCGTGCCGGTCGCCATGGCCTCCAGGATCACCAGGCCGAAGGTGTCGGTGAGCGACGGGAAGACTGAGACGTCGGCCTGGGCGTAGTAGGCCGCCAGCTCGACGCCGAATTTGGAGCCGACAAATACGACCTCGGGATGTTTCAACTGCAAGGCCTCTCGCGACGGGCCGTCGCCGACCACGACCTTGGTTCCGGGCAAGTCTAGCGCGAGAAAGGCGTCGATGTTCTTTTCCGGGGCCACCCGCCCGACATTGACGAAGATCGGCCGCGCCAGCCCCTCCATCACCCTCGGCGAGGCGGCGTCCCGAAGATCGGGGTGGAACAGCTCAGTGTCCACGCCGCGCGACCAGGGCGAGATGTTGCGAAAGCCGCGCCTCAAAAGTTCATCGCGCATTGTCGGCGTCGCCACCATCACCCGCCCCGACGGCTGGTGAAACCAGCGCCAATAGGCGTAGCTCGCCGAGACCGGCACGGGGAAGCGCGCGGCGATATATTCGGGGAAGCGCGTATGATAGCTGGTGGTGAAGGGCAGCTTCCAATCCAGGCACACGCGCCGCACGGCTAATCCCACGGGGCCTTCGGTGGCGATATGGATCGCCTCGGGCTCGAACGCTTTGAACCGCTCTTTGATGGGATCGTAGGCGCCCACGGCCAACCGGATTTCCGGATAGGTGGGCATGGGCACGGTCTTGAACTGATCGGGCGAGACGACATCGACCGTATGGCCCATGGCGCGACACTCCGCGACCGTCCGCGCCAACGTCCGCACCACGCCATTCACCTGTGGCTCCCAGGCGTCCGTCGCCAAAAGAATCCGCATCAGACCCTCAAAGCGCCGTTTCCGCCGCCACCCAATATGCCATCATCGCCTAATCTCTTGGTAGCGGTTGGCCCATAGGATGCAAGTCCGCTTAAGCTACCTCGCTCTAGGCAGAGCCTGATCAAGGGCCTATGTTGGCGATGTTGCAGTGCAGCGAAGACGGCGGATGGACTTAAGCCCAGACAGACTGATGCAGGGACCCGAGGGCGACGCCGCGACGGACGCAGGCGACGACCCTCCGCGTCTGGCCGGCGACAGCCCCAAGTCGCGGCGGACCCGTGCGCGAATCCTGGGCGTCGCCATGCGGCTGTTCGCCGAACAGGGCTATCACCCAGCGACCAACGCTGTGATCGCCGAGGCGGCCGGGTTGACGCGCGGCGCCATGCTCTACCACTTCCCCACCCGTGAAGCCTTGCTGGAGGCGGCCATCCCCTTCATCCAGGCCGAACGCGCCCGTTCCTTCGAGCGGATCACCCATCAGATGCCCGCCGGCGCGGACCGTACCGATCACGCGATCGATTCCTACTGGCGGCTTCTGCACGAGCCGGCCTTTGTCGCCTTTGGCGAGCTGGAGGCCGCGGCCCGGACCGATGAACGCCTGCGCGCGCGGTTGCGCGACGCTCAAGCGGCGTTCGATAAGGCCCAGGTCACCGAACACATGTTCGAAATGGTCCAGGCCGGCGCCGGCCCCCGCTTTCAGGCCAGTCGCGACCTCGCGCGCTTCGCGCTGGAGGGGTTGGCCCGCGCCCACCTCGCCTACGACGCCGACGGACGGACAGAACGGATGCTGAGCGTCGTCAAGCGGGCGGCGCGGATGCTGAACCGCAAGGGCTCCGTCGCCGACTTGTGGGACTGACGGCGTCCGCCGCGCATCCCAAGGGCGCGCCGATACGTTGCCCTGATCATGAGCCTTCCCGCCCCAGACCCGAAAACGCTCGGACGTGTCAGCGTCGCCAAGGCGCCCGCAGCTCAGACCATCTTCATCTGCAGCAAGTGCGCCAAGAAGCTGCCTGGGCGGCCCGGGCCCAAGGGCGTGCGCGCCGTCCTGAAAGCCGCGCTGAAACGTCTCGGCCCGACCAGGGACTGGGGTAAGGTTCGAGTGATCCAGGCGGGATGCTTCGACCTTTGCCCCAAGCGCCGTCAGGTCCTGGCCAGCGGCCTAACGCTCGCCAACGGCCGGTTGGTCGTGGTGGACGCCAACCTGGACGTCGAAGCGGCGCTCCAAGCGCTCCTGGAGTAGGGGTTTCCCTATCACACCCCGCCGAAGATCGTGCGGAAGATGGCGTAGAGCGTCCCGGAAATCACGATCGCGGCAGGCAGGGTCAGAACCCAGGCCAACCCGATATCGCGCAGCGTGCCCCACTGCAGCCCCGAGCCGTTAGCGACCATGGTCCCCGCAACGCCGCTAGAGAGGATGTGGGTGGTGGAGACCGGCAGACCGTACATGTCTGCGGCGCTGATCGACACGGCGGCGACGAGTTCCGCGGCCGCCCCCTGGCCGTAGCTCAGGTGCTCCTTGCCGATCTTCTCGCCGACCGTCACAACGATCCGCTTCCAGCCGACCATGGTGCCAAGGCCCAGCGCCACGGCGACCGTCACCTTCACCCAGGTCGGAATAAAGCGGGTGCCGTTATTCAGGCCGCCGGTGAAATCCTTCAGCGGCTTGGCGTCGGCCTTGGAGAAAACACCGTCCGTCTTGGCAAGCTTGGTGATCGCCTGGGACGTCAGGAACATCTCGTTCCTCAGGTTCTGCGTGCGTGCGGCAGGGACCTGGCGGACCGAACCGTAGCTCTTGACCTCGGCGCCGATATCCGACGCGACGACCGAAAGGGCGGCGAACACGGGAGGCTTGTTGAGATCGCCGCTCTTGAGCGCCGCGCTGACCGTATCGGTCGCGGCCGGGAGCGCGGGCGTCGGGGCGCCGTTGGCGTGGGCGGCGAGCACGCCGGACGCGGCGTTCGCGTGGGCGATGAAGGCCGGCGCGGCGCTGTCGCTCATGGTGCGATTGAGGGCGTAGGCCGTGGGCGCCACGCCGATCAGGATCAGCATGATGATCCCCATGCCCTTTTGGCCGTCGTTGCTGCCGTGGGCGAAGGACACGCTGGTGCAAGTCAGGATCAACAGGCCGCGAATCCACAGCGGCGGCGATTTGGTGGGATCGGCCGGCTCATAGAGCTTGGGGATACGGATCAAGGCCTTCATGACCAGCAGCAGGGTCAAGGCCAGAAGGAAGCCGAACACCGGGCTGAAGGCCAGGGACTGGATGACCTTGCCGGCCTGACCCCAATCCACGCCCGACGCCGCGGTCTTGGTCGATAGCAGCTGGTTGGCGAGACCCACGCCCAGGATCGACCCGATCAGCGAATGCGACGAGCTGTTGGGGATGCCGAAGTACCAGGTGCCAAGGTTCCAGATCACCGCCGCGAGAAGAAGGGCGAAGATCATGGCGTAGCCGCCCGCGCTGCCCGTATTCAAGATCAGCTCGACCGGCAGCATGGTGACGATGCCGTAGGCGACCGCGCCGGTGGAGAGCAGCACGCCCAAGAAGTTGAAACAGCCCGACCAGACCACCGCCGCCAGGGGCGGCAGGCTGCGGGTATAGATGACGGTCGCGACGGCGTTGGCGGTGTCGTGGAAGCCGTTTACGAACTCGAAGCCGAGCGCGATGAGCAGCGCGAGGCCCAGAAGCAGCAGAGCGCCGATCGCGAGCGGCTCGCCCCGACCGTAGGTGCTGAGATCGCTTACCAGGCCATAGATGGCGTAGCCAAGGCCCGCCGCGAGGAAGAGAGCGAAGGCCGCAATCCCCGTGGGATGCACCTTGCCGTCCAGATTGATCGTCTTGCTCTGATGAACCGCGCTCTGTGCAGGCGCCTCATCCGCTGTCAGAACAGCCATAATCCGATCCCCCTCGCGATCATCGAAACCCTTACGGAAAGGTTAAGCACTTTGCCGTGAAGTTTAGATGACGCTCGACCGCGGCCCCATTTGGCGATTGCCCGCTGTCAGCCCGGACTTGCCTCTCCCGGTCGGCTATGCGATGCGGGCGCGGGGCGGCCGGGGGCTTAAGAGGTGCTATTTTCGTCGATTACGTTCCTGTTTTTCTTTCTGCCGGCCTCCGTAGTCCTTTATGTCCTGACCCCGACGCTGCTGCTGAAGAACCTTGTTCTTCTGGCCTTGTCGCTCCTGTTTTATGCGTGGGGCGAGCCGGCGTTCGTCGCCGTGATGATCGGCGTCATCCTGGTCAACTTCATCGCCGCTTGCCTTATGGATCCCCTATCGGGGCGGCCGCGCCAGGCCGTGTTGGCGATCGCAATCGTGATCGACCTCGGCGTCCTTGGCCTGTTCAAATATGCCGATTTCGCGGTTTTGACCCTGGCCAAGGCGACTCAACCGCTGGGCTTGAGGCTGCTGTCTCCCGGGTTCCCCTGGCCCCTTGGCATCTCCTTCTTCACCTTCCACTGCCTGTCCTACCTGATCGACGTCTACCGTCGGCGCTTTCCAGCCAATCGCAGGCTTTGGGAGGTGGGGCTCTATATCGCGCTCTTCCCCCAACTCGTGGCCGGACCGATCGTGCGGTACAAGGTGATCGCGGGCCAAATCCGGAAGCGTCGCCACAGCCTTGGGCGCGCCTCCGCGGGCATGCGGATGTTCGTGATCGGCCTGGCGCAGAAGGTCTTGATCGCCGACATGATCTCAGCCCTGCCCAGCGCGGTGTTCGATCACACGGCGCGCCCGGCGCTCCTGGACGCGTGGATCGGCGACCTGGCTTACAGCTTGCAAATCTATTTCGACTTCGCAGGCTATTCGAACATGGCGATCGGCCTTGGGCTGGTGTTCGGCTTCAGCCTGCCGCGCAATTTCAACCTGCCCTATCAGTCCCAATCGATTACCGAGTTCTGGCGCCGCTGGCACATCACCCTGTCGAGCTGGTTTCGGGACTATCTCTATATTCCGCTGGGCGGCAATCGCGGCGCCCCCTTCCAAACCTATCGCAACCTGGTGATCGTCTTCCTGCTCTGCGGGCTTTGGCATGGGGCGAGATGGACCTTCGTCCTCTGGGGCGCCTGGCATGGCGGTTTCCTTGTGATCGAGCGGGCGGGACTGTCTAGGCGGCTGACGGCCTTGCCGGCGCCCTTGGCCTGGGCCTACGCCGCGCTCGTCGTCATGTTCGGCTGGGTGCTGTTTCGCGCCCCCAGCCTCGCGGGCGCGCTCGACGTCTGGCGCGGTATGGTCGGCCTGAACGGCGCGGGCGAGATGGGGCCAGCCCTGGCCGCGGCGCTCCAGCCGGCGGAGGCGGCGATTTTGGGCTTAGGCGCCGTCTTGGCGCTTGATCCGCTCGGCCGTCGTAACCGCCATCGCGCCCTGACCACAGAGGTGGACGACGCCAAAGGGCTGGAGACGCTGGCGCCTAAAACCTTGGCGGCCCTGGATGGCCCCAAGGTGCGATCCGCCGGCTTGCTGCGCCCGCTCGCCGACTGGGGCGGTACGGCCGCGATGCTGGGTTTGAGCGTCCTGCAGGTCAGCGGCGGCGCTTTCAGCCCCTTCCTCTACTTCAGGTTCTAGCCCGGCCATGTCGGCGCTTCTCCCCGCCTGACGTCGCTGGCTCGCGCCCATCGTCCTCGCCGTCCTGCTAGTTCCGTCCGTCGGGATGCTGTTCGCGCGGGTTCAGACCCGTTCGACGGTGGAGAATCGGATGTTGGCCCCGGCCCCGGCCCGACCGACCTCGCTGGCGGCGTGGCTGGCGCTGCCCCGCGCCGTGAACGCTTATCTCAGCGACCATTTCGCCTTTCGCCGGGTCCTCCTCTCCGCCGACAACCAACTGCATTGGCGTCTGGGCGGCCAGATCGACGGCGGCGAGGTCGTGCGAGGGAGGGGGAGCCGTCTGTTCCTGAAGGACAATCTGTTGATCGCCACCGGCGACGACGTACGGCCCAAGGCCATCGAGGCCTACAGCGCGCTTATTTGTAAGCTGAACGCGGCGCTCAAGGCGCGGGCGGTCCCGATGGTGTTCTCCATGGCCCCCAGCGCCGCCGTCATCTACCCCGAAGACCTGCCGAGCTGGGTTCCCCATGGCGCGCCGAGCGAAGCCGACCTGCTGTTCGCCCGCACCCAAGCCTGCGGCGTCAAGACGGTCGATCTTCGGCCCGCCCTGATCGCTGCCAAGCCGGGCGGTTCGATCTACTACCACCACGACACCCACTGGACGCAGAAGGGCGCTCTGATCGCCTACAATGCGCTGGTTCAGGCTCTGGGGCGGCCGGACTGGATCACGCCGCCGGAAACCCTGAGCTGGCGCCGGGTCCCCGAAAACCTCGCCGATCTGCAGCATATGTCGGGCGCGACCGGCCTGCCGGTCGAAACCATGCAGGCGCCCGACCTGACCCTCCAAAGACGGTCTCTGCACGAGTCGATCATCGACGGTCTAGACGACGGCATGGCCCACTCCAACGCTATCGCCAGGACCGATCACCCCGGCCCGACCGTCCTCATCATCGGCGACTCCTACGCCCAAGACTTCATGCCGCCCTATTTCGCCGCCCATGTGGGCAAGATCGCCTGGCTTCACCATCAATGGTGCCAGTTCGATTGGACCGTGTTTGATCGGGTGAAGCCCGACTATGTGATCTTTATGCCGGCTGATCGGTCGGCCTCTTGCAAGCCCGGCGCACGGCCTTTGCACATGCCCTGACGGCGGGCGTCCCGGCCCTTCACCTTCTATTTATCTTGCCGCCCGACACTTTAACGCATGAGCGTTTCCGCCCCCGTTGCGCCGCCGCAGTTTGGCGAGCCGGCTCCGCTGTTTGTCGCGGCGACCGATGGCGTGGATCGGTACGGTTTCGATGTCGCCGGCGGTCGGTGGATCGTGCTGATGGTGTTTGCGACCTTGGGCCTTGAGGCCTGCGCCAAGGCTCATGCCGCCATCCTCGCCCATCGCGATCTGTTCGACGACGTCAACGCCTGTTTCTTCGGCGTCAGCGCCGACCGGGCGGATCGCATGCAGCGAGGGTTGCGCAATTCACCCCCAGGCGTGCGCTACTTCTGGGACTATGAGCACGCGATCAGCCGTCTGTATGGCCTGAACGACGGCGCTACGTTGCGGCCGGCGGTATTCCTGATCGATCCCATGCTGCGCATTGTCATGGCCGAGCCGATCGAGGATACGCCCCTGGCGCTCGACCGCCTGGCGCGGGAGCTGGAGGCGGCGCGCCAAGCGCCGGGGTTGGAGGAGGGGTTCGCGCCGGTGCTGATGGCGCCGCGCATCCTCGAGCCGGAGCTCTGCGCCGAGCTGATCGGCTATTATCAGCGCCAGGGCGGCGCGCCCTCCGGCTTCGCCGCCGACCAGGACGGCCGCACGGTCACGCGCGTCAATCCCGCGCTCAAGCGCCGGCGCGACGTGACGATCGAGGACGCAGATCTGCGCGCAGCCGTTCGCGAGCGGCTTGAGCGGCGGCTGTTTCCGATCATCAAGCGCGCTTGGGGCTGGCAGGCGAGCGAGATCGAGCGCGACCTCGTCACCTGTTACGATAGCGCCGACAGCGGCTTCTTTAGCGCCCACCGCGACGACGCCACGCTGGGTACGGCCCATCGCCGCTTCGCCGTGACCCTGAATCTGAACAGCGAGGACTACGACGGCGGCGAGCTGCGCTTTCCGGAGTTCGGCCGGCGTCTTTACAAGCCTCCGACGGGCGGCGCCGTCGTGTTCGGCTGCAGCCTGTTGCACGAGGCCACAGCCGTCACGCGGGGCATGCGCTACGCCGTTGTGCCGTTTCTCTATGACGCCGAGGGCGCAGCGATCCGGCGCGCCAATCTGGCGAAGCTCGCCCTGCAGGCCAGCTGAACCGCATAATCTCACCTGCTCGGGGCCTTCGCGCCCCCGCGTCTTCGCGTGAGACGTTCTTTCCGGTATCCGACGTTGACGTCGGCTCAGGCTTTGGGTACAAGCCCGCCTCCGTTTAAGCGCCTCGGCCTGGCATCCCTGTATGCTGACGCCGGTCGCGCGTTGAAATTAGGTTGTGAACCATGGCCAATACGCCGGGCGCCAAGAAGGCGGTCCGCAAGATTGAACGTCGCACCGCCGTGAACCGTAATCGTCGGTCCCGTGTGCGCACCTATCTGCGCAAGTTCGAAGAGGCGGTGACGTCGGGCGATGCGACCGCAGCCAAGGCCGCTTTTGTAGAAGCGCAGTCAGAGCTGATGCGCGCCGTTTCCAAGGGTGTGGTGCATCGGAACACGGGCTCGCGCAAGGTTTCACGCCTTGCTGCACGTCTGAAGAAGTTAGCAACCGCCTAGAAATCAAAACTTTTAGAGTATTTTCAAAGCCGTAAGCGAATACATCGCTTACGGCTTTTTTGCTGTGCGCGGACGAACCGCAGACGCGACAATGTGCGCAGTCCCCCCCTTTATTTGAGTTTCCCTAAGCCGATTAGGGCCTTGCGCGAGTCAACGACTTTATGGGCCTTCGGACCCTAATATTCACCGTTGATCTCCCCTGTCGCAGGGCTACTGTGGGCTCCTCAGAACAATTTCTTAACCAGTTTCAGTGGCCGCGGCGGAGCCCTCAGGGCTCCGGCGTAGAGAATTTGTGCGTTGTTCGACCTAGGCCCGAGACGGCGACCTCGGGTTGGTGATTTTGGGAGGGTGTGGCTGGATGAACGTTTTTGTCGGGGCGATGGCTAAGGGTTATAACGATAAGACCGCGTCGGATGGCGATGCGGCGAGCGTGGTGACTGCAGCTTGGTCGTCGGCTTGCGCTATCCTCAAAGGCGAATTGGGGGAGGATAAGTTCGGGTCCTGGATCGCGCCGGCTCGGCTGAAGCGAAGCCGCGGCGGCGCGCTCGTGGTGGTCACGCCGACAGGTCTGGCCCGCGATTGGATCCGGCGTCACGCCTGGCGGCGTATTGGTGAATTGTGGACCCAGAACGATCCGGAGCAGCGCGCCCTGGATCTCAAATCGCGCTCGGATTTCGAAGGCGAAGGTGGAGACACCGACGCGTCGGACTCCGCGCGTCCAAGTCTTTTGGTCGTCCCCAGCGCCGAGGAGGCCTCGGCGTCGTCCTCGGCCCCGTCCGCGTCTAACGTCGGCTTGGCGACGTCGCAGGCGGGGCCGGCTATGACCTCCGAGGTCGTGTGCGACGGCGCCGCCAATCCGGCGCGCGTGCAGGGCCTGCAGGAGCGTTTCACCTTCGATACGTTCGTGACCGGGCCGTCTAACGAGTTCGCCGTCCTCGTCGCCAAGCGCGTCGCCGCCTGGTCCGACGGCTGTTTCAACCCCGTCTTCTTCCACGGCCCCTACGGCTTCGGCAAAACCCATCTTTTGAACGCCATCGCTTGGGAGGCTGGCCGCCAGCGACCCGACAAGAAGATCGTCTACCTGACCGCCGAACGGTTCACCTCGACCTTCGTCAAGGCCCTGATGGATCGTGCGGCGCCGGGCTTTAAGGACGATCTTCGCACCGCCGACCTCTTGCTGGTGGATGACGTTCAGTTCATCGGCGGCAAGCGTACGTCGGAGGAGGAGCTGTTTCACACCCTCGCCGCCCTGATGAGCGAGGGACGCCGGGTCGTGTTCTCCTCCGATCGACCGGCGAACGCCCTGGCCGAACTGGATGGGCGCCTGCGCTCCCACCTCGGCGCCGGCCTGGTCTGCGGGATTGAGGCGGCCGACAAATCGCTGCGTCTGGGCATATTGGAGCGCAAGCTGGCGCTCTTGTCGCGAGACCTCGGCATAGAGGGCCAGGCCCGCAGCGACGTCATGCAGTTCCTGTCGGATCGGTTCTCGGATTCGGTCCGCGAGCTGGAGGGCGCGTTGAACACCTTGGTGGCGCGCGCGGGCGAGCGGCTGCCCAAGCTGACCCTGGACGAGGCGCAGAGTTTCTTACGGCCCCATATGCGTGGCGGAGAGAAGCGCATCACGGTCGATGAGATTCAGAAGGCTGTAGCCGACTACTTCAATCTGAAGCAGGCGGACCTCCTGAGCGAGCGCCGCACCCGCGCTGTGGCGCGACCCCGCCATGTGGCCATGTATCTGGCCAAGCAACTCACGACGCGCTCTTATCCCGATATTGGCCGCCGGTTCGGCGGGCGCGATCACACCACCGTTTTGCACGCCGTAAAGCGGATCGAGGAACTGAAGACGACCGAACCGGGACTGGCGACAGACTTGGAGACGATCACGCGCAAGCTGAAGGATTAGGACGGCCTCGGGAAGACGGGGTCTAACGGCGAGGCCGGGTCTAAACTGTACTGTGAAGCCTGGCTTAGCTATGAGACGTGCGACCGTTCGCAGAGACCCAAAGCCCTATGACTCTGGCTTCCAAAACCTTGGTCCCCAAGACTTGCCGCGCTCTCGCCGGGGTCGCTATCGCCCTGCTCGCGCTCGCCGGCTGCTCCAAGCCCAAGCCTGCCGATAAGGCCGCCGCCAAGTCTGACGCGACCCCGATCCGCTTCGCGACCGATTGGCGCCCCGAGGCCGAACAGGGCGGCTTTTACGAGGCGCTGGCGACGGGCGAATACGCTCGAAGGGGTTTGAACGTCACCATCATCCCAGGCGACTCGGGCTCCAATGTGCCGGAGCTTCTGGCGACGGGAGCTGCTGATCTTGGGATCGGCTCCAACAGTTTCGGCGTTTTGAACCTGGCGGCCGAGCACGTGCCCGTGCGCGCGGTCATGGCGGCGTTCCAGAAGGACCCCCAGGTTCTGATGGCCCACCCCGGCGGCGGGATCGCCGGCTTGGCGGATATGAAGGGTCATCCGACCCTGATTTCCGACGCGGCGATCACCTCGTTCTGGCCCTGGCTCAAGGCCAAGTACGGCTTTACCGACGCCCAGGTGCGCAAATATACGTTTGACCCTGCCCCCTTCCTGGCCGACCCACGCGCCGTGCAGGAGGGCTATGTCACCTCCGAACCCTATACGATCGAGAAGGCGACCGGCG
>Ga0116229_10011360_pt1 | contig 13163 bp, 12 predicted proteins | sample S1TSphgellanicum_3_FD_87313 | JGI IMG/M metagenome (GOLD analysis project Ga0116229, IMG submission 87313) | Host-associated microbial communities from peat moss isolated from Minnesota, USA - S1T2_Fc - Sphagnum magellanicum MG | ecosystem: Host-associated > Plants > Peat moss > Unclassified...
GGAAGTACATTCTCCCGAAGCCGCGGCACGAAATCTGCTTGCCGTCGTCGATCAACTGGCCGCAGAGGCCACCGGCGGCTTCTTCGACTGGCGCGGCCAATCCGTGCCGTGGTGAGTGCAGGGGCGGATTTGCGGAAAAGCCGATCCGGCCCTCAATAGGTCGCGCGGCCTCCGGACGCATCGAATACGGCGCCGGTACTGAAAGTCATCTCGTCGCTCGCCAGCCAGCAAATCATGCTGCTGATTTCTTCCGGCTCGCCGAATCGCCCCATCGGAATCTTGCTCAGCATGTAATCGATGTGCTGCTGCGTCATTTGCGCGAGCAGCGGGCTCTTGAAGACCGCCGGCGCGATGCTGTTGACTCGAATCCCCGTGGCGGCAAGTTCCTTGCCGAGCGACTTCGTGAGCGCGATGATCCCCGCCTTCGACGCCGAATAGGCCGACGCATTGGGATTGCCCTCTTTTCCGGCGATGGACGCGATGGTCACGATGCGGCCGTAATCGTTCCTGCGCATGTAGGGCACGACCGCGCGGCACGTGTGGAAGCTGCCGTGCAAATTCACATCGATGACACGACGCCACTCGGCCGGCGGATACTCTTCCAGCAGCGCGTTCGGCCCGCTGATCCCGGCGCCCGCTATCGCAATGTCGATTCGTCCCATGGCGGCCGCACTGTTCGCGGCGGCGTCTGCCGCCTGCTGCCAGTCGGCCACGTCGACCACGACGCCATGGCAGCGGGATCCCAAGCGGGCGCACGCATCCGCGACGGCCTTCGGGTCGATATCCCAAAGGCTGACGGCACCGCCCTCGGCGAGCAACCGCTCGGCCGTATTGAGACCTATACCCGAGGCTCCGCCGGTCACCACTGCGGCGCGCCCGGCGAACCGTTGCGGCTGCACTCTCACGGCAGGATCGCATCCCCCAAGTGCCGCCACGGCACGACGCGCTGGCGCTGCTCGCCGAGTTTGTCGATGCCGAGGTGCAGCGTGTCGCCGGGCTTGAGGAAAATTGCAGCGGGTTTCTGTCCCATTCCGACGCCCGCCGGCGTGCCGGTGATGAGGAGGTCTCCGGGATACAAGGTCATGAACCGACTTACGTAGCTGATCAGTTGCCGCACCGGGAAAATCATGTTGCGCGTGTGGCCGGTCTGCATGCGTGCACCGTTCAGATCGAGAAACAACGCCAGATCCTGCGGATCGCCCACTTCATCGGCAGTCACCAGCCACGGGCCGATCGGGCCGAAGGTATCGCACCCCTTGCCCTTGTCCCATTGCGTGCCGCGCTCCATTTGAAAGGCGCGCTCCGACACATCGTTGGCGAGCACGTAGCCGGCGACATGCTCGAGCGCCACAGCTTCCTCGACGTAGCGCGTTGTACGGCCGATGATCACGCCAAGCTCCACTTCCCAATCGCCCTTCGACGCATCCTTGGGCAGCATGATGTCGTCGTTCGGGCCGCTGAGACAGCTCACCGCCTTGGTGAACAGAGGCGGCTCTGCCGGGATCGGCAGCTTCGCCTCCCGGGCATGGTCGGCATAATTCAGGCCGATCGCAATGAACTTGCCGATGCCCTTGACGGGCACCCCCAGACGAACCGGCGAAAGCACTGCCGGCAACGTCGCCGGGTCGAGCGCACGCAGCCTGGCAATACCCGCCGGCGTGACGGTCTCCGCGGTGATGTCCGGAACGTGCGCGGAAAGATCGCGGAGGGTTCCCTGAGCATCCAAGAGCCCGGGCTTCTCGCCGCCGGGTGGTCCAAAACGCAATAACTTCATTATTGATATCCGTCGATGTGCACGCAGACATTGGTCAGTTCGGAATAAAAATTCAGTGAATGCAGGCCGCCCTCACGCCCGATACCGGACAGGCCCGCTCCCCCGAACGGCGTGCGTAAATCGCGCAGGAACCAGGTGTTCACCCAACTCAAACCCACATGCATGGCCTGCGCAACCCGGTGGCCGCGGTTCAAGTCCGAGGTCCAGACGGTGGCCGACAGACCGTAACGAGTGTCGTTTGCCAACTTGATCGCCTCGCGCTCATCGTCGAAGGGCGCGATGTGGCAGATGGGGCCGAAGATCTCTTCTTTCACGCAGCGCGCACCCGGCGGCAAACCGCTGATGAGGGTGGGCTCGACCCAGAATCCGCGGTCGCGCGCGTCCCCAAACGACGGAACACCACCGCCGGTGAGAAATTTCGCGCCCTCCTCCCGCGCCAGCGCAAAATATTGCAGCACCTTGTCGCGATGTTCGGCGGAGATCAGCGGACCCATCGCGCTGTCGGCGTCGTGGGGCCACCCCAGCCGCAAGGTGCGTACGCGCTCGGTGAAGGCCTGGCAGAAGCGCTCGTACAGCGGCCGCTCGACATAGACACGCTCGGCGCACAGACATACCTGACCTGAATTCAGAAACACCGCCCGCATCATGCCGTCGATCATCTTCGAGAAATCGCAGTCGGCAAAAATGACGGCGGCATTCTTGCCCCCCAACTCGAACGAGACGGGTTTCACGCCCTCTGCCGCCGCATGCATGATGGCGGCGCCGGTGCTCGACTCTCCGGTGAACGTGATGGCATTGATGTCCGCATGCTTCGTGATGAACTCGCCCGCCGAGCGCGGTCCGAAACCATGCACGAGGTTGAAAGCGCCGGCGGGGAGCTTCACGCTGTCCATCACTTCGGCGAGGAGCGTCGCCGTGCCCGGAGTTTCCTCGGAAGGCTTTGCGACGACAGCGTTGCCGCAGGCCAATGCGGGTGCCACTTTCCACGTGAGCAGGAGCAGCGGCAGGTTCCACGGCGAGATGACGCCCACCACCCCCAGCGGTTTGCGCACGGCATAGTTCAACGCCTGCGCACCACCCGGCAGCTCCATGCGAAAGCTCTCCAGCGGCGCGGTTTTGATCAGATCCGCGAATACACGGAAGTTGGCCGCACCGCGCGGGATATCGATGGTCGAGGCCATGGCGTGCGGCTTGCCGGTATCGGCCATCTCGGCCGCGAGGAACTCGTCACGCCGACGGTCGATCTCATCGGCGATGCGATAGAGGTATGCCGCCCGTTCGACCACGCTCGCGCCTCCCCATACGCCCTCGAGCGCCGCATGCCCGGCGCTAACCGCCGCATCCACCGTGGCGGCATCCGCTTCGTGCACCTCCGCGTTCAGCGAGCCGTCCACCGGATTGATGTCGCGGAAGCGGCGCGCACTTTCCAGCCAGCGGCCGCCGACGTAGTTTCGATACTGGCGCATCCGGCTAGATCTTGAACTCGACCACTGCAGCACCGCTGCCGTAGAGGGGGCCGTAGCCGTGCACGTGCGCGCCGCGAAACGCGCCGTCGAGCGCGCCGAGAATCCAATGCAGATGCTTGAAGCCCATGTCGACGCGCGCTGCGCCGGCATACTCCGGCGTGATTTTTCGCAATTGCTCGACGTCGCCCTCTTCCATGACCTTGAGCACCCGGCGATTCCAGCGATCCTCCTCCGCGCTCGCGAAGTGATCGGTCGCGGGATCGATCTCGGTGCGGAACACGGAACCGGACAAGCCGCCCACCCCCACGACCGCGACGCGCTTGCCCTGCGCCGCCGCACAGTCGCGCGCCAGGGCAGCGAGCTTCTCGGTGACTTCCCCATTGTGATACACATTGTTCGAGCCGATAACCAGCGGCCGGTCCGCGCCCCCGATGCCGAGCAGCCCCGACACGGCGATCGTTCCGGAGTCGATCGGAAAGCCATCGTAGTCAACCCCGCGCGCATGCACTCCATTCTTAGGACAGGCCTCGACGCACGCCGCAGCCACCTTCTCGTCGGCATGGATATCGAACGGCAGGTCGCCGAACTCGTACCAATTTTCATCGACATGCACACCCGTCGTGTGCCGGCGGGTGATCCACAGCTGGTCGAGCACCGCGATCCATTGCGTCGAATACACCAGCACCGCGTCGGGGCGCGACGCGGCCAGCGCTAGGCCCGCTTTTCTCATGGCCTGCGCAAGATCGCCCCAGGCGGGAACGGCGGGTTTCAGCACCGGCAGCGGGTTGCCGGGCACCAGGAACGCAGATACGACGGACATGACGCTCAAACCGCCAGCGCAGAACTGCGCTCGGCCGCGCCACGGTGCACGGGTGCCGGACCGCGCGCGTTGCGCATGTCCCAACACATCACCGCGTTACCCGTGCCGATCACGGTGCCGTAGCCGTACAGTTCGGCGGGAACTTGAGGATATCCCATCGCGGCGTGCATCCAGGTGAATGCGCCGGATTTGACCTCGGCAAACGCTTCGACGATGAACTTCGGCAGCAACTCGAATACTTCCTTCATGTGGCCCTTGCGCATCAGTTCGATCATGCGCATGTCCCACTGATACCCTGCCATCGACTGCGGGTGTTCCTTGGACATGTCCTCCGGGATGGCCGGCTCCTCATGGAAATGCCAGTGGGAGAGTGTGTTCGAGGCAAGCAGCACGGCGCGTCTTCCGGTCTTGCGAATGGCCGCGAGTGTGGCGCGCCCTAGAACGTCCATCTCGCCGAGACCTTCTTCGGTGTTCAAATAATAGGGCGAGTTGTTTGCGGAAATGCCGACGACGGGAATATCCCACTGCGGGCGAATCATGTGCAGCGTGGTGATGGTGCCGTAATCGACGCGGAAATTCGGGTTGCGCATCATCTTGGTGACCAGTCCGGCCTTGCGGCCCTCCTCGGCGCAGGCTTCGGCGAGTTCGACGTCGACATTCAAGGAAAAATCATAGCGGAACAGGTTCGGAAAGATGGGATCGACGGATTTTCCGGAGAGCCTCTCGACGCCGAGAAAATGGTGCCCGACCGAGGTCATCCAGTGCGGTGAATGCACGAGCAGTACGTCCGGCCGCATCTCCTCGAGCGCCGCGCGGGCGCGCTCGTAGGCCCAGCGCAGCGGTTCCCATCCGCCTTGAGATTTCGGCTCGTTCTGCGCGGGATTCTCGCCGTAAACCAGGTGCGGCGGATGAGGAGCGAGGAACCCAGCAATGATTTCACCTTGCGACATGGATCGTTGACCTCCTGAAGTTGAAGACTGGCCGAGTACACGCGGACGTTGACATCATTTACTTCCTGCATAAAGATATCAATAGGTGAACTAATAATCTCAACTATTGAGATATGGGATGACACATGCGCAAAACCGTTGACATAATTCTCCGAAGCGCCAGCTCGATGCGCGCTTCGGTCACGATGGCTGCCTCAGCCGTCATCGTCGCCGCCTGCCTCCCGGCGCACGCCGCGGACACCAACGCGCCGTCTGCCGACGCCTTGAGCGAGATCGTGGTGACCGCCGAGAAGCGCGATTCGACGGTGCAGAAAACGGCCATCAGCATCACCGCCATCAGCGGCGCGGACTTGGCTGCGGCGGGCGTGCAAAGCATTGCGACGGTCGCGGCCGAAACGCCGGGCGTATCGATCCGCTCGGCCGGCCCCGGACAAAACGAGATCGAAATGCGCGGTCTGACCTCATCGGGCGGCGCCGCACCGACCGTGGGGTTCTACCTCGACGAGTCGCCCTTGACGCCGCCGGCGGGCGCCAACAACGGCAAGGTCGTCATCGACCCGAATCTGTACGATCTGGAGCGGGTGGAAATCCTGCGTGGCCCCCAGGGAACGCTGTACGGCTCCGGGTCGATGGGCGGCACGGTCAAACTGGTGACCGCCGCGCCGCAACTGAATACCTTCGGGGCCAGCGTCGAGCTCACCGGTTCCCATACGCAGGGTGGCAACGACAACGGCGACGTCAATTTCATGTTGAATCTGCCGTTGATCGACGATCACGTGGCGCTGCGCCTGGTCGGCACCTCGGAGCACAATTCCGGCTGGATCGACCGGATCGTCGAAAATAATTTCCCCCTCGAACCCGGATTCAGCCTGACGGCGGCTCCGGGCACGGTGATTGCCCTGCCGCGCGGCGATGTGCTCGGTACGCCCGCGACGGCGGTGTACCACAACGTCAACGATGAAGATCTGCACAGCGTGCGCGCGAGCCTGCTCATCCAGGTCAACGATGATCTCTCCATCACGCCAAGCGCCTACTATCAGCGCATCACCCAGGGCGGCTACAACACCTACGACAACCCGCCGGGATCCAGCGTTCCGGTGCTCGCGCACTATCAGCCGATCGACACGGCGGAGCCCTTCGCCGATGAATTCACGGTCGGCAGCGTCGTCGTCAAACAGCATTTCGACGGCGCGGATGTGACGCTCGCGAGTTCGGTGTGGAATCGCGAAGAGAAACAGACGATGGATCTGTCGGAGGATTTCCAAGCGCTCACGCAGCTGAATTTCTTTCTGCCCTCGCCGCTCACCGAGATCGACTCCAGCCATCAGTGGAGCGAGGAATTGCGCGTCGCATCGAACGGCAGCGCGCCGCTGCAATGGCTGGCGGGCGCGTTCTACAGCCAGTTCCGTTCCGAGTTCCAGCAGATCGCGAACGACGCGGCGTGGACTCCCATCGTCGGCTTCTCCAACCTGATCAACGAGGCGCAGCCGCAGACCATCCGGCAAGCCGCGGTATTCGGCAATGCGAGCTACCAGCTCACCGATGAGTTCAAGGTGACCGCCGGCGCACGCTACTTCAACTATCGCAGCACCTTTGACGTCACGGATACGGGTTTGTTCGCGACCGGCGATGATGTGACGGTGTTCACCAGCAACGTGACCCAGGCCAATTCCGGCGTCACGCCGATGGCCAGTCTTTCCTATACGCCCAGCGCCGACCTGACTCTCTATGGCAGCGCGTCGAAGGGGTTCCGGCCCGGCGGTGGCAACCAGTACGTGCCGACCAGCGGGCCGGCTTCCTGCTCGGGCGCGCTCAGCCTGTTCGGCGAGACCTCGGCCCCGACCACCTATGGTCCAGATACGGTGTGGAGCTACGAGCTCGGCGAGAAATCTCGATTGCTCGACGGACGCGTCACGCTGAACTCGGCGGTGTATTACGAACGTTGGCACGCGATTCAGCTGCAGGTACCGCTGCCCTGCGGATTCTTCTATTCCACCAACGGCGACAACGCGGGCGTCTATGGCACCGAGATCGAAGTGAAGGCGAAGCTCGCCGAACCACTCACGCTCTCGTTGAACGGCGGTTACACCCACTCGACCTACAGCAACAACTCGCCTGAGACCGGCTTCACCGCCGGCGAACGGGTGCCGGATGTGCCGAGCTACACTGCGGGCTTTGCGCTCAGCTACGATGCACCGCTCGCGGCCGACTACCGTCTGACGGCGCGGATCGATGACAGCCAGGTCGGGCCGATCGTCGACTACACGTTTGCGGAAAATCAGCTGCCGAGCCACAACATCGCCAATGCGCGCGTCGGGCTCGCCCGCGGCAAGGCTTACGGCTACCTCTTCATGAACAATTTGGCCGATACGCGCGCAGAATTGAGCGATACGAATTCCCTGGGCGCGAACGGCGCCTTCGTGAACCGGGTGTCGACCAATCAGCCACGGACTGTGGGAATCACGATTGGGTATAAGTACTGATGCGTCTACGATCGTAAAATGCCGCCATGAACATCACCGCACCACAATCGCCGCGGCTGCCGAAGCCGCGCTTTCTCTACAGCCCCGTGGTCAAGGCAGGCCCCTGGCTGATTTTTTCCGGCATGGTTGCGCTGGACGCAACGAGTGGGCTGCTGGAGAACGGCGGTCCCGGCGCCGAGACCGGCAAGATCCTGCAGAATCTCCAGGCGGCGCTGCCGGATTTCGGCCTGTCGCTCGCGGATCTCGTCCAGGCGCGCATCTACACCACACGCTTCGGCGAGTTTGCCGACATCAACAAGGCTTGGGAGAGCTGCTTCGCAACGTCGAATCGCCCGCCGGCGCGCACCTCCGTGGGTGTGGCGGCGCTGCCCCTGGGCGCCAGCGTGGAAATGGAATTCGTGTTCTATTCGGATGCTGCCCCATGAACGAGGCGAAGGTCATCGATCATCTGGCCAAGCCGCGAGGCAGCTTTCCGCACGTCAAATGCGCCGGTGATTTCGTGTTCGTCTCGGGCACGAGTTCGCGTCGTCCCGACGGCACGTTCGCCGGCGTGCGCACCACCGCGGACGGCACGGTCGAGATGGACATCCGCGAACAGACCCATGCCGTGATCGAGAACATCCGCATCATCCTCTCGAGCGTGGGCTGCGATCTGACGGATCTCGTCAGCGTCAATGCGTATCTGGTCAACATGAATGATTTCGCCGGCTACAATCAGGTGTACGGTGAATACTTCTCCTACGGCGGCCCGACCCGCACGACGGTTGCCGTGCATCAGCTGCCGCATCCTCATCTGCTGATCGAGATGCAGGTCACCGCGCACAAGCCGCGCGCGGCGGCGGAACGGCGGGGCGGTCTGGGCGGCTAGCAGACCATGAACGCTCCGCTGCGCACGCCAAAAAACGCCTCGGTGGCCAAGGCGTTTCAGATTCTGGGTGTGCTCGGCGCAGGCGGCGGCGAGATGACCGCGACCGAGGTGGCGCACCGGCTGCGCACCAATCTGCCCACGGTGCATCGGTTCCTCGTGACGCTCGAGGAACTCGGCGCCGTGTCGCGCACGCCGCAGGGACGCTTCCAGCTGGGGATGGTGCTCGCCAATCTCGGCGACAAGGTCGAGAGCAACAAGCTGCTGATCGATCATGTGCAGGAACATCTGGACGCACTGGCCCTGGAGTTTCGCGAAGTCGCACACTGCGCGGTGGCGAGCGGCAGCGCCGCCATCAATATTGCGCGCACCTTGCCGGACCGTTCGCTGGTCACCGGTCACGCGAGCGGCGAGACCATTCCGATGCATTGCAGCTCGGTCGGGAAGGTTCTGCTCGCCTGGCTCGAGCCGCGGGTGCGCGAGCAATTCCTCGAGCGCCTGCCGCTCGAGCGCTTCACCGACCGTACCTTCACCGAGCGCATGCGCCTGGCGCGCGAACTCGCGGCGATTGCGCAGCGCGGCTTTGCGGTCGACGACGAGGAATGGGAGGAGGGACTGCGGTCGATCGCGGTCCCCATCGGCAATGGCCGCGGGCGGGTGGTGGCGGCGTTGGCCCTCTCTGCTCCCGCGTCGCGCCTCGACGATGCGACGTTGGCGCGCGCCCACGCTGCATTGAAGGAGCGGGTGCTGCGTCTCGAACACGCCATGTTCACGGAGAGCCGGGTGTTCCCGCAAAAAGCGCGGCCGCGGGGTGCTTTTCCACATTTGAAGAGAGTCGGCGATCTCATTTTCTTCTCCGGTACCAGCGCGCGCCGGCCGGACGACACCTTCGAGGGCGTACGCAACAATGCGGACGGCACGCTGAGCTTCGACATTCGCAAGCAAACGCGGACCGTGTTCGAGAATCTGCGCGATATGCTGCAGCAGATCGGCGCGGATCTGCACAACCTCGTGGACATCCAGGCGTACCTGGTCGATATGCGCGACTACGAGGCGTTCAACGAAACCTACGCCGAGTTCTTCGGCTATTCCGGCCCGACGCGCACCACCGTCGGCGTCGCGGACCTGCCGCATCCGCATCAACGGCTGATGGTGCGCGCAATCGCCTATGCGCCGCACAGTCACTTTCACGAGGAGCATGCATGAGCAGTGTCACGAGCGAGCTTCGGGGGCCGGTCCCTTCCGATGCGGTGGCGGTGGCCGCGGACCGGCTCTGGACGGCGCATGTGTCCGGAAAACCCTGCGCACCGGTGCGCGATGTGATCGGGGCGACGGACGTCGCCACGGCCTACGCCGTACAGGAATACAACACCCGGCGATGGATCGACGCGGGTCGACGCCTGGCCGGGCGCAAGATCGGGCTGACGGCGCGGAGCGTGCAGCGTCAACTCGGCGTCGCTGAGCCGGATTACGGCATGCTGTTCGCGGACATGGCGGCGGATGGGGAAGAAATCCCGGCGCTGGGATTGCTGCAGCCGCGCGTGGAGGGAGAGGTGGCGTTCTGTCTAAAGCGTGATCTATCCGATCCGCGGCTCACCCTCGTGGATGTCATCGGCGCGATCGACTATGCCCTGGCGGCGATCGAAATCGTCGACAGCCGGATCGAGGGCTGGGACATCAAGATCACCGACACCATCGCCGACAATGCCTCGTCGGCCCGCTACGTGCTCGGCCATGAGCCGCATGCAATTCGGGACGTCGATCTGGAATTATGCGGCATGGTCATGGAACGTCGCGGTGAGCAGGTCAGCTTTGGCGCGGGCGCAGCCTGTCTTGGGCACCCGTTGAATGCAACCTTGTGGCTGGCGCGAAAGATGGCGGCGGCGGGGCGACCGTTGTCGGCGGGCGACCTGGTGATGTCGGGAGCGTTGGGTCCCATGGTCGCCGCCCGACCCGGGGACATTTTCGATCTGAAGATCAACGGCCTGGGCTCCGTGCGGGCCGCGTTTGCGAAGGGAGCCGGACAACAATGACGAATATCGAGGAGATTGCCCGCGAACTCGACGATGCCATGTTGCACGCGCGCCCCGTGCCGCAGCGGCGCGAGCCCCTCGACGTGGCACAAGCCTACGAGATCCAGAGTGCCTCACTCGCCCGCCGTCATGCGCGTGGCGAGCGTCGCATCGGCATGAAGATGGGATTCACCAGCCGGGCAAAGATGGCCCAGATGAACTTGAGCGAGATGATCTGGGGACGCATCACCGACGGCATGCTGATCGACGCGGGCGGCACTGCGCCGCGTGCGCGCTACGTGCACCCGCGCATCGAACCGGAGGTTGCGTTCCTGCTCAAGCGTCCCCTGGCGGGACGCATCGACGCCATGACCGCCATGGCCGCGGTCGAAGCCGTCGCCCCCGCGCTCGAACTCATCGACAGCCGCTATGTCGACTTCAAGTTCTCGCTCACCGATGTCATCGCCGACAATTCATCCTCGTCGGGACTCGTCATCGGCGCATGGGCCGATCCAGCGGGGGACCTGAGCAATCTCGGGATCGTCATGGAGATCGACGGCGTGCCGCGCCAGATCGGCTCGACCGCGGCGATCCTGGGTAATCCTGTGTGTTCACTCGTGGCCGCCGCAAGACTCGTTGCCGAACGCGGCGAGCGGCTCGAAGCGGGACACATCGTCATGGCCGGCGGTGCCACCGCCGCCGAAGCGCTGCAGGAAGGCAACCATGTCAGGCTGCGCATCGAGAGGCTCGGCTCGGTGGCGTTCAGCCTGGTTTGAATTTCAGCTCACGGCGGGCTGCTGCTTTTCCCTATCCCGCACGTCCGTAAAAGCCGATGCGTTCTTCGGCGCTGAAGGTAACGTCGGGCCGGTCGTAGTAGGTGAACACGGCCACCAGCCGGCTTGCCGCGCCACGCACGGTCGATACGCGGTGCAAGGTGTTCTTGCCGGCGAACACGTTCAGCGTGCCGGCCGACAGCGGATTGACCCGAATGCCCGGATCGCTGCCATTGAGAAGGGCGGCCACGCCCTCGTAATTCTGTTCGACATCCGATCGCAAATTGCTGCGGTATTCGAATGCTCCGCCTGAAGATGCAGACTGCAGCAGCAAGGTGACCGTGTACTGGCTGCGATCGAAGTGCCAGTTGAGCGCCTCTCCATCGCGGTATTCGATCACATTGGCACGCGCCAGCGGATCATCCATCAAATAAAGACGAGGCTTGCGCAACACCTCGGCCAGAAAGGCGGCCAATGGCTGGTATTCGTAAATTCGGTGCACGACCGATTCCAGCAATTGATCGTCGCACAACGTGTGGTGCGCGGTCTGGAAGCGACGCAATGCATCGTGCTCTGAAGGCAGCCCTTCGATCTCGTTCTTGAAGTAAACATTATGCTGCCGCCGGTGTGTAAAGGAGGATTGCTTCATCAAGGGTTCAATCTCGCTTACCGCCCGGCTGATCGCGGCGGGACGCACGAACCCGTCCATATTGAACATACCGTCGCTCGCCATCGCAGCCTGACACTTGGAGACCAGCTGCCGATACTCGACGGCGTGGGGCTCGTCGATGGGGTATTGATCGAGATCCAATAATTCGTGCATGCGATCTGGAATATACCGGATCCACCGCCTGCCGGTAGCTGCGCAACAGTCTCCGCCATGCGCTAGCATCCACCGCTACGTGCCCCTTTTCGGAGACTCTCACGGTGAAATCCTTTCTGCCCGGTGCGCGCCTCAGCGTGGTCTTTCTGGCATTGATCATCTCCGGCGCCGCGAGGGCGCAGCAACCCTCCCCACCCGCGCCCATCTATATCCAAGCAGGCCATGTGCTGCTCGATCCGGCCGACGGCCAGGTTCTGACGCGCAAGACGCTCATCGTGCAGGGCGGCAAGGTTCTCAAGATCGAGGACGGTTTTACGGAAGCGCCCGGAGCGACCATCGTCGCGCTGCAGGACAGTTTCGTGCTGCCCGGATTGATCGATGGGCACGTGCATCTCAGCTACCGCGACGGCGTCGAATCACTGAACCCGGTGGCACTCTCGCCGCCCGCGCAGGCGATCGTCGGCACGGGCACCGCGGCCGCAGATCTGCTGGCGGGATTCACCACGGTGGTCGATCTCGGCGGCGAGAACGAGGTCGTATTCGCGTTGCGTCAGGCATCGAAAGAGGGCCGGATCGCGGCGCCGCGCATCATTGCGGCCGGCGACTACATTTCCGCGACGCCGATGCCGCCTCCGTTCAGCCACAGCTGCTCGGGGGCCGACGAGTGCACACGGGTGGTCCGCGATCAGGTGAGCCGCGGTGCCGACGTGATCAAAGTCATTGCCACGGGCGGCGTGCTGTCTCTGGATGCCACCGGCGTCGGGCTGCAGTTCACCGACGAGGAACTCGCCGCCATCGTCCGCACCGCTCACAGTCTCGGCCGCAAGGTGATGATGCATGCGCACGCGGCCGACGGCATCAACGCAGCGCTGCGTGCCGGTGCCGACAGCATCGAACATGGCAGCTATCTGGACGCCACGTCGATCGCCCTGTTCAAAGCGCACAAGGCCTACCTCGAGCCCACGCTCCTGGCGGGCGACACGGTCACCAAATGGGCGGCGGCCGGCATGCTGCCCCCGGCCACGGCCGCCAAGGCCGCTGCGGTCGGCCCACAGATGATCGGTGCAGCGCGCCGCGCCTACCAAGGCGGCGTAAAAATGGCTTTCGGCACGGATACCGGCGTGTCGGAACATGGCCGCAACGCCGAGGAATTCGGGCTGCTGATCAAGGCCGGCGTGACACCCCTCGATGCGATAC
>Ga0116229_10011361_pt1 | contig 13162 bp, 12 predicted proteins | sample S1TSphgellanicum_3_FD_87313 | JGI IMG/M metagenome (GOLD analysis project Ga0116229, IMG submission 87313) | Host-associated microbial communities from peat moss isolated from Minnesota, USA - S1T2_Fc - Sphagnum magellanicum MG | ecosystem: Host-associated > Plants > Peat moss > Unclassified...
AGGCTTTCGCCCATTGCGCAAGATTCCCCACTGCTGCCTCCCGTAGGAGTTTGGGCCGTGTCTCAGTCCCAATGTGGCTGGCCATCCTCTCAGACCAGCTACTGATCGTCGCCTTGGTAGGCCTTTACCCCACCAACTAGCTAATCAGACGCGGGCTGCTCTAAAGGCGATAAATCTTTCCCCCGAAGGGCACATCCGGTATTAGCTGAAGTTTCCCTCAGTTGTTCCGAACCTAAAGGCACATTCCCACGTGTTACTCACCCGTCCGCCACTATCCCGAAGGATCGTTCGACTTGCATGTGTTAAGCCTGCCGCCAGCGTTCGCTCTGAGCCAGGATCAAACTCTCAGGTTGAGTTGAGCACTGACCTAAGCATGCCGAGCCTCGAGAGGCCCGACTGGCATTAGTTCTGCGTAGTATCTTGACGAGTTCCCAAAAACGTAGGCGCCAGGCCGAAGCCTGACACCCATATTCATGGTGTCTTTCAAGAGACCGCATTTGTCAGCGTTCGAGATGGTCCGTGAGACCATCGCCAGAACGCCGCCGCCTGCGTTTCTCTTTCCAAATCAACAATGTCAAAGACCCGACCGGCGTTCGCCGACCCCGCCGTTTAGCGCCCGGCGGCTGCGGAGGCGGCTATCTAGTGGCCGCCCAATTCTCTGTCAACCGACGTTTTTGGAAGATTTCAGCGATGCCGAAGCCTTCAAAAAATGACGCAAATCGCACCGCCCGGGTTGCAAGAGCTCCCCGGTCAAGAGCGATCCGATTCGATTGAGGGCCGGAAGATAGTCACGAAACTGTCGAAAATCAAGCCGCTTTTGGAGCCGCCTAATCGCGTTTTGCGTCCGCTTCCGAGCGAGGGCGGCGTATAGCCCCCCTCTCCGCCCCTCGTCAAGCCCAATATCTGCGCAAAACTGCGCAAAACCGCATCATCCTGCGGCGATATAGTTCTTCAGGGTCTCGGCCTCGTGCAGGACCTCAGCGATCTTGACCTTCACGAGATCGCCGATCGAGACGATGCCGACAAGCCGGCCCTCGAGACATACGGGAAGGTGGCGGATCCGTCGGTCGGTCATCCGGGTCATCAAAGCATCGACCAACTCGGTCGGTTCGGCGAAGATCACGTCCGCCGACATCGACCGCGACACCGGCTGAAGCAAAGCTGCAGCGCCCGATTCGGCCACCGCTCTGACCACATCCCGTTCAGAAATGATGCCGACCACCTTGTCGGACTCGTCCCGCACGACCAGGGCGCCGACCTTGCGGCTATATAGCAAGGCTGAAGCAGAGCCGATGGTTTCATTCGGGCTGATGGTGAAAACACTATCGCCCTTGTTTTTGAGAATTTGGGATACGAGCATCGTAACCCCTCCCTTTCCTCCGAAGTCTAACGCTCGGATGGAAGGATGGTCTCGCAAACTGAGCTCAGAATCAATCTTTCATCGATCAATCTTTGCTGCTTTGAAATCTCGCCCAGGGGCGGCGCGATCGAACAGGCCGATCAAGAATAGTCCGGCAATATAGCCGACGATGTGGGTTTCCCATGCGACCGAAGCCCCATCCGAGCCCAGGCCGGCGTTTAGGTGAAGAAAACCGACAATAAGGTTCAGGGTAATGATAGATATCCCCATGGTCACCACGGTTGGATTGTTCAGAGGCGCCAGGCCAGGTCCGCGCCAGAGCAGGCGTGATGTTCCAGCAATAAAGCCCGCGATCGCGCCGGACGCTCCGACCACAGCGTGCCCATCGTTGGGATGCAAAAGCGCATAGCCAATATTGCCCGCGACCCCGCAGACCAGAAAAAACAGGAAGAAAAGCAGCCCCCCGAGGACGCTGGCGCCAAAACGCCGGGCGACCGGCGCGCAGAAGGCCAGAGCAAAGGCGGAGTTGACCAGCACATGGCCCCAGCTGCCGTGCACGAACAAGGCGGTGACCACCGTGTATCCGCCGCCCTGAAACAGGCTTGCCGGAACAAACCCAAAATCGCCGGCCAGAAGGTCGGGGCCGCCGAACAGGGTCTCCAGAAAATAGAGTCCCACGAGCAGCGCCACCAGGACCGCCGCCGGCCAGGGGAGTTTTAGCGCCGGCTCATGCACCTTTACCGGCTCCCCCCAGGGATCCTTTGGTGTGACCGGCGGTCCTTGCTGAACACCCTCGCCCAATGCCCGCTCCACTCCCAAACCCAATTCCCGGCTCACGGCGCTTGCCGATCAGCGGGTTTTTCCTCAGCCCTCAGGCTGTGGCCGACTTAGGCCTGGAAACTGCGCACGCAACCCAGCTTCTGCACCTCAAGCCTTTTCATCGTCGTTAACGCGGCGGTGACGTCATTGGACCAAAACTCTCTTGTGCGGCGATCCCGGTCGTCGCGTCCGAGGGCGAAGATCACTTTGGGTCAAGGGCCCCAGGGTCGGTGAGGGAGTGTGGCGCATGAGCCGAACCATCCGAGCGGGCGGCTTGGCCTTGCTCCTGACGCCGGCGGCGGACCGCGCGGGCAAGGCGGCGATCGTCAACACCCGCAGAACCCGCCAGATCGCCAGAGCCGCTGCGACGCGCGTCCGTACGGGCAGGATCAATCTTGATGACTAGCAGTCTCGCTATGTATTGGGCGGCCAAGGGGAGCGCACGGAGGTTGGCGGCGCTCCTTAGTGTTTCTGCGCTCGGCCTCAGCGCATGCGTCTCGCCGACGGCAGGGCGAAACGGGCTCTACGCCAACCCGATCGGCAATGCGCCGGTGATCTCGAACTCAACACCCTATTCCGGATCCCTGGTCTGCCTCGCAGGCTACGCTCAGCATTATGGCGTCCGCGCGCCGAGGATCGCTGTCGGCCGCATCGCCGACTATACCGGCAAGGCGGAAGACAATGGCGGGCGGCTCGTCACCCAGGGCGCGTCGCTGATGGCTATCTCGGCGCTGGCCAAAGCCGGCGTGCCCCTGGTGGAGCGCTTCGACACGTCCGTTTCGGAGATGGAGCTTAAGTACGCCAATAACAAACTCATCTCAGACCAGCCGAGCAACGGTCCGCAGGGACCTTCGGGTCCGCACCGTAAGATCCTCGAGGGCCAGATCCCGGGTTCTGACTTTTACCTCGTCGGCGGGGTGACCGAGCTCAACTACAATATCCGCTCCTCAGGCATTGATCTCGCCCTTGGCAAACAGGACGCCACAGCAGGGACCGGCGAGGTCACAGGACAGCTCTATGTGATGAACGTGGCCATCGATCTGCGCCTGGTTGAGACAAAGACTGAGGAAGTGGTCGATGTGGTTTCCTACCAAAAGCAGATCGTCGGCCGGCAAGTCGGCGCAGGCTTCTTCAAGTTCTTCGGCTCCAACGTGATCGACGTCTCCGCCGGGGAAGGCGGTCTTGAGCCCGTGCAGTTCGCCGTGCGCTCCCTGATCGAGCGCGCCGTGGTTGAGATGGTCGCAAACCTCTATGGCGCGCCGGGACCCGGCGCCTGCATGGGCGCTGATCCCCTGGGAACCTCAGGCGTCACCGGAGGCTTCACGCCCGCCTATAACAACCTCGATCGTAACAATGGGCGTACGCGCCAGGACCCGTCCCGCTGGGACGACCAGCGCGACCCGGCGGTGCTGCGCGGTCGCTACTAGAAACTGAGGATTGGGGCAGCAGAACACCGGCCCTGATCTGGCCGCGCGGGGCAGACCCGAGAGGTCAGCGCCGCAGTCTTTTGTACGGATCATCCCGCTCAACGCGATGGAGACGACGTCGCGCCTGCCGCTTCGGAGGCGGGTTGGCGCTATCTGGTCACCGGCTTTTGCTCATAAACCATCGCGCCAATGTCGTTGCCTTCCGGATCCTCGAAGCGAACCAAGACGCCCACGGTGGGAATCGGAGACTTGGGCATGGTGATCTTGCCGCCGTGGGCTTGGACGGCGGCGATGACAGCGTCGAGGTCCTGCACCGCAAAGGTCGGTTCAAGACCGTTAAGCCCCGTGCCCGAGCGCGGGACGTGGCGCTTGTGCATAAGCCCCTGGATTCCCGGGTCGGCCTCATCACCCGTATGGATCAGATAAAAACCAGGAGGCCCCCACGGTTCGAACACCCACCCGAACACGGCTTCATAGAACCCACGTGCACGGTCAAGGTCGTCGACGTGGATGGCGAAGGCGGCGAGGTTGTTTGGCATGTGAGAAGGGTGCGCCGCTGTTTTGTCTGTCGCAATAGCGCTAGACTGACATTCGATGTCGAGAATCCGGCGCACCCCATCGGACGAGCCCTACCTGATCATCCGCACGGTGAGCGGAGAGGTCCTCGACGGTCAAACGATCGATCGGCATGCTCATAGCTGGGGCCAGCTGATCTACTGCGTTTCTGGAGTGATGACGGTCTGGACCGAAGACGGGTCTTGGGTCGCGCCGCCGCACTGGGCGATCTGGGTTCCTGCAGAGGTGGCGCACGCGATCCGCTTCGTCGGCCGCTGCTGCATGCGCACGCTTTACGTCCGCCCGGACCTGGCGCGGGATCTACCTGCACGCTGCGGCGTGATCGGTGTGGCTCCTCTCCTGCGTGAACTCGTGCTGAGGGCGAGCGAGATCGGCATGCTTGATACCCGCGATCCGCACCAGGCGGCCATGGCCACGCTTATTCGCGCTGAGCTCCTGAGCCGCAACGTCGAACCGCTGCAGCTCCTGGCCCCTTCAAGTCCGGCTGCGCGCCAAGCTGCAGAGCTGATGTCAAGCGGCGCTCACGCCACCGTTCAAGCCATCGCCCTCAAGGTCGGCCTTAGCACCCGAGCCCTCGAGCGCCGTTTCCGGGCTGAAACCGGCACGTCTGTTGCAGGGTGGCGCCGACAAGCGCGGCTGCTTCAGGCGCTGCGCGAGCTCGCCGCTGGCGCTTCAGTCAAGGCTGCGGCGCATGCCGCTGGATATAGCGCTGATAGCGCTTTTGTAGCGGCGTTCCGCGAGCGCTTCGGCGTTACCCCTGGACGCTATTTCACCGAGCGGGCTTCATAGGGCAGGCAGCGGCGATCGGTCGCCGCGCTCGCGCCCTTTTCACGCCTTTCAGCGATGGTCTACCGTCCTCACCCGCGAGCCAGTCTCGCCCCAGTCGCCCGATCGAGACGTGTGGTCCATGAGTTCAGCCCTGCGCACCACGATGGTCAGCTGCGCCGTCCTCGCCCTCGCCGCGCCCATGGCGCCGGCTGAACCGGCGCCCGCCCCCCCGCCAAGTGTTGCGCCGCCCGCGCCGCCCATGTTTCGCGTGAGCGACGCTCCGGTTTGGCCGCAGGTCCACAGCGACATTCGTCCCGATCCGGATGTCCGCTTTGGTCAACTGACCAACGGTATGCGCTATGCCCTCATGCATAACGCGACACCCGCTCACGAGACCTCCATCCGGTTTAGGATCGGTTCGGGGTCGATGGTGGAAACGGAGGAAGAACGAGGCCTCGCCCACTTCGTCGAGCATATGGCGTTCAAGGGCTCGACCCATATCCCGGCCGGCGAGATGATGAAGCTGCTGGAGCGCCGCGGCCTGGCGTTCGGCGCCGACACCAACGCCTTCACAACCTACACCCAGACCTTCTACCAGCTCGACCTTCCCGAGAGCGATGACAGCTCGATCGATCTTGGGCTCATGGTTATGCGCGAGACGGCGAGCGAGCTTTTGCTCGACCAGAAGGCGATGGACTCCGAACGCAGCGTCATCTTGGCGGAAGAACGCGATCGAGATACGCCAAGCTTTGAAGCCGGCCAAAAGGCGACAGCCTTCCTGATGAAGGATCAGCTCGCGCCCAAACGCTCGCCCATCGGGCGGCTCGACGTCATCCGCACTGCGCCGGTCTCGCGACTGCGCGCCTTTTACAACGCCAACTACCGGCCCGAACGCGCGACCTTGGTCGTCATCGGCGACATCGACGTCGATGCGGTTGAAGCCAAGATCAAAGCCCGATTCAACGACTGGGTCGGCAAGGGCGCGCCGCCCTCCGAGCCCGACTACGGCGCCGTCAAGCCGCGCGGTGCAGAAGCCGAGGTGATCGTCCAGCCCGGCGTGCCCGCCTCGATTGCGGTCGCCTGGACCCGGCCGCACGACCCGACCCCGGACACCCGCGCCAAGGAAAGGCGCGCGATTATCGAAACCCTCGGCCTCACCATCATAAATCATCGTCTGGGCCGGCTGTCGCGCGCCGAGACGCCGCCTTATCTCGGCGCTTCGGTCGGAAGAGGAGACGAGCTGCGATCAATAAAGATGGCCACCTTGTCGGTGACCCCCAAGAACGACGATTGGAAAAGCGCTCTTGCGGCCGCCGACATGATCCGCCGTCAGGTGCTTCAGTATGGCGTGCAACCGGACGAGCTGGCCCGCGCCATCAAAGAGATGCGCGAGCGCTACCGCGGCCAGGTGGTCGGCATATCCACACGTCCAACGCCCGCCTTGGCCGCGGAGATGCTGACCACGCTCGACACCGACGAGGTCTACTGCGGCCCCATGGAGAACGACCTGATCTTCGAAGAGGCGGTAAAGGGACTGACGACGGACCAGGTGCACGACGCCCTGCGCGGCCTCTTCGTCGGTCAAGGTCCGTTGATCTCGATGGTTACGCCCAAACCGTTGAAGGACGCTCAGACCTCGCTGGTCTCAACCTTCCAGCGCGCTGAAACCGAGCCGGCGACGCCCGCGGAGGTGTTCGCCGATCAGACCTGGCCCTACAGCAAATTCGGCGCGCCCGGCGCAGTGGTCAAGACCGAGGCGATCCCTGATCTCGGGGTCGCCTTCGTCTATTTCGCCAACGGGGTGACCCTGACCTTCAAGCCCACCCATTTCGCGAAGGACCAGGTCCTGGTCGCCTTTGAGCTCCCAGGCGGACGATTGACCCTGCCGAACGACCGGCCGACTCAGCTTTGGGAGGTGAGCGCGCTCGGGGTCGGCGGGATGCGCCAGATCAGTCTTGAGGACGCCGAACAGCTGCTGGCCGGCCGGGTCTATGGCTTCAACGCCCAGGTCGGCGATGACGACTTCGTCTTGAGCGCCAACACCCGTAGGATCGACCTTGACACCGAGCTGCAGATCCTCACCGCATTCCTCACCGATCCTGGCTGGAGACAGAGCGGGCTTGAGCGGCTGAGAAGCGCCAGTCTTTTGCAGTTCGACCAGATCGACTCCACCCCGAACGGAGCCTTCTCCCACCGGATCGAACAGCTTTTGCACTCGGGCGATGCGCGCTGGGCCGCCCCCACCAAGCTCCAGCTCCAGACCGGCGGGCTCGCGGAAGCCCACGCCATCTGGGACCGGCCGCTGCAAGGGCCGGTGAATGTCGCCATGGTCGGCGACCTCACGCTTGAGCAGGCTATCGCCGCTGTCGCTAAGACTGTCGGCTCCCTGCCGACGCGCGGACCCGCCGCGCCCCTTGCGCCCAACGCCAGCTCGGTTCACTTCCCGCCCCCGACCCCCGTCCCGATCCGCATGACCCATAGAGGAAGAGCCGACCAGGCCATCGGATATATCGCCTGGCCAACGCCGGACTTCTTCGCCGATCCCCAAGAGGCGCGCGCCCTCAGTATGGCGGCTCAGGTGATGCAGGACCGCCTTCTGGAACGCTTCCGCATAGAGGAAGGCGCCTCGTACTCGCCGGCGGCCGGCGCCAATCCTTCCGACACCTTTTCGGGCTATGGAACAGTATCGGCCGCCGTAGAGACGCCGCCAGCGAAGCTCGACAACTTTTTCAAAGCCGTCGCGGACATCACCGCGGATCTGCGCGAACATCCAATCACCGCCGACGAACTTGAGCGCGCCAAGCGGCCGAGGATAGAACAGGTCGAGAAAGCCCAGCAGACCAACAGCTACTGGATGGCGCGGCTGATCGGGGCCGTACACGACCACCGCCGCATCGAGGTGACCCGCGAAACCATCCGCGGCTATCAGGCGATCAGCGTCGCCAACATCCAGGCCGTGGCGCGCAAATTTCTGCGTGACGCGTCCGCGTTCAAGGTAGTGGTGGTTCCAGAAAGCCGGATCGCGACCGGGGGCTCAGCGCCCGCCCTGAAGGACTAGACCCTCTCTAGTTCAAGACCTGCGGCTCAGCCGCTTGAGGCGGGACCGTGGCGAGGGTTTGCGGTCGCCAGGCGACGCAGACCTGCGCGCCCGACAGGGTCAAGACCTTGATGCCGGCGCCAAAGCGGCGGAGCAGGGAGCGCTCGTTGCAATCCCGAGCCGGGATCTGCGGGCGGCATTGCAAGGTTCCCGATGCTGAGTGATATAACGCCTCGCCCTTCTGGCAGACGATGGTCTGGCCGTGGTTGAAGTCCACCTGACCGGAGACCTCAGCCACCGTATACTGCATGCGTGCGCCAGCGATGCAGCGGAACACCTCCCCCTCGTAACCCGCCGCAACCGCCCGCTCGGGCGATACTTGAGACGCAGGATGCGGCACGGCCTTGTCGTCAAGACAGCTCGCCTGCACGGCCACCTGGCGGGCAGCCGTCCTCCACGCAGCGCAGATGGGAGGCATGACCGGCGGCGGGGCGGGGGTTTCGACCTTGATATCCTGAATCTCGGTGGTGACGCCGCCCTCCGCCGACCACGAGCCCGAACCTCCGCCTGAACTGAGCAGGGCGGCGGCGTTTTGAGAGGTGGTCGAGGTTGAGCCGGAGCTGGAGGCGCGCGCAGAAACCGATACGCTGGTGAAGCTCGAGGCGGACGCGCTGCCTGTGCCGACGCCCGTCGCGCTCGCCTGGCCAAGGCCGACGCCGATCGAGGGCAGGCTGGAATACTGGGGTGGAGTGAGGCTGACGCCAGGGACACTCACCTGGCGCGGGGGCGTCGTGCACCCGCACGGGCTGGGTGAACCTCCGGCGCCGCCCGATCCGGCCGCCGCTGGCCCAGATCCAACAAAGAGGGCAAGGGCGGCGACAACCCCGCCGGCGCCGATGAGGCATGGGAATGTGCGCGGGCCCATCCTGGGCTCCCTAAGACCGAGTGCAGCGACCCAACATCGGGTCCCAACCCCTTCGATAGGGTTAAGGCGCTGGTCCATTTCGGCACAGATCGGCTCTGGCCGGGAATTCGTCTGCAAGGTTCGCACGAGCCCGAACCGGGCGACAGGGAGCTCGGATGTTTCATTCGAACACCGAAAAACTTATTACAACCTGGCGATCCCATCGCCTGGGGGCCCGTCTACCCGCGCGGACTAATCTTTCGCCGATCGATCTTGGACCGCTGCTGGCGCACGTGTTGATCCTCGGCCGCGAGAGCGACGGCGACGAGCGCTTCCGTCTCGCGGGGGGGCTCATCACTGATCTGCACGCCCGCGACATGCGGGGCGCGAGCTTTTATTCCCTATGGTCCAAACTCGACCGACCACAGGTCGCGGCCGGCCTGGCGCGGAGCCGTTCAGACGCCGCGCCTCTAGTGATTACCGTCGACGCGACGAGCGCACGCCATGACACCATCGGCCTCGAAATCTGCCTCGCGCCGATGATCGGGCCGAGCGGGGAGGCCGACCGGACCCTTGGCCTCTATCAACCGATCTCCGCCGTCGCCCGGCTTAAGGGCGCGCCGATCGTCAGTCTCAGGATCCGAAGCATTGTCCTTGCGGAGGACCGCACTCCGGGCCCGCACCTGCGCCTTGTGGTCGACAATACCCGCCGCGTGGCCTGACCCGCCCGGCGTCAGGCCTCCGCCTCCCAAGCCCTGAAGGCGGGCGTCTCAAGCAGGGCTTCGATGTAGGTTGCGCAGGCGCCTCGATCGCCGAAGTCCGACAGCTTCACCCCGTAGCTGCGAAAGCGCGTTGCGACGGGCGTGTAGAAGGCGTCGGCTATGGTCCAGGCCCCAAACAAAAACGGGCCGCCCTCGCCGAAGCGTTCTCGAAGATCGCTCAAGAGCTGGACAATACGCCGGATGTCCTCGTGGGTGGCCTCAGACAGGGTCATGGTCTCTCGGAGCTTGAGGTCCATCGAGCACTCCCCGCGCAGGGAATGAAAGCCAGCATGCATCTCGGCCGCAGCAAAACGGGCCGCGGTGCGCGCCGTAAGGTCCCGGGGCCAGAGCCCTGCCTCCGGAAAACGCTCCGCCAGATATTCGCAGATGGCCAGGCTATCGCCCACAGCTACGGCGCCGTCGCGCAGGAACGGAACCTGGCCCGTGGGCGAGCCGGCCGCCAGAATCTCGGACCGAGACTCCGGACGACGCAGGCGTATCAGCGTCTCGCTGAACGGCGCCCCAACATGTTTCAGCACCAGCCAGGGCCGCATCGACCAGCTTGAGTAGCGCTTGTCGCCGATCAGGATCTCCATTGCGTTCTCCGTAACCTTGGGCAGCGCCGTATGGCGCAATCCAATCTTCACCGCTACAGTCGACGGCAAAACAACAACAGTCTCATAGGGGTAGGAGTTCAATGGCTGAGGCAACCGCCCACCCCGCGCCCGCTCGGCCGGTGTTTTCCGACCGCTATAAGGCGTTCGTGCTGAGCGTCTTGCTCCTCGCCTACACCCTGAATTTCATCGACCGGACGGTTCTGGCCACGATCGGGATCAAGGTCCGCGAGGACCTGCACCTTACCAACGCCCAGATGGGGATCGTCGGCGGGCTCTATTTCGCCTTGACCTACACCATCCTCGGGATTCCCATCGCCCGTGTGGCCGAGCGGGTCAGCCGGGTCGGCATCATCGCCGTGGCCCTGGTGGTATGGTCGGGCTTCACCGCCCTTTGCGGCACCGCCGGAAACTTCGCCACCCTGGCGCTCTACCGGTTCGGCGTCGGCATCGGCGAGGCGGGCTGTTCACCCCCGTCCCACTCCGTGATTTCCGACTACTATGAACCCAAACAGCGGGCGTCCGCCCTGTCGATCTACGCGTTCGGCATTCCGCTGGGCGCCATGTTCGGCGCCGCCCTTGGCGGCTATCTTGCCGACTGGTTCGGCTGGCGCACAGCCTTCTGGGTCGTCGGACTGCCCGGCGTGATCCTGGCGCTCGTGATCTGGCTGACCGTAAAAGAGCCGCCGCGCGGCTATTCCGATCCTGAAGCCGCCACGGTCCGTCCGGTTCGCCCCAAGACAACGCTCTTCAGCGAACTTGAAGAGATCGGCGCGGTCATCAAAGCGCTCTTTCTTCAATGGCCTGTCGTCAACATGGTGCTTGGCGTCACCATCACATCCTTCGGCGCCTATGGCTCGGGCGCCTTCGTTCCCCAGTTCGTCTACACCAGCTTCCCCCTAAGTCTTGGTCTGACGGGCCTTCTGGTCGGCCTTGTCATGCAGGGGATTTCAGCGGGGATCGGAACGCTCGCGGGCGGCTTTCTTACCGATCGGCTCTCCAGGCGCTCGCCGGTCTGGTATGCCCTGACCCCAGCCATCGGCCTTATGATCTCAGCGCCGATTTTCCTCTTCGCCTTCACCCGCCCCGACTGGAGGGTGATGTTCATCACGCTGTTGTTCCCGGGGATATTCCTCTCAACCTACCTCGCTCCGACCTTTGCGGTGGTTCAAAACGCGGTGCCCGCCTACCGGCGCGCAACCGCAACGGCGATCCTGTTTTTCTTCTTAAACCTCATCGCGCTTGGCGGCGGCCCGGTCTTCGTCGGCACCCTCGTGGACTACTACGCCACCTATGCGTACGCGCATCCGGCCCAGCACGACGTTTGGGGCCCCCTCGGCGGCGCGCTGGCCCATGCGACCGGGGCGACCCTCATGGCCTATGTCGGCATAGTCACCGGCCTGATCGACCTGGCCAGGGGCATGTTCGGCGCCGCATCCCATGTGATCGCCGCGCCCCACGCCGCGGCCGGCGCCTTCGTCACCAGTTGTCCGGGCGGGCGGGCGCTGGCCAGCGCCGGACCCGCCGCCGGAGCCGCGTGCAAAAAGGCGCTGTCCTGGGGAAGCCAACAGGGCGTCTTGATCGGCGTCTGCTTTTACCTCTGGGCGTCGGTTCATTATTTTTTGGGTTGCTTTGGCCTGACCAAGGTCTTGCGACGGCAGGTCTTGATCTGAACCCGGTATCCTTTGGCCGGCAGGGCCTGCAACGAGGACGCCAGTGTGCGCCCTTCCCCGTGATGCTTTGACCTACGGCCAGCGCGCGCCGGAGCACGGCCCTCTACTCGGCCGCCTGCAGTGCGGCCCGCGTCCGGGTCCAGCGATTCTCAGGGATGGGCAGCCCAAGATGCCCCCTCAGCGTGTTCTCATCGTATTCGCGCCGGAACAGTCCTCGCGCCTGCAGCAAAGGAACGACCTCCTCGCGAAGCCTTCGCAACACACCCGGGTTCTTTGACCCGCGCCCACGCCAACCTTGCCTCGCGTCGCCCGCCGCCAAGCCGGTGCGGTCGTCGGCAAAGGGCGATCGCGCTTAGCCGAAGCTACGACCGATGAACCAAAAACATCCTAGACCCACAAGAAGCGCTGAGCCGATGTCGACCACAATCGGGCGGGGCGCAGCCAGCTTCAGCTTTGTGAGCCCCGCCGCCAGGAGGGTGACGCCGGCGACGAGGGTGAGCTGCCCGAGCTCGACGCCGAGATTAAAACCGACCAGCAGTTCGGCCAAGCGTCCGGGCGGCAGCTGCATGGTCAAAAGGTCCGCGGCGAAACCGAAGCCATGAATAAGTCCGAAGGTCAGGGTGATCACGATGCGCAGACGGCCCGCATCGGTAAGTTGACCGGAAATCATGAGGTATCCGGCTGTGAAGAGAGCCGCCCCCGCCAACAGCAAAGGCGGGAGCTGGCCCCAGCCGAAGACCCGCGCCGCCGCCATCAAAAGCAGCAACCCGCCCACGACGACGGCCAGGGGCACGGGCTTGCGGGTCTGGACCGCGATATTCTCAAGACCGATGAGCGCGATTGTGAGCGCCACAAGCGCGTCAATGAACTCTGGATGAGGCCGCACCACACCCGTCACGGCCAGGGCGAGGGTCAGGCTATGGCCGATCGTGAAGCCTGTGACGATAAAAATAAGGTCCCTGAGGTTTCTTGATATGAGGACCAGTCCCAACAGGAAGGACATGTGGTCCACGCCCGTAAAGATGTGGAAGATCCCCATGCGCACGAAGTCGAAGAAGCTTGCGTTTCGAAGTCGGCCGCCGGCCTCATCGGTCGCGTCAACGGTCTGACGCTCGTTGGTGATAAGCTGCTCGGTGAACTCGCCGGTGGTCGCGTTCTGGATCTGAGCGAAATCGACATGGCTGCTGATGAGATCGAAGAAGGCGGCGGAGTGCAGCTGGATC
>Ga0116229_10011364_pt1 | contig 13159 bp, 14 predicted proteins | sample S1TSphgellanicum_3_FD_87313 | JGI IMG/M metagenome (GOLD analysis project Ga0116229, IMG submission 87313) | Host-associated microbial communities from peat moss isolated from Minnesota, USA - S1T2_Fc - Sphagnum magellanicum MG | ecosystem: Host-associated > Plants > Peat moss > Unclassified...
AACACCCGAGGTGGGAGCCGTATGCGGGAAAGCCGCACGTACGGTTCTGTGCGGGGGGCGCTCGGTAACGCGCGTCCCTACCGCGATCGATGGCCATCGAAAGCAGGCAGGCTCGGCGGTCTGGCCTTGCCCGATGCGTTGCAGAAGTTCCGGCGGCATCCTTATAAGCGGGAATGTGCGAGCCAACAGCCAAGTGGACGTATGTCCAAGCGTGGGAGCGCTCGGCGAAGGTGCTCGGCGTGCAGATCGAAGGGCCGGTGCGCGTCACAGTATCGCCAGACGTTGTGCTTGAGGCCGAAATGCTGGTGCAGGGCTTTGGCGCGCGTCGCGGAACGCTCGTTTTCGAGCTCACAGACCGGTATCCGCCCTTTTTCGATTTGCTTCACAAGCAGGGCCTGACCGCCTCCAGCTTTGGACCTTATCGCGATGGCGAGGTGTGCAGCCTGGCCTATCTACTCGACGTGCTGGGCGACTGGGGCTGGTGTGGCGAAGGTGCTGACCCGTCCTGGCTAATCACGATCGACGCCGAAGGATGGTCGCAGCCATCCGACTTCTACCAGGGGCTTGCAGCCAAGCTGCAGGCCCCACAGTGGCACGGCCAAAACCTAGATGCGTTGTGGGACGGCATAACGGGTTCAGGGATTAATGGCTTAAAGCCGCCCTTCGCTGTGCGGATCTTCAACACCGCGCGCTTCTCTCCCGAGATGAACGCCTTCATGGAGCGGGTCGAGATTATCTTCTGTGAGGCCGCTGACGCTGGCGTTCCCGTGGCCCTTCACGTGTGGCCTTAGTGCTGGCGTAGCCCCGAAGCCCGTCAGACGCGGCGGCGGGGATGGCCGTTAAGCGCCCGGATTCCCCGTCTTACCCGACTCGGCAAATGACCGCAGCCTCGCCCCTTGCGGCGTGGAGAGTTACGCCGGTTCGTCGCGCTGTCGCGCCGCCTCGCGTTCGACGCGCGTCCCTCCTAAAGAAAGGGGTCGCGCATGAGGATGGTGTCGTCCCGCTCGGGCGATGTGGCGAGGAGCGCCAGGGGCGCGCCGATCAGTTCCTCGATGCGGCGGACGTATTTCACGGCTTGCGCCGGCAGGTCGCGGAAACTCCGCGCGCCATAGGTCGGCTCGCTCCAACCCTCCCAGTCCTCGTAGATCGGCTCGAGTTTCGCCTGGTCGCTGACCCCGGCGGGAAGATGGTCGAGCACACGCTCCCCGATCCGGTAGCCCGTGCAGATCTTGAGGCGCTCAAAGCCGTCCAGAACGTCGAGTTTCATCAGGGCGACGCCGTGGATGCCGTTGACGGCGACGGTCTGGCGCACCAGCGCCGCATCAAACCATCCGCAGCGCCGGGGCCGGCCGGTGACGGTGCCGAACTCGCGCCCCCGCTCGCCAAGACGCTTCGCATTTTCGTCGAACAGCTCGGTCGGGAACGGTCCCTCGCCAACCCGGGTGGTGTAGGCCTTCACAATGCCGAGCACATAGCCCACGGCGGAAGGGCCGACGCCTGAACCCGCCGCCGCCTGGCCGGAAGCGGTGTTGGAGGAGGTCACGAAGGGATAGGTGCCGTGGTCCACGTCGAGCATTGCGCCTTGTGCGCCCTCGAACAGGATGCGTTTTCCGTCTCGCTGAGCCTGGTCGAGCAAGCGCCAGGCGGGCTGAGCGTAGGGAAGCAGGCTCGAAGATACCGCGCCGAGCGCCAGTATAAGGGCGTCCGGGTCGACCTCGGGGAGGTCGAGGCCGCGGCGCAGGGCGTTGTGGTGGGCGAGCAGGCGCGGAAGCTTGCTCTTGAGGGCGTCCGGATCGGCGAGGTCGGCGACCCGGATGGCGCGGCGTCCAACCTTGTCCTCATAGGCCGGACCTATGCCTCGCCCTGTGGTTCCGATTTTGTTTTCGCCGGCCTCTCGCTCGCGCGCCTGGTCGAGGTCGCGGTGCAGGGGCAGGATCAGGCAGGCGTTGTCGGCGACCACCAGAATGTCCGGGCTGATGGCGACGCCCTGGCCCCGGAGCTTCTCAATTTCCTCAATCAGGTGCCAGGGGTCCACAACGACCCCGCTCCCGATAATCGAGAGCTTTTTCTGGACCACGCCCGAGGGAAGCAGAGAGAGCTTATAGACTTTGTCGCCCACCACCAGGGTATGGCCGGCGTTGTGCCCGCCCTGAAAGCGCACGACCACATCGGCCCGGCTGGATAGCCAGTCGACGATCTTGCCCTTGCCCTCGTCGCCCCATTGGGCGCCGACCACGCAGACATTGGCCATGGGTGCAGCTCCGCCCCTGCCCGGAAGACCCGGCCGCCCTTCGACAGGACTCGGCGGCGAGGCTTGGCTATTTGTGCGTCCGCAGACTTCTAGAGCGCCGCGGCCTTCAGGGGAAGCGTGTTTGTCTAGCGACCGAAATGATAGGCGATGCGCAAGCCCACGTCATCCAGACCCTGGTTCTCCCCGTGGTGGAGGATCTCTCCATTGGAAAGATGGACCCAGGAAAGTTCGGCGCTCCATTTGGGCGTGATCTTGTAGCCAAGCGCCATTTCAGGTTCGAACAAATCGTGGGAACCGAAGTCGATCCGGGTGTCGGACAGATGGATGTCACGCTGACTCTGGGCCGGGCTCAGACCGGGCGCATAGCCGTTCGGGATCTGAGCCTCGCCCGTTGTGCCGGCGAAGCCGATCCCGGGCCTGAGGTATAAGCGGTCGCTGAACAGCCGGATCTTCCAGTCGAAACCTACGGCGATGAAGTCGGTGGGAACATTGCTATTGCCCGCGACGATCACATGGACCGAGGGCTTGCCGAGCCACCACAGGGCGTTGATCTTATCGGTGCGATAGCCGAGCAGGGCGTCGACCCCCCCTTCCTGGCTTTGATGCACGCCAAGACCATGTCCATAAACACCGATCAGGACCTCGCCAGCCTGGGCGCTCGCGCTCGCGGCGCCCAGGACCAGCCCGACAGCCAGCGCCGCCATACGTTGCATCTTCATCGCCTGATCCAAACGTGTCCCTGAAATGGGGGTCTTATGGCGCGAGCCATTGATCGTTTCAAACGGGAAACGCACCCGTGCGCCAGCTTGCTTGCGTCGGCGCGGGCGGAGGGCCATTTGAAGGGTGAATTTTCCGGAGGCCGAGCCATGTTCATCCAGACCGAGCAGACGCCCAATCCGCTCACGCTGAAGTTCCTGCCGGGCCGCGAGGTGATGGGGGAGGGCAGTCGCGAGTTCAGGGATTCGGGCGAGGCGGCGGCGTCGCCCCTGGCCCGCGCTCTTTTTGCCCTGGATGGCGTCAAGCGCGTCTTCCTCGGTCCCGATTTCCTGACCGTGACCAAAACCCCCGATGACACGCCGGACTGGCGCCATCTTAAGGCGCCGATCCTGGCCGAGATCATGGATCACTACACCGCCGCTCGCCCTCTGTTTGAAAGCGAGGACGCCGAGACCTCGATCGCGCACACGGAGGGGGCCTATGAGGGCGACGCCGCGCAGATCGTTCAGGAGATCAAGGAGTTGCTGGATACGCGGGTGCGCCCCGCGGTGGCTCAGGACGGAGGAGACATCCTATTTGATCGCTTCGAACCTGAGACCGGCGTTGTCTGGCTGCACATGCGCGGCGCCTGTTCGGGCTGCCCGTCGTCGTCCGCGACCCTGAAGGCCGGCGTCGAGACCATGCTGAAACACTATGTGCCCGAGGTGACGCGGGTCGAACAGACCCTTTAAAGCGAGCGCCCGCCCTGAGACGGGGAGCCTCCCCGGTCGCAGATTCGCCCTTGAAACGAGCGCAGACGCCGGATATTCGCCACTCAGTCTGTTTCAATTAAGAGGACGCCCCCGTGACCAAGCCCCTCGACGATGAGGCTCTAGACACTCTGTTCCGCAAGGCGCGCTCCTACAACGGCTGGGTCCCGGAGGCTCTGCCGGAGAAAACCTTCCACGACATTTACGACCTGACCAAGTGGGGCCCGACGTCAGCGAATATTTCGCCGGCGCGCTTTGTCTGGGTAGCGTCCGACGAAGCCAAGGCGCGACTGGCCAAGCTTGCGATGCCGTCCAACGGCGAAAAGATCATGAAAGCCCCCGTGACCGTGATCATCGGCACCGACATGGACTTTCCCGAGCGGATACCGCAGCTGTTTCCTCACAATCCCGGCGCCAAGGACTGGTTTCAGGACGCCGGCTTTCGTCAGACGGCGGGCTTGCGAAACGGCACGCTCCAGGGCGCTTATCTGATGATCGCCGCCCGTTCGCTCGGCTATCAGTGCGGGCCGATGTCCGGTTTCGACAACGCCGGGGTTGATGAGGCCTTCTTTGCCGGAACCAACATCAAGTCGAACTTTATCTGCTCGATCGGCCACGGAACCCAGGAAAACCTCTTCGAGCGCCTGCCGCGCCTCAGTTTTGAAGAGGCCAACACGGTGGTCTGAGCCTGAGCGGCTGACCGCTTGTGGCTGAAGGCCGGCTGGGTTAGCGGCAGGGATGCTGATCTTAGCCCTTGATACCGCCCTCGCCGCTGCAACGGCCGTCGTGGCCCGCGACGATGAGGTGCTGGCTTTGCGCTGTGAGCCGATGGCGCGCGGACACCAGGAAGCGATCGCGATCCTGGCGCAGGCCGCAATGGCCGAGGCCGGCGTTGAGTTCGAGGCCCTGGACCGGATTGGCGTGATCGTCGGGCCCGGCTCCTTCACCGGTCTAAGGGTCGGCCTCGCCTTCGCCAAGGGGCTTGCCCTGGCGTGGGATACGCCCCTCGTTGGCATCGGCGCCCTCGAGGCCCTCAGCGCAAGCGCAGGAGAAGGGCGTATCGCCGCTGCGATCGACGCCGGCCGGGGTCAGGTTTATCTGCAAACGTCCGGCGCCCCCCTGCAGTGTCCAGTCGCGGACGCCCTTGGGGCCCTCGCCGGATTCAGGCCCGAGGTCATCATAGGCTCAGCAGCCTCGTTCCTGGCCCCAGGCGCCCCGGGCGCCAGGATCGACGACCGCGCCTTCGCCGATCCCGCGGCGATCGCCCGCTTGACGGCTTGTGCAGCTCCGCCCCGCCACGCGCCAAGGCCGCTTTATCTGCGAGCGCCTGACGCTCGAACGCTTGCAGAGCGGGGTCTGGCTGAACCGGGCAGGGCGCTTTGATCCGGCGCGCGACAGCCCAAGAAAGCGCCGCGCTCTCCCAGCTGCACGCTGAAGCCTTCGCCGAGCCCTGGGACGAAGCGTCCTTGTCCGACCTCGCCCGGTCGAGCGGCGCCTTCGTCCTCGCCCACGACGACGGTTTTATCCTGGTGCGCGCCCTCGCCGGAGAGGCGGAGATCCTGACCCTGGCGGTCAGGCCCGCCGGACGCCGCCGCGGCCTGGGTCGGGCGCTGGTGCAGGCGGCGGCGGCTGGCGCCCGCGAGGCGGGCGCAGAAACCCTGTTCCTCGAGGTCGCCGCAGACAACGCGGCGGCGCTGGCGCTCTACCAAGGATGCGGTTTTGAGCCTGTGGGTCGACGAAGCGCCTACTATCGCCGCAAACATGAGCGGGCCGTCGACGCCCTGGTCCTGCGAAGGACTCTCAAGCCCACGAGCGCTTAACAGCCGGACGGCGCCGGCCTATGCTGACCTTGATTTTGGAGGCCCGTGTGGACCGAATCGAGAAGCTCTGTGTCGAAAAGGGCATGCGCATGACCGATCAGCGCCGGGTTGTGGCCCGCGTGTTGTCGACATCGCACGACCACCCGGACGTGGAAGAGCTCTATCGCCGTTCCGCTGCAGTGGATCCGCACATCTCGATTGCGACGGTGTATCGAACCGTGCGGCTGTTTGAGGAAGCCGGCATCATCTCGCGCCTCGACTTTCGCGACGGGCGTTCGCGCTATGAAGAGGCGCCCGATACCCACCATGACCACCTCATCGATATGAAATCAGGCCAGGTCGTGGAGTTCATGGACGAAGAGATCGAACGGCTCCAAGCTTTGATCGCCAAACGCCTCGGCTATCGGCTGATTGATCATCGGCTTGAACTTTATGGCGTCCCGATCGAAGAAGACGCGAAACCGAGTTAGAGACGCCCAAAAGCCTGGGATTCAGCGCCCCGCCTGGCGATCCGCGTATGTCTCACGCGAGGCTGGAGCCTTGCGCCGGAGCTCGCGTGGAGCAGGCTAGCCGGGCTTGCGGAACAGATAGAGGCCGAACCCCATCGTCTCGCGTCCTTCTTGGAGGTAGAGGGCGCGCCAACCCTGCGCGCGGTTGCGAATTTCTGCGGCGTCAGGGTCGTCGGGATGGTCGCGCAAATGATTCTCAAGCGCCGTCGTATAGCGAAACGTGTACTCATCCCACTCCTGATCCGAACTTGTCACAGCGTAGAGCGGCAGAAGATCCGCCGCCTCGCCCGCGCGCACATACTCGGCGTGAGCGGCGTAGACCGAGACGGTCGGCCCCAGCAGAAGGCGAAGCATGTCGGAGGGCTCGCGCTTCCAATTGGTTTCGCCCCAAAGCAGGCAGCCGCCCGGGCGAACACTCTGAGCGAGGGATTTCAGCACTGCAGTCGCGCTCTGATCGCCTTTGGTGAGCGCCACCGCGCCGATTGCGACGAGCAGGTCCGCTTCGCCTCCGCGGGCCAGAAAGTCGATTGAACTCGAGCAATGCAGCTCGACCGACCCTGGATCGCCGCGCCCTTCCAGTCTGCGGCGGGCTTCATCGATCATAATCGGCGAGCGGTCCACCGCCCTCACCTTCAACCCCCACCGCTCGGCCAGGTGCAGCGCCATGTGGCCGGCGCCGCAACCGAGGTCGAACGCCAGAGCGCCCGGCCGAGGATCGGCCACGGCGATCACCTGGTCGAGCAGGGGTTCTGAAACCGGGCTCGCGAACCTGTGGGTCCGGTGGGCGAGAAAGCTCAGCCTGTTCTGATCCACGTTTCAGCGCCCTTCTGGTGGTTCGATGAAGACGACGCAGGCCGGCGACCCAGCGCGCAAACGCCTGGCCGCGCGCCGACCGGGATCGTCCGAATGTGCTCGCCGCCGTTTATGATACTTTATCCTCTGAAAATTCCATGATGAGCCGCCCTGGCGCCGCCTTGACCGCCGAAGACGGTCGTTCGCCGGCCTTCGCCGCGTCGGCGCGTCAGGTCGGCCCGTGATCCCAAGGGCGCGAAGGCCGCCCGACCTTAAGGCCAGAGGGCCCTCCGGCGCTTGGGCGGCGAGGAGGACAGGCTCCATCGCCGTTCCCCTCTGCGGCTGGCGTTCTTCGCCCATCGCGGCACGCGCCTTCGCCTGCAAAGGGGCCATGCGCCCCGCCTTCCTGCACCCGAATCAGGACTTTGCGCCGGGCTTTAGCCTTCCTTCTGTGGCCCCGGGCGACCGGCGAAGGGCCGATCCCAGCATGGGCGAGGAGGCTCCGGGTTGAACCCCTTGTGGGACGCTCTGCAAGGCTCGCCGCGCCCCGCACCAACCCTCGCCCTGACGCGCCTCCCCTTCACCGGCGCGGTTTGTGCACATCCGGTCCTTTGAGGTGCGAAAAGGACAACACCGTCTCGCATCCTTCGCTTTGGCGCCTTAGGACGCGATCATGAGCGGATTTGAACGGATTGTGGCGCTGGAGGGCGTCGAGAACTTTCGCGACTTCGGCGCCTATCCCGCGGCCTCGGGCAGACGGGTGCGGGCAGGGCGGCTATTCCGCTCCGCCCATCACGCCGGCGCGAGCGACGGCGATCTTGAGCGTATCGACGCCCTTGGCCTGCACGTGCTGGTGGACCTTCGCCGCCCCAGCGAACGCAAGCGCAATCCCAACCGAAGAGGCAGGCGCGGCCTCGGCCGCGTGATCGACAACGACGAAGGCGACGCGCCTCTCGACGACTTCCACAGCCATATGCTGACCTCAGATCAATCGGTGGAATCGATTCGCATATTCCTGCGCGACTATTATCGGCGCGCCCCGTTCGAGCCCCGCCATATCGATCTCTTCAGTCGCTACTTCCTCGCCCTCGCCGAGACCGATGGTCCGGTCCTGATCCATTGCGCCGCCGGCAAGGACCGCACCGGCCTCCTCGCCGCCCTGACCCACCGCTTGCTCGGCGTTGGCGAGCACGACATGGTCGGCGACTATCTGTTGACCAACGATCAGGCGCGTTTCGAGCGGCGCTCGCCCCAGTTCGCGGCCTGGGTAAAAGAGCTTACCGGACGTACGCCGAGCCAGGAGGCCATCTACGCCAGCATGGGCGTGGACGCGCATTATCTTCACGTCGCCTTCGACGCCATCGAGGCGCTCTACGGGTCTGTCGAGAGCTATCTGGAGCTCGCGCTGGGTGTGGACGCCGCCGTTAAGGCAAGGATCGAGGAGCGGCTCCTCGAGTGAAGCCGTCGTGAGCGTCTAAAACGAAAGAAAACCGCGTCCGCCGCCGCCTTTCCACCGGCTCGCGCTCGAGAGATCAACGACGGACGCGAGGGGCTTTGGACCTCCATCCAAGTCCTCTAGATTGAACGGTCCCCTCGCAGGGTTCCAATCACCATGGCGTGAGACGCGCCGTCTTAGGAAGTGGATCGCCGGAACGTGAACAGTTTCTACCCTCCGGTCCGGGTTCTTATGGGGCCCGGCCCATCGGAAGTCACCTCACGGGTGCTGATGGCCCAGGCGCGTCCGACCCTGGGCCATCTGGACCCCGCCTTCCAGGCTCTGATGGAGGAGACCAAGGCCGGGCTGCAGCGCCTGTTCCGCGCCCCTGAGCACGCCTGCATTCCGCTCCCGGGCCCCGGGACGTGCGGTATGGAGGCGGGGATCATGAATCTGCTTGAGCCCGGCGAGGTGGCGGTCGTGGCCATCAATGGACTGTTCGGTCAGCGTATGGCCGATATGGCCGAGCGCGCTGGCGCAGAAGTGATCCGCGTAGAGCAGGCCTGGGGCAAGCCGATCGATCCGGCCAAGGTCGAAGCGGCCCTCTGGGCCCGGGGGGCCAAGGTGCTGGCCTTCGTTCACGCGGAGACCTCGACCGGGGTTATGAGCGATCCTGGCCCCCTCTGCGCCCTGGCGCGCGAGCACGGCGCCTTGACGGTGGTGGATTGCGTCACCTCCCTCGGCGGCATCCACGTCGACGGCCAGGCCTGGGGCGCGGACGTGCTCTACGCCGGCACACAGAAATGCCTGTCGGCGCCGCCGGGACTCGCCCCGTTTGCGATCAGCCCTCGGGCGCAGGCGGCGGTGAAGGCGCGCAGGACCAAGCCAAGAAACTGGCTTTTGGATCTCCAGCTTTTGATGAGTTACTGGGGCGGGGAGGGCGGCCGCGCTTATCACCATACCGCGCCCGTCAACGCGGTTTATGGGCTGCATGAGGCGATGGTGGCCCTGTTCGAGGAGGGGCAGTCAGCCGTGATCGCCCGCCACCTCGCCATGCACCAGGCGCTCCATGCCGGCCTCCTGGCCATGGGGCTCGACCTTAATGTCGCCAAGGCCCACCGCCTGCCGCAGCTCAACGCGGTCAAGGTGCCCGAAGGCGTCGATGAAGCCCGGGTGCGCATGCACATGCTTGACCGGTTCGGTGTCGAGATCGGCGCAGGCCTTGGGCCGCTCAAGGGCAAGATCTGGCGCATCGGCCTGATGGGCGCGTCGGCCACGCCGCGCCATATCCGGATCTGCTTGGCCGCCCTCGGCGACGCGCTCGCCGAACAGGGCCGCAATGCGGCGTCTGTTCAAGGCGCGCTCGACGCGGTCGAGGCCCGGCTCGCCCCGGCGCCCTGATAAGGCCCCGGGGTCGATTTTATCACATCGGCGCCGCCCCTTACATCAAGGGCTGACAAAGTCAAAAGGCAGGTCCAACCTGCTATGCCGCCCATAGGAGACCTAAGATGGCGTTGGCGGCGATGGAGGACGCATGACCAACCCTGCCGTTGCGGCGGACGCCGCCATTCTTCAGGACGGGCTCGATCCTGCCCTTCGGGCTGCAGCCGACGCGGCCGGCCCTGCCCTGTTGATCAAGGACCGCGGCCTACGCGGCCTGTCCCTCAGCGCCTTATCCTGGTCCCTCTACGAGGGGGTCCGCGACCCTTATGTGATCATGGTCGTGATCTACCTGTTTCAGCCCTACTTCGCGACCGTGATCGTCGGCAACGCGGTGAAGGGCCAGGAGCTGATCGCCTTCATCACCACCTTCTACGGCCTGACCGTGGCGTCCACCGCCCCCTTCCTGGGGGCCTGGGTGCAGAATATCGGCCGACGAAAACCCATGCTGTTGATCGTGACAGCGCTGATCATCCCTTTGATGACCTCGCTCTGGTGGGCCAAGCCTGATCATACCGGCCTCTCGGTGATGGCGATCAGCGTCATCCTGATGTTGGGCTCGAGCCTGTTCGCCTATGCCGAGATGCTCCACAACGCCATGATCACCACCGCGACGACGATCACAGAGCGGCCGCACGCCTCGGGGCTCGCTCTTGCCGGAGGCAGCTTCTTCTCCACCCTCATGCTGACCTTCGTGCTCTGGGGATTTGTACTTCCCGGGCACGTGCCCTGGGCCTTTGTGCCCACGCACCCCTTGTTCGGCATCGATCAGCTCACCCACGAGCCGGATCGGATCGCCGGGCCGCTCGTCGCCTCATTTCTGGCGATCGGCGCTATCCCGCTGTTCCTTTACAGCAAGGACGCCCCCTCCACAGGTCTCTCGGCCTTCGCCGCCTTCCGCAAGGGGTTCGCCAGTCTGGCCGAAACCGTAAAAAGCCTGGGGTCTGAGCGTAACGCTGCGCTCTTTTTGGGCTCGCGCATGCTCTACACCGACGGAATGACGGCGCTTTTGGCGATCGGCGGGGTCTACGCGTCGGGCGTGATGCACTGGGCGACGCTGGAGATGCTGGCCTACGGGATCCTGCTTTCGATCGCCGCCGTTTTCGGCGGGCTCCTCGGCGGGTTCATGGACGCGAAGTTCGGGCCGAGGCAAGCCGTTAGGATCGAGGTGACGGGCGCTCTGCTCTGCCTGGTCGGCCAATTGTCGATGGGCCGCGATCACATGTTGTTCATCATCCATTTCGACCCGGCCGCGCATGCTCCGATCTGGAACGGGCCGATATTCCGAACCCTGCCTGAGATCGTCTATCTGATCATCGGTCTTGGAACGGGAGCCTTCGTCACCGGCCAGTATGCCTCGAGCCGCACGCTGTTGACCCGCCTTGTGCCTGAGGCCAAGGCTGCATCCTACTTCGGCCTTTACGCCCTTTCAGGAACCGTGACCGCCTGGCTTGGGTCGTTTCTGGTCGGGACCTCCACCGCCATCTTCAAGACCCAGCAGGCCGGATTTGCGCCGATCGCGATGTTGTTGTGCATCGGCCTTGTGGGCATGCTGTTCGTCAAGGGAGGCGGCGTGACCCGCAGGGACGCGCGCGGCGCCCCGCTCGCGCCATAAAGCGCTATTGTCCAGCCAGGGCTGAACCCACCGCGTGGGTGGCTGATGACGCCGCGCCTGCGACACCGCCTACGGCGCCGGCGAGGATCGAGCCCATGGAAGGTCCGCTTGCCCCGCCGCCCGCAGGCGCAACGGCGCCGCCCGCCGAGCCGGAACCGCCGCCTTTGGTGGGCGAGCGGAACGAAACCTCGCAGCCTGGCGCGCAGGCCATGTCGGTGCGTTCACTGCCGCGATAGACAGAAACCCGCCCGCCTCCCGGTGTGCCGACCATGATTTCTCCGGCGTAGATGGTCCGGCCGGCGCCATCAAGCACCACCACGTCGGTTTCGCCGTAGCCGCGGCCCGACACGAAGACGGTATGGCTATCGACCACAGTCACATCTGCGACCTGTGGATTGCCGACCACCACGGACGCTGCGGCGCCCTGCACATTAAGGCGTGAGGAATGGTCGATCGCGATCGTCAGCGGCTCAGCCGCGGCGCTCGCCGCTATGCAACCAAACAGAAGGACCAGAGGCAGAGCGCGGATCATGAGAGACGTCCTTGGGACCTTGGCGGACGCCAGGAGGCGTCCTTCGCCGCCAGCATCGCGCGGAGACGTCAACAAATCTTTGAGGCGTCGCCCCTGATCGCCTGGGTCGTCGCCTTTGAGGCCCGCGAGGATGACAAGCGGGTCAGGCGGTCTACAAGGCTGTGATGTCCGCTGACGGCGACACCTCCCGCCCCTTAAGCCCATGGCTGAAGCGATGGACGACCCTCGTCGTCAAACGGCGGGCCGAGCTCCGCCAGGCGGTGCGGGTTACGGTCGGTTGCGTCCTGGCCTTCGCCATCGACCACCTGTTCAATCTGCCGCAGGGGTATTGGGCGGTCTTCACCGTCGTGATCGTGATGCAGGGGTCGATCGGCGGAACGCTTTCTGCAGCGATCGACCGCATGAAGGGCACTTTGCTGGGCGCTGCGATCGGCGGCGCGGCGGCCGCATTGCGTCCTCAAACTCCCCTGGGTCTTGGCGAGGCGCTGGCCGTCTCGGTCGCCCTGACCGCCCTTAGCGCGGCGGTTCAGCCGACCCTCAAGGTCGCGCCGGTGACCGCGGTGATCATGCTGATCAGTCCATCCGGCGGTCATTTGGGCCCACTCGAAGCTGCGCTTTTGCGTGTGGTCGAGATTTTCATCGGCAGCGCGATCGGCGTCGCCACCAGCGTTCTTGTCCTGCCGGCGCGATCCCAGCGCGTGGTGATCGAAGCGGTGCAGGCTGCGCTCGTCCAGCTGGCCCTCTTGTGCGAGCACTATTCCAGCGATCTTGGCCTGGCCCTCGAGCGGCCGGATCGCTACGCGGAGAATACGTCGATCCGCGCCGCCCTCGGACGGGTCGACGCCGCCATGGCCGACGCCGCCCGCGAACGGTCGAGCCGGCTCTCCGATCACCAGATCGCCGAGGCTATGCCGCGCACGCTCTGGCGGGTGCGCAATGACTGTGTCGCCGTCGGACGGGCCATGGCGGCGCTCCCGGAACGTGTCCGCCCCCAGCTCGGACCGGCTGCGGCGGCGCTGCTCGAGGTTGAAGCTGGGTTCATGCGCCGATGCGGCGCGGCGCTGGCGACTGGGGTGGTGGTCGAGCGCGGCGGCAAAGCCGAGGCGCTTGCTAGGTTCGAGCAGGTGATCGGGGATCTCCGCGGCGCGGGGGTCGCCCAAGCCCTGGGATTCGAAGAGGCCGGCCCGGTGTTCGCCCTGGCCTTCTCCCTGGAAAGCCTTGATCGCAACGCCCAAGATCTTGCCGACCGTGTCGACGAAACCGTCCTCGGCCGAGCGGAGACCCGCCCCCCCGGCTAGA
>Ga0116229_10011366_pt1 | contig 13155 bp, 10 predicted proteins | sample S1TSphgellanicum_3_FD_87313 | JGI IMG/M metagenome (GOLD analysis project Ga0116229, IMG submission 87313) | Host-associated microbial communities from peat moss isolated from Minnesota, USA - S1T2_Fc - Sphagnum magellanicum MG | ecosystem: Host-associated > Plants > Peat moss > Unclassified...
ATTCGGGCGCTGAACGCCGGCGCCAAGCGGGGCGGGTTCAGCCACGATACGGGCGAGGGCAGCATCTCGCCCTACCACCGCGAGATGGGCGGCGACATCGTCTGGGAGGTGGCCAGCGGCTATTTCGGCTGTCGCACACCCGACGGTCGCTTCGACCCCGAGCGCTTTGCGGCCCAGGCGACCACCGATCAGGTCAAGATGATCGAGATCAAGCTCAGCCAAGGCGCCAAGCCCGGCCACGGCGGCGTCTTGCCCGCGGCCAAGGTGACCAAGGAGATCTCCGAGACCCGCGGCGTGCCGATGGGGCGCGATTGCGTGTCCCCGGCGCGCCACAGCGCCTTTTCCACGCCCCGTGAGCTGATGGAGTTCATCACCACCTTGCGCGCGCTATCGGGGGGAAAACCTGTCGGTTTCAAGCTTTGCATCGGCCACCCCTGGGAGTTCATGGCCATGGTCAAGGCCATGCTGGAGACGGGCGTGACGCCGGACTTCATCGTCGTCGACGGGGCGGAGGGGGGCACCGGCGCGGCGCCGACGGAGTTCAGCGACCATATCGGCATGCCCATGCGCGAAGGCTTGCTGTTCGTCCACAACACCCTGGTCGGCGCTGGCCTGCGCGAGATCATCCGGATCGGCGCCGCCGGCAAGATCGTCAGCGCCTTCGACATCGCCAGCGTGCTCGCTATCGGCGCCGACTGGGCGAACGCCGCGCGCGGGTTCATGTTCGCGATCGGCTGCATCCAGTCCTTAAGCTGCAACACCAATCGCTGCCCAACCGGCGTCGCGACCCAGGACCTGAGGCTGCAATCGGCCCTGGTCGTGCCGGACAAGGCCGAGCGGGTCTATAACTTCCATCGCCTGACCCTTAAAGCGCTCGCCGACATGCTGGCGGCGGCGGGCCTCACCCACCCCGATCAGCTCCGGCCCCACCATCTGGTGCGGCGGGTCAGCGCCACTGAAATCGCCCAGTTCAGCGAGCTGCACACCTTCCTGAAGCCCCGCCAACTGCTGGACGATCCCGACGGGTGCGGGTTTTACGCCAAGAACTGGGCGCGGGCCTCGGCGGAGAGCTTTGGGGCGTAGGGGTGAACACGGCCAGCGTAAACGCGGCGTCTTCCGCGCATCCGCGCGGCCCCTCCACCACCTTCGGCGGTCCCCCTCCCCAAGCTCCGCTTAGGGAGGATAAAAACTGCGGCCACAGTCATCTCCCCTGTCGTGAAGCGATGGGGGAGTACCTCGGAGGGGGGACGGGGCCGCTTGGTCGTTAGGCCGAGCGGAAAACCACCGTCCTACCCCTTGGCCGCAGCCTTCTTAGCCTTAGGCGCGGCGGCTTTCGCCTTCGCCTTGGTCGGCGTTTTCGCCGGGGCCTTGGCCGTCTTGGCGGCTGCCTTCGCCGGCTTCCCGCCGCCGGCTTTCGCGGCGCGCTCATCCAAAAGCTTCACCGCCTCGTCCAGTGTCAAGGCGGCGGGCTCGATGGTCTTTGGCACGTTGGCGTTGATCTTGCCGGCGTTGACGTAGGGGCCGTAGCGGCCCGAGAGGACCCGGATCGCATCGCCGCTGACCGGGTGGGGTCCGAGCTCCTTCAGCGCCGCGGGGGCTGATCGGCCGCCGGCGCCGCGGCCCCCGCCCGCCCGCTTTTCGGCGATGAGGGCGACGGCGCGGTTGGCGCCGACCTCGAACACCTCGTCCGCCGACTCCAGATTGGCGTAGGTTCCATTGTGGGCGACGTAGGGGCCGTAGCGGCCGAGGTTGGCCACGATCGGCTGACCGTCTTCGGGATGCAGCCCCACCTCGCGCGGCAGGCTCAGGAGGCGAACCGCCTGCTCCAGATCGAGCGTCGCCGGCGACCAGCCCTTAGGAATGCTGGCGCGTTTGGGCTTGGCCTTCTTGTCGGCGTCCGCCTCCAGCTCCAGCTCGACATAGGGGCCAAAGCGGCCGTGGCGCAGGAACACCTTGCGCCCGGTGTCTGGATCAAGGCCCAGCTCCCGGTCGCCGCCATCGGCCTCCGCCTCGCCGCCTTCCGGCGCGCCAAGGGGTCGGGTGTAGCGGCATTCGGGGTAGTTGGAGCAGCCGATGAAGGCGCCGAACTTGCTGGCCTTCAGGCTCAAGCGCCCCGAGGCGCAGACAGGACAGGCGCGGGGGTCGACGCCGTCGTCGCGCGCCGGGAAGATGGCCGGTCCCAGCGTCTCGTTCAGGGCGTCGAGCACCTGGCCCACCCGCAGGTCGCCGACGCTGGCGATGGCGGCCTGGAAGTCCTTCCAGAAGTCCCGCAGCAAGACCTTCCAATCGAGCTCGCCGGCGGAGACCTTGTCGAGCTTCTCCTCCAGATCGGCGGTGAAGTCGTACTCGACATATTTCAGGAAATATTCGCCGAGAAACGCGCTCAAGAGCCGGCCCTTGTCCTCGGGCACGAAGCGCGATTTGTCCATGCGGACATATTCGCGGTCCCTCAGCACGGTCAAGATCGAGGCGTAGGTCGAGGGCCGACCGATGCCCAGCTCCTCCAGCTTCTTGACGAGCGAGGCTTCGGAATAGCGCGGCGGCGGTTCGGTGAAATGCTGGTCGGCGCGGGCGTCGTGAACCTTGGCGTCGGCGCCTTGGGCGACGGCCGGCAAGCGGCGCGCGTCCTCGTCCTGCTCGTCGTCGCGGCCCTCTTCGTAGACGGCGAGATAGCCGTCGAACTGCACCACCTGGCCCGCGGCGCGCAGGCCCGTGCGGCCGTCGTCGCTCTCCAGATCGATCGTGGTGCGCTCGACCCGCGCCGCCTCCATCTGGCTGGCCATCATCCGCTTCCAGATCAGCTCATAGAGCCGACCCAGGTCGCCGGCGAGATGCAGGTGGTCGGGATGGCGCGAGAGGGACGTCGGGCGGATCGCCTCGTGGGCTTCCTGGGCGTTCTTGGCCTTGGTCTTGTAGATGCGGGGCGCCTCGGGAACGTAAGGCGCGCCGAAGCGGTCGGCGATCACCTTGCGGGCCTCTGCAATCGCCTCCGGCGCGGCCTGGACTCCGTCGGTCCGCATATAGGTGATCAGGCCGCCGTTCTCGTCCACGCCCTCGTACAGCTTCTGGGCCGCCTGCATGGTGCGCTGCGCCGAGAAGCCGAGCTTTCGCGCCGCCTCCTGCTGCAGGGTCGAGGTGGTGAAGGGGGGCGCGGGGAACCGCCGGCCGGGCTTCTTCTCGACCGCGGCGACGGTGAAGGTCGCGGCCTTGACGGCGGCCCGCGCCGCGTCCGCTTTCGCCGCATCCGGCAGATCGAATTTTTTGAGCGCCTGGCCGTCATGTTTGACCAGGCGGGCCAGAAAGGGCGCCGAGCCGGCGGAGACATCCGCCTCCACGGTCCAATACTCCTGAGTCTTGAACGCCTCGATCTCCAGCTCGCGATCGACGATCAGGCGCAGCGCCACCGACTGCACCCGGCCGGCCGAGCGCGCGCCCGGCAGCTTGCGCCACAAGACCGGCGAGAGGGTGAAGCCGACCAGATAATCCAGCGCGCGGCGGGCCAGATAGGCGTCCACCAACTCCATATCGATGTCGCGGGGATGCTTCATCGCCTCGGTCACGGCGGACTTGGTGATGGCGTTGAACACCACGCGCTGCACGGTGGCGGATTTGACCGCCTTCTTGCGGTTCAGCACCTCCAGCACATGCCAGGAGATGGCCTCGCCCTCCCGGTCCGGGTCGGTAGCGAGAATGAGCGTGTCGGCGCCCTTCATGGCGTCGGCGATGTCGTTCAGGCGCTTCGCCGACTTGGGATCGACGTCCCAGCTCATGGCGAAGTCCTCGTCCGGCCGCACCGAACCGTCCTTGGACGGCAGGTCCCGGACGTGGCCATAGGAGGCCAGCACCGTGTAGCCTGGGCCCAGGTACTTGTTGATGGTCTTGGCCTTGGCCGGGCTTTCGACGACGACGACGTTCATGCGGGGCGAGGCTTTTCTAACGTCTGGACCAGTTGGGCGCGGAAAGTGGGGGCGAGGGGGCGCCTCTGTCAACCAAGGTTGCAACGGCGCATCATTGTTCCCCGAGATTTGAGGTTAATCGCTGCGGGCCGCCAGACCGCCGGGTAACAGCTCGCAACGGCCGGCCAGGGCCAGCTCCACCAGGGCCGCCAGCACGCCGGGCGCGGGCTCGTTCAGCGCGCGCACGATCTCGTCGCGGGGAGCCGGCGTAGGCGAAAGACAGCCGTAGACCCGCTCGCGCAACCGGTCGGCGGCGGCGTCCAGCGCGGTCTGATCCCGCTCCGGCTCTCCGAACAGGTCGAGCTGGGGCTCGGCGACGGAGCCGTGCAGCCCAGGCAGCGCGCGCAGGATGTCCTCGATCCCTTCGCACAGGACGGCGCCCTGGCGGATCAGGTCGTTGGGACCCTTGGCGCGCGGGTCCAGCGGCGATCCCGGCACGGCGAACACCTCGCGCCCCTGTTCGGCCGCCAGGCGGGCGGTGATCAGCGAGCCTGAGCGCAGTTCGGCCTCGACCACCACGACGCCCAGCGACAGGCCGGAAATGATGCGGTTGCGGCGGGGGAAGTCCTTGGCGGTCGCGCGCCGCCCCACGGCGTTTTCGGAGACGACGCAGCCCTCTGCGACGATGCGGCCGTAAAGGCCTTTGTGTTCGGGGGGATAGATGTCGTCCACGCCGCCCGCCAGCACGGCGACCGTACCGCCGCGCAAGCCGCCTTCGTGGGCTGCGCCATCGACACCCCTCGCCAATCCTGAAACGACGACATAGCCGGCTTGCCCCAGGTCCGACGCCAAGGCGCGGGCGAAGCGCTGGCCGGCGGCGGACGCGATCCGGGCGCCCACGATCGCCACCGCCGGCTTCAAGGTCAGCGTTGGATGGCCGCGCAGCCAGAGCACGGGCGGCGGCGGATCGAGCGCGGCCAGCGGCGTTGGAAAGGCGGGTTCGCCCACCGTGACCAGAACGGCGCCCAGGCGCTCGCCCGCCTCGATCTCCCGGTCTGCGTCCGCAACCGAGGTGGGCTTCAGCGCCGACGTCCGGCCGCCGCGGGCCGCCAGATGGGGCAGGGCGTCGAGCGCCTTGGCGGCCGCGCCGTAGCGGGCCATGAGCGCGCCATAGGTGACGGGTCCGACGTTGTCGGTCCGCGCCAGCCTCAGGCGATCGCGGCGCTCCGTCGCCGAGATGGCGCTGTTCACGCGGGTTTACGGCCGAAGCGGGGCTCCTGCCCCTTGATCAGCCGGCCGATGTTGGCGTGGTGGCGGATATAGATCAGCGCCGCCATGAAGGCCGCCAAGACCAGGATGGCGGGCCGCGCGTGCAGGCCGAAGGCGTAGAGGATGGCCAGCGCTGCGGCGCTGAGCGCCCCCAGCGAGGAGATGCGCGACACGGCGAAGACCAGGATCCAGGTCAAGGCCGCCAGCGCCCCCACAGGCCAGGCCGCCGCCAGCATCACGCCGAAGAAGGTCGCCACGCCCTTGCCGCCGCGAAAGCCCAGCCAGATGGGAAAGAGATGCCCGACAAAGGCCGCAGCCCCCGCCAGCACATCGGCGTCGTGACCCCAGAGGCTGCGCGCGATCAGCACCGCGACCAACCCCTTGCCGCCGTCGCCCAGAAGCGTCAGCAGCGCCAGATCCTTGCGCCCGGTGCGCAGCACATTGGTCGCGCCGATGTTGCCGGAGCCCACCTTGCGCAGGTCGCCCGCGCCCGCGGCCTTGGTGATCAACACCCCAAAGGGAATGGAGCCCAGTAGGTAGCCGAGCACGACGGCGATGAGGAGGATGAGGGGGCTGATACTTAGGAGCATTGGACGGCGCGCGAGGTGGGATCAGACCAGCAGCTCGACATGATAATTTCGCCCCCTCGCCCATCTCTCGTCTCGCCCGGACTTGTTTCGGGCATCCATGGCGCGACATCTGAGCCGCCACATGGACCTCACACCTCGCGCCCTTTCCGCTTCCCGAGAGTCCATGGCGCTAGGTCAGGCGCCCATGGGGGCGTCGAAAAGCGCGCGTCATGGATGCCCGAAACAAGTCCGGGCAAGACGGAAGGAAGGAGGGTTTCGTCGGGTCTGTGTGACGCGTCTCCGCCCCAAGATCAACCTTAAGGGATGTCCGCACGATGCACCGTCCGCCCATCCACCACCGTCGCCAACACCCGGCCTTGCAGTCGCCGCCCGTCGAAGGGGGAGTTCTTGGATTTGGACAACAGCTTATCCGCGTCGATCACCACGGGCGCGTCCAGATCGCACAGCGCCAAGTCGGCCGGAGCGCCTCGCCGCAGCCGCCCGGCGGGCAGGCCCAACAGTTCCGCCGGCGCCAGGGTGACGGCGCGGATCAGGTCGATCAGCGGGCAGCGGCCCTCATGATGCAGGCTTAGGAGCGCGGGCAAGAGGGTTTCGAGCCCCACCGCGCCGGCCGCAGCTTCCGAGAAGGGCAGGCGTTTGTCCTCCGGGGGCGCCGGGGTGTGGGCCGAGGTGACGACCTTGACCAGGCCCGACGCGACCGCCTCAATCAAAGCTTGGCGATCGGCCTCGGCGCGAAGCGGCGGATTAAGGCGGCAGAAGGTGCGGTAGTCGCCGATGTCCACCTCATTGAAACTCAGGTGGTTGATCGAGGCGGTGGCGACCACATCGACGCCCTGGGCTTGAGCGCGTGAGAGGCTCGACAGAGCATCGGCCGTGGTGATCTGATCCACGATCAGGCGCGCGCCGGTCAGGTGCGCCAGAGCCAGATCGCGCTCCAGCATGATCCGCTCAGCCACCGCCGGAGCCGAGGGCAGACCTAGGCGCCCCGCCAGCTCCCCCTCGGTCGCGACCGCGCCGACCGTCAGATAGGGGTCGGCTGGGCGATGGGCGATGGGCCGTCCGAAGGCGCGAGCGTAGCTCAAGACCCGGCGAAACACCTTGGAGTCGGCGATGGCGTGATCGACGTCGGTGAAATAAAGCGCGCCGGCCTCCGCCATCAGGCCGAGCTCGGCCATGTTGACGCCCTTCAGCCCCCGCGTCGCGGCGCCGGCGGCCTGGACGTGGACCAGTTCGATATCCCGCGCCCGGCGCAAGATGAAGTCGAGCAACGCCGGCTCGTCTACGGCCGGATCGGTATCGGGCTGGATAACGATGGAGGTCACGCCGCCCGCCGCCGCCGCCCGGCTGGCTGATTTCAGCGTCTCCTTCGGCTCCGAACCCGGCTCGCCGGTCTTGACGCGAATATCGATCAGGCCGGGGATCAGGAGGGCGCCGGCGCAGTCCACGACGGCGATATCGGCGGAGAGGCCGTCGAGCTCGGCGCGGTGGGCGACATCGGCGATCACCCCCTCCGCCACGATCAGGGCGCCGGGGCCGTCATAGCCGCTGTCAGGATCGACCAGCCGCGCGTTCAGATAGGCGGTGGGGCGCTGCTCGGCCATGCTCACACGCCCCCATTGCTAAGCGAGGGGCCGTCGAGCTGGGCCGCCAGGCTGGCCAGGACGGCCATCCGCGCGGCTACGCCCATCTCCACCTGCTGCTGGATCAGGGAGACGTCCAGGTTGTCGGCGACGCCGGACTCGATCTCGACGCCGCGGTTCATGGGGCCGGGGTGCATCACCCGCACATGGGGTTTGGCCAGGCTCAGCTTTTCGGCGTCCAGGCCGAAGAAGCGGAAATACTCCCGGGTCGAGGGCACGAAGGCGCCGTCCATCCGCTCCAACTGCAGCCGCAACATCATGACCACATCGACGCCGGTGATCCCGGCGCGCATGTCATGGAACACCTCCGCGCCCCACTGATCGGCGCCCGCGGGCATCAGGGTCGGCGGCCCCACCAGCCGCACCCGCGCGCCCAGAAGCTGGAGCAGACCGACGTTGGAGCGCGCCACCCGGCTGTGCAGCACGTCGCCGCAGATGGCCACCACAAGGCCCTCGACCGATCCGAAGGCGCGGCGCAGCGTCAGGGCGTCCAGCAGGGCTTGGGTCGGATGCTCATGCCAGCCGTCGCCGGCGTTGATGACGCTGCAGCCGACCTTTTGCGACAGAAGCGCCGCCGCGCCCGAGGCCGAATGGCGCACCACCAGCAAGTCGGGCTTCATCGCGTTCAGGGTCACCGCCGTATCGATCAGCGTCTCCCCCTTGGTGACCGAGGAGGTGCGCGGGCTCATGTTCACCGTATCGGCGCCCAGCCGCTTGGCGGCGATCTCAAACGAGCTTTGGGTGCGCGTCGAGCTTTCGAAGAAGAGGTTCACCAGCGTGCGGCCGCGCAGCAGGCTCAGCTTCTTCTCGCGCGCCCGACTCAAGCTCACGAAGGCGTCCGCCAGATCCAGCAGCCGCTCGGCCTCGGGCCGATTGAGGCTCGCCACGCTGATGAAGTGGCGCCCCGACAGCGCGAACATGCGCTGAGCCACCAGGCCTTCGATATCGGGCGGATCATTCAGGGCGGGTGTGGGCATGGCGGGCGAGCCTATAGGCGCGATGGGCGCCATGCTCAAGGTTGGGTTTCGCGTTCGACGTCAAGCCGGTCCAGCGCGCCTTGCAGGATATAGGCGGCGGCGGCGCGATCGACCACGGACGCCCGTTTGGCGCGGCTGAGGTCGGCCTCCTGGATCAGGGTCCGGTTGACGGCCATGGTGGACAGTCGCTCGTCCCAAAAGGCGATGGCCAGCTCCGGGCGCAGGCGCAGGAGGTTGCTGGCGAAGGCTCTGGTGGACTGGCAGCGCACCCCCTCGGACCCATCCATGTTCAGGGGCAGGCCGAGCACCAAGCCAGTCGCGCCGCGCGCCTTTATCATATCGAACAAGGCCGCGGCGTCCTTGGTGAACTTGGTGCGCTGGATCAGGCCGAGCGGGCTCGCAAACGCGCGCATCACGTCGCTGACGGCGACGCCGATGGTCTTCTCGCCGATATCAAGCCCGATCAGCGGGCTGTGCGGAGGAACCGCGGCGGGGAGGGCGAGGAGGTCGAGGACGGGCATGACGCCGCCAGATAGCCGCTCCATTGCGGAGTGGCCATGGGCGGATTGACCGTCGCCGCTTGCCTGGCGCCCGGATTGGCGACATGGAGGCGCGGCATAAACTTCGGAGAGGGCTTGTTCATGCATACGGGACGCTGTCTGTGCGGCGCGGTCACCTTTCGCGTGGCGGCCGATCCGGTGGCGGTGCGCACCTGCTGGTGCCGCCAATGCCAGTATTTCGGCGCCGGGTCGGCGACCGTGAACGCGGTCTTTCCGTCAGACGCCTTGGAGGTCGAGGGCGAGACCACGGCCATTGAGGGCGCGGCCGACAGCGGCGCCGCCATGACGCGGCGGTTCTGCCCCAAGTGCGGAACGCCGCTGTTCAGCCAGGCCTCGACCCGTCCGCATCAAATCGTCGTCCGCGTCGGCGCCCTGGACCAGCCGGAGCGCTTCGCCCCGCAAGCCACGATCTGGGCGGGCGCCGCCCCGCCCTGGGCCGCCATCGACGAGGCGATTCCCAAGATCGCCGGCCAGCCCGCGCCCGCCGCGCCTAAGCCTTGAAGCCCATGGGCGAGGCCCTGGGACGCGCTCTGGTGTTCGGGGCTGGCGGCGGCGTCGGGGGCGCGCTCGCGGCGCGCCTAGCCGATCAAGGTTATGAGGTGGCGGCCTTGGCGCGGCGTCCCTTGCTGGACTGGCCTGGTCGCCAAGCGCGGTTCGACCTGGAGGATGAGGCGAGCTTGGCGGCCGCGGCGGCCGAGCTGAAAGAGGGCGCGCCGATCCGTCGCATCATCGTCGCCACGGGTCTGCTGCACGCCGAGGGCGTGTCGCCCGAGCGGAGCAATGCGGCCCTGGACGCCGCCCAGCTCCTGCGCCTGTATGCGATCAACGCCGTCGGGCCGGCTTTGATCGCCAAACATTTTCTGCCGCTCCTGCCCCGCGACGAGCCCAGCGTCTTCGCCGCGCTCTCGGCCCGGGTGGGCAGCATCAGCGACAATCGCCTGGGCGGCTGGCACAGCTACCGCGCCTCCAAGGCGGCCCTGAACATGCTGATCCAGACCATGGCGATCGAGCTGAAGCGCACAAGGCCGCAAGCCATCCTGGTCGGCCTTCACCCCGGTACGGTCGACACCGCGCTCAGCAAGCCGTTCCAGCGGGGCGTGCCCGAGGGCCGATTGTTCACACCCGACGAGTCCGCTGAGCGCCTGCTGACGGTCATGGATGGGTTGGGGCCGGAGGACAGCGGCGGCGTGTTGGCCTGGGATGGGACGCGCATTGCGGCGTAAGCGTCCTTACACCCAGTCTCCTGAGGGCTGACCCATGGCGCCTCTTCTCCCCGCTTCGCAAGGAAGGCGAAGAGGCGGCGTTAACGAGACCTGGTATTACCCGCACGCCCCGCCTCCGCTTGCTACCAGCCGCCGCCGCCGGTACAGCCGGTCCATGGCGGCGATGCTGGAACAGAACGGGCAGGAGATCTGGCTGGACGGCCCGCACTATTTCCACACCCTGGCGGCTCTGCATGGGCGTCTGGCGCCGACGACCTATTTCGAGATCGGAACCCTGCACGGCGAGACCCTGAAGCTGGCGCGCTGCGCGTCCGTGGCCGTCGATCCGCAATTCCAGCTGACGGTCGATGTTGAGGCGGACAAGCCGTTTTGCCGTCTGTTCGAAGAGACCAGCGACGACTTCTTCGCCCGCCATGACCTGACGGACGTCCTGGGCGCCCGGGTTGATCTGGCCTTCCTGGACGGGCTTCATGAGTTCGCCGTCCTGCTGCGCGACTTCATCAACACGGAGCGACACTGTCACGCCGACGCCACCATCGTCATGCACGACTGCCTGCCCCGGGATGCGGCGATGACCGGGGACGCCGCGCGCACGTCGGGCGCTCAGAAATACCGCGCCTATTGGACGGGCGATGTGTGGAAGATCGTTCCGGTGCTGCGCAAATGGCGCCCGGATTTGCGGGTCATCTGCCTCGATTCGAGCCCGACCGGCCTCGTCGTCTGCACCGGCCTTGAGCCCGCCAACCGGACCCTGGCCGCGGCCTATGACGAGATCGTCGCCGAATGGGGCCAGGTCAGCCTGGCGGCCTATGGCCTCGACCGCCTGTTCGCGCAAGCCGAGGTGCAGTCCGCCGAGGCCTGGCTCAGCGAAATGGCCCCCTTCCGCCATCCTCAGCCGCGCTGGAAGCGGACTGTCAAGCGGGTGCTGCGTCGCCCCTGAGCTCGTCTGGAGCATGACAGCCGCAAGTGGACGCCGGCTCCGCCGCCCGTCTAAGCGACGTGCTGGACCTCAGGCGCGCCATGATCGTCGTCGGACAGTACGCGCTCGATCGCCGACTGCAGGAGGTTGATATCGATGGGCTTGGCCACGTAGGAGTCCATACCGGCGCGCATATAGTCGGCGACCTGGTCTCTAAAGGCGTTGGCCGAGAGCGCGATGATTGGGGTTCGTCGCCGTCCTGTCCGGGCCTCGCTATCGCGGATCAGCTGGGTTGCGGCGATCCCATCCATCACCGGCATCTGCATATCCATAAGCACCAGGTCGAACTCACCCGCCGCCCAGGCGTCAACGGCTTCGCGCCCGTTATTGACGATCGTCAGCTCGACGCCGTACGCCGCCATGATCGTCTGGAGGACGAGCTGGTTGGTCGGGTTGTCTTCCGCCGCGAGAATGTGGACCGACGCCAGCATCTCGCTATCATCGACGGCGCCCCTAAAGTCGTCGAAATCGCTTGGTTCGAGCACAGCGTCTTGCGCCCCGACGAAGGGTATCTTGAGCTCCGCCCAGAAGGTTGACCCTAGGCCGGGTTCGCTTTCCGCCCAGACCCGCCCCCCCATCAAGGTCGCAAGCTCCTTGCAAATGGCCAAGCCCAGGCCGGCGCCGCCGAACTTGCGTGTGGTTGAGGCGTCGATCTGGGTGAATTTGTTGAAGAGAAGTTCGAGCTTTTCGGCGCTGATGCCCGGTCCGGTGTCGGTGACGGCGATCGTAAGCCCGTCGCGACCATCGCATCCCTGGCCCGCGATCTGGATGCGCACGCTGCCCGCGGTGGTGAACTTCAAGGCGTTCGACACGAGATTATTGATGATCTGGCGCAACCGGGTCGGATCGCCGCGACGCAGGCCTCGCGCGTTCGGCGCGACCTCCAGATACAGACCAATCTGATTGCGTTCGGCCAGGACAGCGAAGCTGGATAGGGCGCTTTGGAGCGCCTGCTCCAGGTCGAAGTCGATACACTCCAGCTCCAGCTTGCCGGCGTCGACCTTCGAAAAATCTAGGATATCGTTGATCACGCGAAGCAAATCTTGGCTCGAGGCGCGGATCACGTTGAGCTGTTCCCGCTGATCGGGCCGTGGGTCGCTCCGAGACATGAGCTGGGCCATGGCCAGAACGCCGTTCAGGGGCGTGCGGATCTCGTGGCTCATATTGGCGATGAACTCTGACTTGGCTCGGTTGGAGGCGTCCGCCGCCCGCCGGGCCTCTTCGAGCTCACGGTTCAAGGTCGTCTGTTCGGTGACGTCGTAGAGCAGCCAGATGTGACCCAGCGCGTCCGTAGAGCCCCGCATCTCCAGCACGCGCTTGGCGCCGTCGCCGCGGATAAAATAGCCGTTATAGGCCTTGAGCCCTCTCTCGGCCTGAGCGCGCCGGTACTTCGTGATCAGCGCCAAAGCTTGATCGGGATGCAGAATGGCGAACCAATCCGCAACCGTGGAGATTTTCGATCGTGGATAGCCCACGAGGGCTTCCACCGCCTTGTTCATGTATAAGATGTCATTATTGACGTGCACCGCCGCCACAGGCAGGCGATCAATAAATTTATAAAGTGCTGCCTCTTCGTCTGAAAGATGACGGTCCATCACAGACTCAGAGCCCCTAGGTTCGCCGCTTATCTGATTTTTCTCGCCACCGCTATCTATACTAGACGGGACGCGGCTCCTCTTTCAGTTCGATTACGCCGCCTGAGTAAAATAACGATTAAATCGCTGGTTTCATCTGACCCTTGGGGCATTGCGCCACAGGCGTCTCGGTCAGCGGCGTGGCTGTTTCGCGGTCAAGGCTCGATGCGCGCCGCGACCCAAGCGGCTTGCACGCCGGCGATCGTCGCCTCGGGGGTGGCTTGAGCGCGGGCTAACCCTTGCAATGGCGCGTCCATGGCGGCAAACCCACGCGTCGCAGTCTAGAGGTCGCAACGCCCGCCATGTCCATCGACGCCGCCACCGTGAAACGAGTCGCCAAGCTCGCGCGCCTCGCTGTGCCAGAGGCGAGACTTCAGCCCATGGCCC
>Ga0116229_10011368_pt1 | contig 13153 bp, 17 predicted proteins | sample S1TSphgellanicum_3_FD_87313 | JGI IMG/M metagenome (GOLD analysis project Ga0116229, IMG submission 87313) | Host-associated microbial communities from peat moss isolated from Minnesota, USA - S1T2_Fc - Sphagnum magellanicum MG | ecosystem: Host-associated > Plants > Peat moss > Unclassified...
GTACAGTCGGAGCGAGTCACGCCGGAGATCGACCTCGCAGACCGTGAGCTGGAGCCCGGCGACCGTGTGGTCTCCGCAGAGCGGCGGACCGGGATCGGGGCGCGACGCCACCGGATGCGCGAGCCCAACGCCGACGATGGCGAGATGCCGAGGAACGGCAACGACGCACGATCCGACCGTCGCGATCGTGCGTAGCGAACGACCGGCGCGCCGAAGCGCGCCCAGAGCACCGATGCCAAGGATCAGAGTCGCCTCGCGGTGTCACTCCTATGGTATTCGTCGATCTCGTACGCGCAGCATCAGCGCGCCAGGCGAACCCGTCGCGCGCCATACGGTGCAGCCCGTGCGGTCGGGACGCAAGACCGACATGCCGGATCGAGTGCCTGCCATCGAGGCGTCGATCGACGACTCAAGGCGATGGCCGGATTCGTCGGATCAATGTCATTGCTGCCACCACGCCCCGTCCTACATTCCATGCATGGCAAGAGACGACGCGAAGGCGAAGGGCGCGCGCGAGCGGTTGGCGGCGCCCAGACGGATCGGGATCCTCGGGTTCGATGGCGTGCAGGCACTCGATCTCGTCGGGGTGGCGGACGCGTTTGCCTCCGACGCGCTCGTGCCCGGGATGGACGGGGCACCGGCGGACGGGCGGCGCGCGCCGTACGAGGTCGTGATCATCGGCCTCACGGGGCGCACCGTGCGGACGACGGCCGGGTTCACGATCCGCGCGCAGGCGACCGTACCGACCGCGATGCGGCTCGATACGCTGGTGATCCCGGGCGGCCAGGGACTGCGGCGCCCGGGGGTGGCGGAGCGCGCGGCCGACTGGATCGGGCGGCGCGCGGGCGGGATCCGGCGCATCGCGAGTGTCTGCACCGGGATCTACGGGCTCGCCGCGACGGGATTGCTCGACGGGCGGCGGGTGACGACGCACTGGAGCGCGGCGGCCGATGTCGCGCGGCGGTATCCGTCGCTCGTCGTCGACCCCGACGCCGTGTACGTGAAGGACGGGCGCTTCTATACGTCGGCGGGTGTGACGGCCGGGATCGATCTCTCGCTCGCGATGATCGAGGAGGATCTGGGACCGCGGACCGCGCTCGCGGTCGCGCGGGAGATGGTCGTCTTCTTCCGGCGACCCGGCGGGCAGCAGCAGTTCTCGGAGCCGCTCCGCTTCCAGTTCGATGCGGCGGACCGGTTCGCCGATCTGGTGGCCTGGATCCGCGGCAACCTGCGCGCCGATCTCGCGGTCCAGGCGCTGGCCGAGCGCGTCTCGCTCAGTCCTCGGCAGTTCGCGCGCGCGTTTCGGCAGCGGTTCGACGCGACGCCGGGCGCGTTCGTCGAGGAGATGCGCCTCGCGGAGGGGAGTCGGCGCCTGGCCGAGCGCGCGGTCGGCGTGGCGCAGGTCGCGCACTCGGTCGGGTATGCGAGTGCCGACGTCTTCCGGCGGGCGTTCGAACGGCGGTACGGCGTCGCGCCGCGCGACTATCGGCTGCGGTTTGGCGCGAGCGTCAGCGCTGGCACGAGGGGCAATACCAGGTAGCGCGCCGAAACTCGCCCTGGCGCTCCATCGCGATCGGCGTGTCGCACTCGAAGCAGGCGTGGCCGCGACGGCGATAGACCCAGTGCCGCTGCCGCCCGTCGCGCCGGTCTGGCGGCAGGGTGGCGGTCGGGCCATCGTGCAGCGCGGATTCGCACATCACCGGCACGAGGCGTTTCCAGAGTCGGGTCAGCTCGCGCGCCGGGACGTCGCCCGCCGGCCGGCGCGGATCGATCCCCGCGAGGAAGAGGCCTTCCGACTTGAAGATGTTCCCGATCCCCGCGACGAGGCGCTGGTCGAGGAGCGCATCGCCGATCGGCCGCGCACCATCGGCCGCGATCCGTCGGCGTGCCTCTCGGGGATCGAAGTCGTCGTGCATCAGGTCCGGTCCGAGCGAGGCGAGCGCCTCGTGCGCGCGCAACTCGTCCGGCGAGAGCACCTCCATCACCGGGCCGTGATAGTACACGGCGTCGTGGGCGGCGGTGCCGAGGCGGAGGCGGACGAATCGGGGCTCCTTGCGGAGCGGCATGCCGGGCGGGCCGATCTGCCACGATCCGTACTGCATCGCGTGCGCGTGAATCGTGTCGCCGGTCGAGAGGTGGAGCAGCAGATGCTTGCCATGCGTCTCGACCGACCGGAGGCTCGCCCCGACGAGCGGATCGGTGCGGGGTCGCCAGCGGCGCGGTCCTTCGACCGTCACGAGCGGCTCGCCCACCAGCGCGCGCAGCGCCTCAGCCCACCTGGCCACCGTTGGCCCCTCAGGCACGGGCGACGCCGATGGCCTGCGATCCGTCCGATTGAGCGCGCGCGTGCATGCTCGTGATCAGGGCAAGGAGCGCGCCCCGCCGTGAGTGTCGCGTGGTCAGTACCGGATCACTACAGCGTCAGTGCGCGTCAGTAGACGTTGATCGGTGCCCGGCGGCCGGGGATCGCGAGTTGCACGGGCGGCATCGAGAACGTGCCGAGGGTGGTGTCGCGCGTGAGGGTGATCTTGACCGGGGTGTCAGCGTCGAAGGTGCCTTCGACGTGGCCGACGAGTTTGCGGACGTTGAGCGCGGCGCTGTCGGCGCCGGACGCCGGCGGGGCGGAACTGTAGATCACCGTCTGCTGGCGGAGCGCCGCCTGCATCACGCTGTCGAGCGTGCCCCTCGTCGGCGTCGCGGGGGTAGTGGTGTCGGCGTGGATGACGACGACGCGCACGATGTCGACGATTTTCCGGTCGCCGAGGTAGACGGCGGATCCGCTCGCGACGTGGTGCGTCGTATCGGTGCGCGCCTGGAGACCCTTGGCCGCGTCCATGACCGTGTGGCCGTACGTGCGGCCGAGTGAGACGACCTTGACGGCGCAGTAGCCGACGAGGAGGAGGACGAGAATGACGGCCGCGATGATGAAGGGGCGGCTGGATCCGGACGACGAAGGCTGGGCGGGGGTGCTCATGGTGCTCCGGAGCGGGGGGGGACGTCGCGGCCTCCCCAAGGTGTGGCGTAGCGGTCGAGTCCGCCAGATATTGGGGCGTCGGGTGGGGGGAGCCGCCGAACGGATGCGCCAGCGGGCGCGTAGTCGGCTGAGAGTCCTCTTCCTCAAGGAGCCCAACAGATGCAGGCGCCCAGCATGCGAGCGCGCAGTCGCGGGGATCTGGCGTCAGCGGGACTGCTGGTCATCTCGGCGCTGGGGGCTGCCGCCTGCAGCCCGACGACGTACAGCACGCCGACCGCCGCGGCGCCGGCGACGGTCTTCGACTGTGCGATGCGGATCGTCACCAGCGGTGGCTTTACGGTGACGAGTTCCGACCGCGCCGCCGGTGTGCTCCGGGCGGTCGACGGCGGGCAGTCGATCACGGTCAACGCGGTCGCCGAAGCCAACGGCGCGACACTGCTCAACGTGAAGGCCGCGGAGAACACCGTAAACGCGAATGGCGCGCCGATCCAGCTGGACGCGAGTGCATCCACCAAGACGGTCGCGAGCAACGTGGTCTCGGTCTGCGGCGGCCAGGTGGCCCCCACCGACAGCACGCACCGCGACAGCACAGCGCACTGACCGCCCGCGCCCGCGATGACCCTGCATCTGCGGCCGGGCGTCGCGGCGGATGCGCCGGTCCTTGGCGACATCTGCTATCGGGCATTCGTGGCGATCGCGGCGGCGCACGGGTTCCCGCCCGACTTCCCCAGCGCGGAGTTCGCGGCCGGCGTCATGGACTGGCAGCTGCAGCAGGCCGGGATCTTCAACGTCGTCGCTGAGCTGAACGGTCGGATCGTCGGGAGCAATTTCCTGGACGAGCGAAACCCGATCGGCGGCGTCGGGCCGGTGACCGTCGACCCCGACGTCCAGAACGCAGGCGTCGGGCGCGCCCTGATGGACGCGGTGCTGCGCCGATCGGATGAGCGCCGCTCGGCCGGCGTCCGGCTGATTCAGGCTGGCTACCATACCCGGTCCCTGGCGCTCTACGCCAAGCTCGGGTTCGAGGTCCGCGAGTCGCTCGCCTGCATGCAGGGTCCGGCGATCGGCGCCACGATCGCGGGATACCCGGTGCGTATGGCGACGGCGCGTGATCTCGCCAGCTGCAATCAGCTCTGCCTGCGCGTGCATGGTCATGTGCGGGACGGCGAGCTCGCCCGCACGGTCGAGCGTGGCGCGGCGCGCGTCGTCGAGCGCGACGGACGGATCACGGGCTACGCCACCGGCATCTCGTTCTTCGCCCACGCGGTCGGCGAGACGACCGGCGATCTCGAGGCGCTGATCGCCGAGGCGGCGGCGTTTCCGGGGGCCGGGTTTCTCGTCCCGATGCGGAATGGCGCGCTGCTCCGCTGGTGCCTCGACGCGGGTCTCCGCATCGTGCAGCCGATGACGCTGATGACGCGCGGCGCCTATCAGGAGGCCGCTGGCGCCTGGATGCCGTCCGTCATGTTCTAGGTCACTCGCGGCCAGCGCCAGGCGAGCCAGACGGTGACGAGCGTGAGCGCGGCATTGACCCGCCAGGACCGGCGTTCAGGGAATTGCCAGCATGCTTGCCATTGCAATTGCCAATCAATATGGTACTTTGCGAAATGACCAAGCCACTCTCCGTCGACAGACTCGGACGTTTCGTGCTGCCGGTGGCGCTCCGACGTCGGTATGGGCTGGAAGCCGGTGCCGAGCTCGAGGTGACAGACACCGGAGACGGGATTCTGCTGACTCCCCGTCGCGCGTCGACGACGCTCTCGCGGCTGTCGAACGGCTTCCCCGTGCTGTCGTCGCCGGGTCGCACGGACGTCGACCTCATCGCCCGGATCGAGCAGACGCGCGAGGAGCGGGACGCGCGCAATCGCGGTCCGCGCCCGAATGCCGACGACGCGTAGGGCGCGCGCCGGACGTCCGGTCTTCATCGATACGTCCGTTCTGCTCGCCGCCATCTACGAGCCACATGAACAACACGTCCGGTCGCGGCGAGTGGTTGCACGCCTGGCGCCACAGCAGGGGTGCTGTGCCCTCCACTCGCTCGCCGAGTGCTTTGCCGTCCTGACGCGCATGCCGGGACCGACGCCGGCGCCGGCCGACGTCCGCGCCGCGCTGGGACTGGTGCGCGAGTCGTTCACCACGATTCCGCTGACGGCGACCGATTACGACGTCGTGCTGGCCGACCTCGCAGCCCGACGCCTCGTCGGTGGGCTCGTCTACGACGCGCTGATCCTTCGCTGCGCCGCCCAGGTCGGCGCCGAGATCATCTACACCTGGAACGAGCGGCATTTTCGCCGGGTTGCGCCGGAGCTCGCCGATCGGATCCGAGCACCAGAATGACGGTTGATCAGCGCGACACCAGGTGCGCGCTGCGGCCCTGATGACGGCGGGAGGACGGCATGCGAACGGGCAGAGTGACGGTCGATCGCGCGAGCGCGCTGCGGGACGCGGAACGGAAGGCCGACGCGCTCTTTGCGGTCGCGGCCGAGCGTGGGCTGATCGCGGGCGGGCAGACGGAGCAGGAGTTGAACGAGCGGATGTACGAGCTCGCGTTCGAGTTGTACGGGATCCGGAAGTACTGGCACAAGCGGATCGTCCGCGCCGGGCGCAACACGTTGCTGCCCTATCGGAAGAACCCGCCGAACCTGGTGATCGCGCCGGACGACATCCTCTTCTTCGACTTCGGCCCGGTCTTCGAGAAGTGGGAAGCCGACGTCGGCCGGACATTCGTGCTCGGGGATGATCCGGTGAAGCGGAAGCTGGGCGCGGACATCGTCGAGGGGTGGCATGCGGGGAAGGCGTACTTCGATGCGCATCCCGATATCACCGGTGCGGAGCTGTACGGGCATGCGGTCGCGCTCGCGCGCGGGTACGGCTGGGAGTTTGGCGGGCCGCATTGCGGGCACCTGATCGGGAATTTCCCGCACGAACGGATCCAGGGGGACGAGGTCGCCAACTACATCCACCCCGACAACCCGCGGCGGATGCGGGACCCCGACGCGAAGGGGCAGGCGCGCGACTGGATCCTCGAGATCCACTTCGTCGACCGCGCGCGCGAGATCGGCGGGTTCTTCGAGCAGCTGCTGACGGTGGACTGAGCCCGATGTCGACCGTGGTCTCTCGATGCCACCGCCCCGGGCACGTCGCGCATGTTGCGTCCTTCGTGCACGGCCCGCGCTTGGGACTTGCCGCAGACTTGACCACCTTGACCAACACGCCGCCGGTAAGTACATTGGTCAGGTAGACCAACCGGAGCGTCCTGTGGGTGATTCGATCAACCTCTACGAAGCCAAGACGCATCTCTCCGAGCTCGTCGATCGGGCGGCGGCTGGGGAGGAGATCATCATCGCGAAGGCCGGTATCCCGTTCGCGCGGCTGGTGCCGCTCGAGCGCACGCGCCCGGCGCGACGCCCTGGTGGGTGGGAGTCTGGGGTCTGGATCGCCGACGATTTCGACGCGCCCCTGCCACCCGAAATCCTCGCCGGCTTCCTGGGTGAAGCCGGAAATCCGTCACCTGAGACGCCGCCCGCGCGTCGGGCACGACCGGCGACCCGACCGAATCGCCGGTGAACCTGCTGCTCGACACGCACGCGCTGATCTGGTGGCGAAGCGAACCGTCCCGATTGGGCCGCACCGCCCGGCACGCCATTTCCTCGGCTGACGTCGTCCTGGTGAGCGCCGCGTCGGCGTGGGAGGTGGCGATCAAGACCGCCCTCGGCAAGTTGCGGCTCCCGGGTCCGTTCGAGGCGGCCGTCGAAGAGAGCGGCTTCAGGAAGCTTCCGGTCGCCTTCGCGCACGCGGCCGCGGTCGCGACGCTGCCGCCGCTCCACGCGGATCCGTTCGACCGGATGCTGATTGCCCAGGCGATCGTCGAGGGATGCACCGTCGTCACGGGTGACGCGCAGTTCGAGCGGTATAACGTCCCGGTGATGCGAGCGTTAGCGGACTGAGTTCCCCCAGCGGCGACTGTGCAGCAGTCGCCGCACCCGTCGCTCGATCTCGTCGCGGATCTCGCGCACCCGCTGGATCGGCTGGCCCTTGGGATCGTCGAGCGGCCAATCGTCGCGCTCGACACCGGGGACGACGGGGCAGGCTTCGCCGCAGCCCATCGTGATCAGGAGATTCGTGCTGGCCGCGAGGTCGTCGGTCAGCCGTTGCGGCACGCCGGTCGAGAGATCGATCCCGACCTCCTGCATGGCGACGACGACCTCGGGGTGGACGCGCGTCCCGGGCTGCGTGCCGGCCGAGAGCGCACGCGCCGCCGTCGGGTCGGCGAGCCGATTGAACCACGCCGCCGCCATCTGCGAGCGCCCCGCGTTGTGCACGCACGCGAAGAGCACGGTCTTCATGACGGCGCTACGGGAGCGATCCCGCGATCGACGACCCGGTCCGCGACGGCGGGACGCGACGGCACCAGCCAGCGGAAGGTGAGCGTCGCCGCCGCCGCGCCCAGCAACTGGGCGACGATGAACCCGGGCACATCAACCGGGCGGATGCCGGCGAATGTGTCGCTCGCTGCCCGCGCCAGCGTCACGGCGGGATTGGCGAACGACGTGGACGACGTGAACCAGTAGGCCGACGCGATGTACGCGCCGACCGCGAATGGCACCGCCTCGGACCGCCGTCGGGCGCAGCCCCGGATCACGGCGAGCAGTCCGAACGTCGCGACGAACTCGCTCACGAGCTGCGCACCGCCCTCGCGCTCGTGGTGCGACGCGAAGAACGCGGGCTTTCCGAACATCACGTGCGCAAGGCCGACGCCGACGAACGCGCCCAGCACCTGCGCCAGGATATAGACGGGCGCCTCCCGCCACGGGATCCCGCCCTGACTCGCGTCAGCAAGCGTGACGGCTGGGTTGAAGTGCGCGCCGGAGACCGGCCCAAACGTCAGGATAAGCGCGACGAGACCCGCGGCCGTCGCGAGCGTGTTGGCGAGCAGCGCGATCGCGACGTTTCCGCCAGCCAGACTCTCGCCCATGATCCCGGACCCGACCACCATCGCGAGCAGCAGCGCCGTGCCCAGCCCTTCGGCGACGACGCGGCGGCCCAGCGCGCCATCCGTCACACCGGCTTCTGCGCCCGGATGAACGCGCTCATCACGGCACCGTCGAGCGCGGCGAGCGTCGCCTCGACGTCCCGGTCCGACTCCGCGGCCTTCGCCATCTCCGCCGTGTCATCGCGCGAGTAGATGCGCGTCGGGTCGACCTCCACACCCGTGAACCCCGCGGCCTCGAGCTTGGCCCGGTATTCGTGTTCCTCGAGCGCGCCGGAGATGCACCCCGTCCAGAGGAACATCGACCGCTTCACCGGCTCGGAGAGCGCCCGACGGATCACGATATCGGAGACCGCGAACCGGCCGCCCGGTCTGAGCACGCGACACGCCTCGCGCAGGACGCGGTCCTTGTCCGTGGAGAGGTTTATCACGCAGTTCGAGATGATGACGTCGACCGACGCGTCGGGAAGCGGGATCGCCTCGATATCGCCCTTCAGGAACTCGACGTTCGTCGCGCCCGCCGCCGTCGCGTTGCGCCTTGCGAGATCGAGCATCTCGTCGGTCATGTCGAGACCGTACGCCTTCCCAGTCGGCCCGACGCGCTTCGCGGAGAGGAGGACATCGATGCCGCCACCGGCCCCGAGGTCGAGGACGATCTCGCCGGCCCGGAGCTCGGCGAGCGCGGTCGGGTTGCCGCATCCGAACGAGGCGAGCACCGCGTCGCCGGGGAGGCCGTCGGTCTGGTCGGCGCTGTACAGGTTGCGGGTGATCGGGTCGGTCCCGCCGATGCCGGGCCCCGACGATGCCCCGCAGCAGGACGACGTCGCGCCCTGGATCACCGCCTGCACGGCCTGCCCGTAGCGCGCCTTCACCGTCTCCCGCACCGTGTCGGTCGCTGGCGGTGACGCGGCGTCGGTGCAGCACTCGGGATTATCGCGGCACTCGGGCGTGCAGCACTCGGGCGGGTTGCAGGCCTTCGCATCCACATTCGCGCTCGTATTGGCAGTCACCGTCGCGTCGGTCGCGCTCATGATCGTTCTCTCCGGTCGGTCGTGGATGTCAGCGCATCGTCCGCGCGCGTCGGCGGCAGACGGTCGTCAGCAGCAGGCATCGGCGGCGCCCTTGCCGCGCTTGCAGCAGTCTTCCCAGAGGAAGTCGGTGACGCCCCGCAGGACGTCGTAGTTGGCGGTATGGAAGACCGACTTGCCGTCACGCCGTGCGCTCACTAGGCCGACGTCGACGAGGCGAGCGAGGTGATGGTTGAGGGTCGTCCACGGGATGTCGATCGCTTCCTGGAGCTCGGTCGTCGTGAGGCCCGCGGGCCCTGCCTGCACGACAGCGCGGAGGAGTGCGAGTCGCGCGACGTGACCGAGCGCCGCGAGCTGCTCGGCGTGGCGGGCAATGCTGGTACCTGCGGGTCGCGCCGCGAGCGGAGAGCGTTTGGCCATGATCGTCATATCTATTAATCTAGCTATGTAGATATGTAAGTCAAGCCGCGATCGACTGGAGCCCGCGCACGCCGTCGCGCCGCTACGTCGACAAGCCCAGACGCCGGGCGAGGTCCGACGCCGTCTGCGACACCGATGCGCTCAATCGGTCGAGCGCCTCGACCGCGCCGACCAGTCTCGAGACATCCTCCATGACGTCAGGAAGACGGGAGTGCATGCGCTGCACGACGTCGTCCGCGATCTCGACGACGCGCCGTTCGGGCAAGCCGAACTCGCGGGCCGCAATCCGCAGTCGCGCCGGTTGCAGCGCGTTCGGCGACGTCGTGCCGCAGAAGTTCAGTGCGAACGTGCGGTCGAGTTGATCGTAGATCGCGGTGACCACCACATCGTACGCGGGCGCGAGGCGCACCCCATCGGCGGTGACGTACACGACGCTCACGTTCTTCGCATGGGCGTCGTAGTTCCCGATCGCAGCGTTCGCGATCGCCCAACGGAAGAGGGACTCGCGATCCTCGAGGGGATTGAGACTCGCCCGGTTGAGCACGGCACAGAGCTCGAAGAACGTCGGGGCGCCCGTCCCGGCGTACTTGTTCCGGGAGAGGCGGCCCGTCAGCTGACAGCCATCTTCGGCGTGCAATCGCGTGATGGAGCCAGCGGATGTCATCGCGCGATCGAAGCGCGCCGACTCATGGCAGTCCGTCGCGATGCGGCACGGTACGCTCGATGCGGTCGACACGCCCGCGGATGCCATGAGGCGCATGCCGACGAGTTCGGCTTCGAGGAGGTGCGGAAATCGCTGCCCCGGGCGTTTGACGACGACGCTCGTGGGCGCACCGTTGCGCGGGAGCTTGTATTCGGGAGTTTCACCGCCTGTTGCTGGCCTGCGCCAGACGACGATCTTCGGCTGTGCACCCGAGAGCGACGCGCGCGCTGCGACCTCGCGAAGCTGTCCGCTTGCGCTGGTGAACGCGGCGTCGATTGTCGCGGGCGTGACGTCGTCGTATTCCGCGTGCGGTGGGGGAGAGATGCCGTCGGGCCAGAGCTGGAGCGCGCCGGCGCATTCGCCACCGACGACGCCCAGGAGTCCGACGGTGTCGGACGGGTCATGCTTGGTTGCCTGGCCGAGCGCGCTCCGGAGATCGCCTTCCGGCAGGAGGTTTTCGAAGACGGCTGCCGCCTGGAGGCCCGTGTATGGCGCGGCGCGCACCGGGCAGGCGAGGCCGATGACGTCGTCCGGACGTGGGTCCGCGAGCACGTCGGCGTGATACGCAAATCGCGGGTCACCGTTCGGGAGTGTGTCGAGCGTACCGACGCGCCGCGTGTCGCGCCACACCGTGAGCGCCGTCACCGGTCAGCGGAGCGCGTTCGCCGGATCGCGCGGCACGAGGACGACGTCGAGACCGAGGTCGGTCAGGATGCGCAGTGTGTGGTCGAGCTGCGTCCCCCCTTCTCCGCGCTCCAGGCCACCGAGGAGGCTGAGACTGACCCCCAGTCGATGCGTCGCGTCGACCTGACGCCCGAGCGTTCGCTCGCGCGCGACTCGCACCACATCACCGACATCCTTCGGTGACAGCACGCGGATTCCACGACTGCCGGCGTCAGCAGGCGCGCGCGACAGCTGCGTCAGGTCAGGCGCTTTCGATCGAGGCACCGTTGAATTCCGGTATTATGAGTCCTATAAGATATATATTGCCAAGTTCCGACTTATATACTTTATAGGCTTCATAAACTGCTGTCAAGCGTTATATTGCCCAAAGGCGCTATAACAAGACCGACGAGCGGCCTCGCCGCCCGGCGGTGATTGGTTCGGGGGTCGTCATACACGGGCGTCATCGAGTGACCGATCATTGATCCCGATTGTACCGAGCATTGATACCGGTTTTTATGGAGACACCGTGCTGCGTCTCCAGCGTGACGCGCGGGGAATCGGGGTGCATCACAGTGAGCAACCGGGGGCGTCGATGACAACAACGGAAGCGACGGGATCGACGATATTCGCGGGCCAGCCGGTGCCCGAGTTGCCGGTCGCCGACGTCCAGCGCGCGCAGCGGTACTACCGCGATGCGTTCGGCTTCACGATCGGATGGCTCGAGGCGGACCGCACGATCGGCGCGGTCTCGCGCGGCAAGGTCGTCATCTTCCTTCGCAAGCGGACGGCGCCGTTCGAGCCCGTCGCGCACTGGGTCTTCGCCCCCGAGCTCGATGCGTCATACGAGGAATTGCAGGCGCTCGGCGCGACGATCGTCGACCCGCCCGCCGTGAAGCCGTGGGGCATCCGGCAGTTCACCGTCTCGGATCCGGACGGGAACGTCTTCCATTTCCACCAGGGCTAGTCGGCAGGCGCCCGGAATCAGCGGCGTCCGCCGCCCCGGCCCACGCGTGTCAGTTGCGGATCGAGCTCGCATCGCGAGTCTGCATCCGACGGAGAATCTCCGGCATCGCCCCCTGCAGCAGCTCCGCCTTGAAGCGCGCGCCGTCATTTGCCCGCCACGGAAGCAGGTAGTCCGGAATCACGCCATTCACCTCGTTTGAGCCGTCGAGGCGAAAGCGGGCACAATCCGGAACGTCGAGCGTGGCTCGCGAGTGCGTGAGCACGGTCGGCGTCCCGCCATCGGTATGACCGCAGCCAGCGCCCCCCGTGCGCGCGCCGACGAGGAATGCCGCGTGATTGTCCTGCAAGACCGCGGCGAACTCCTCGGCGGCCGAAAACGTCCCCTGATCGACCACGACCAGGAGGGGACCGTTCCACACACCGTCGCGATACGAGAACTCCGCGGGGCTGAACACCGTCGGGCCCCACGCTTTGCCGGTGAACGCGGACGCGGTCGCGCGTCCCACGAGACCGGTCGCGTATCCTGCGTGTCCCAACCACTCGCAGTCCCCGGATGCGGGACAGCGCTGCTCGGCCTGCCGTTTCGCCTCGTCGGCCTGTGCGGCCCAGGCGATCAGTTGCGGCTTGTCCTCGGCCGAGGCGGTCGCCGCGGCGCTTCGCAGGCTGGTGGCGACACTTTCCCAGTGCTCGACCCAGTGGGCGCCACGGACGAAGCCCAGTCGCTCCGACAGCAGTGGCTTGCCGCTCAGCATGCGAGCCACGGCTTCTGCCCATTCCGAGCCGCCGCCATTGTTGGTCACGTCGACCATGAGAATGGTCGCGCCGGACTCCTTGAGGCGGCGAATGCGCTCCTCGAGCAGGGCCGTCATGCGGGCGTACGCGAGATCCTCAATCGAGTCTCGACACGCATCGGCACAGGGCGCCTCCAGCGGCAGTCGGAGCGTGCGTACCGCGTCCTCGCAGAGGACGGGGCTGAACTCCGGCATGAAGACCGCCAGACGAACGGCGCCGACCCGGTGACCGGCGATGGTCACCAGTCCGGCCGGGATCGTTTCGCCTGTGTCGAGCGCGCGATATCCCGGCAGCCCCGCGGCGACGCTGGCGGGGCCCGGTCTCGCGGCAAAGCCTGCGGCGCGGCAGAAATCCGCTTCGCTCATCGGGCCCGATCTGGGCGCCCGAGGTGGTGCGGCCGGCGATGGCCACTCGAGTTCCACGTGCCCATCGTCGATCTTCCGCACCAATCGATCGAGGATGGCACGCGCGTCCCCATCGCTTCCCGCCGACCGAAGTCGCACGTCCGTCTCGTCGAAGAGGGCCGCAAGGTTGACCTGCCGTACGTCGGTCAGCCACTGCAGATTGGCATAGGACGTGGTCAACGTCCGTTGCATTTCGTGCAGATCGTCGATCCA
>Ga0116229_10011369_pt1 | contig 13152 bp, 15 predicted proteins | sample S1TSphgellanicum_3_FD_87313 | JGI IMG/M metagenome (GOLD analysis project Ga0116229, IMG submission 87313) | Host-associated microbial communities from peat moss isolated from Minnesota, USA - S1T2_Fc - Sphagnum magellanicum MG | ecosystem: Host-associated > Plants > Peat moss > Unclassified...
AAAAAAAATGACTTACACTGCTGCTGGCATTTGGAGGCAATGGCTCTACTTTTGACATGGAGAATGGAGAGCCTTACACAACCACCCAAATGAATGAATATGGTTTGTGAGTGATAAGTGTGGACTAAAATTTTGACATGGAATTGGGTAGTGTCCCCAACCTGTTTGAATTGATGGATCATGAGTGGAAAAAAAATTGGACTAAATTTGACAATGGGATTGAGCAATGCCAACCCTTAATCTAATTGTTTGTGCATAAGCTTTTTGACCAACTTTGACATGGACCCAATTGAAAATAGAAGATGCTTAAGGGGTGGAAAACATATTGGGCAAAATCAAGCAGTTCATAACCTGATCAAATGGTTTTGTGGGTGATTTGTGGGCGAAAATTTGGACTAACTTTGACTGGAATCAAAACAAGGCCACTCAAATTGTGACTGGGTGAGTGGATTTGAGTTCATTGAAAGGAAGAAAAGAATAATGTTCCTTTGTTGAGTACACTATCATGATTCATAGACTATTTTTTTTGGGGGCAAATTGCATCCTGGAGGCAAAAAGAAACAGGGAGGCGCTCATGATATGACTTTTATTTTTTGGAAAAAATGGGCCCAAGTGGTCACATTATGAGGAGTTTTTTTCTTAAATTGCCATATTTAGACATTAAGTTCCAACTTGTCTCCAGAATACAGGAGGAATTCTAATTTTTTCTATTTTCCTCTCTTACTTGTAGCCAAATTTGGGTAAGTCCTCTTGTGGGTGATAGCCAACCCACCTGCCTCACAAATTTGAAAAAAGAACACTGGGATCATAGACATGAAATTGGTGTGTCAAAATTTGGGAAGGAAAAGGAGAGAGAGAGAGAGAGAGAGAGAGTGTGTGTGTGTGTGTGTGTGTGGTTGTAGGGAGGAAGGACAGGAGGGAACGGAGAGTGCGCGTGTATTTGTTTGGGGTCCCACTTTGAGGAGTGTTTTGTGATGGACAAATGGTATGTTTTTTTTGGGAGATCTCACCTTGACCCCCAAAAAGCAGCACCAAATCTCGTGCCTTGAAAGCACCAGAAGTGAGAAAGAGAGACACATAGAGAGTGAGAGGCCGGGGGGAGGAGAGGGGTGGGAAAGGCGAGGGGGAGAGAGAGAGAGAGAGAGAGAGAGAGAGATCTATTAGAAGATTACGTGATCTAACACTCTTGCTTGATTTGCACCAAAGAAACAAAAATTGGCTTCTTTTGTTTGTTTGTATGTATGTTCTTGGGTTTCCATATAGATGGTCTGCTTGGGTCATGGTCATCATCATCATCATCAAGGGGCTTAGATCTACTGCTTCTTCTGGGTCGTAGCAGCAACGACAGTTTTGTTGTTGCTGCTGCTGCTGCTGACCTTGTTGTTGTTGTAGTTGTGTTTATTATTAGTGGGTTGTTGAAGGGTTGGCAACTCGGAATCTTTAGTTTAAGTAGAACCAAACTACATTGAAATCGTATTGGTTTGTTGTCGTCGAAAGCTCTTGCGTGATTTGCTGAATTTTCTACATCTTCGTCTTCTTCTTGGTCTCCTTGCTGGGTGGTTTTTCCAAACTTAGCAAGGTGGTGTCTGCTGACAGACAATTCCTTATTTGACGTCATTCATTTGTAGCAGGCCAGCTTTTTTCTGGGTTCCGATCTTTCCTTCGTGACACAAAAACATCAAGCTTCTCTTTCCCTTTTCCCCTTTTTTTGGGGTTTGTTGTTGCGTAGTGGGGGTTTGTTGAAGCTTTGTTTGATTTGGCGAGATTTGGGGGTGCATTCCTAGCTGAAGGACAAAAAGTATTTCGCCCTTTTTTTAGGAGCTTCTGACATTTGGTTGCGCGCGCGGGGCTGGTGGGTAGGTGAGAAGGAGAGAGAGACATTGCTTCGATTGTAGCGAGATAAGAAAAAAGAGACGCAAATTTCGATCCCTGCGAGAAACACAAGACGAGATTTTCGGTTTTGATAGCTAGTCTTGATCGATTTGCCAAATCTTATTTGAGATGCGAATTTGTTGTAGTATGGACATCTTCTGAGTGATGATGTTCACAAATTTATTTTGGAGGTGAGAAAGCAACATGTCCTTGGGGTGTGAACCAGCAGCTCCTCCGATTATGTGTTTGCGAAGAGTCCGAGAAAAAGTTATCCATATATTCTTGTAAAGCTTGAACCTTTTCTTTGGGTTTGGCAAGCAAGCTTTCGTGTCGTTCATTTCACTGTTTTCTTCTTCTTCCTCTCGTGCCAGCTTTGAGCGCATGCCGTGATTTGGATTTGCGGCAAAACTCCATTTGTTACATACACTAAGTAGTAGAGGGGAATAAGGATTGTGAGATCCGTTGACAACTTGTTGAAGCGTCTGTGGGAGGTGGATTTCGAGTGTTTCGAGCTCCATTTCGAGTTGCTCGCAACTCTCTCTCTCTGTCCCCATCCCATCCCATCCCATCCCTCTTTATTTTTGAGAATCTACCCGTCGGATGGGTCTCTAAATTGTTGTGGGTCACCATCACCTTTTCTCGCGGTTGGGGTTCATGCTTTCATGGGGTTTAGGAGCATCGTGGTGATTTCTGAGCTTTTGGAACTCGAGTAGCCAGCAGGGCGTTTTCGTGTGCGCATAGATAGTCTGGAGATTAAGGGGAAGAAGAAACTGCGTACGCAAGCTTGACCTTTTCTCCCTTGTCGATCTACCTTGTTTTCAGCCACTTCGTATGATCTCTTCAGGCACCCAATTTTGCACACATTTGGTGTCGAAGCCTCTGAGAGAGAGAGCGAGAGAGAGAGAGAGAGAGAGAGAGTGCGTGCGTGGTTGTTTGCTCTCTCTGGATTGCAGACACATTTGCTAAGAGAACCGGCTACCATTTTGCATGCTCCTTTCCATAGACCTTTCGCCCCTTCTTCCCTGCTTTCCAGATTTGTGTGAAACGAAAGCCTTGAGATAGAGAGTTTTCATTCAGTTTTCTTCACCCCTCTTTGAGCTCCAGCAGGTTTTGTTGGTTGCATTTTGGTGTTCGTATTGGAGTGTTGATTACAATTCTCGCCCCCTCCTGTAATGAAGAACTTTGTGTAAACAAGCTAGACTTTTTGCACTTCTGAACCACACGCTCCTCTGACATCCAGTCTCTACAACAGAGCTCAGAGGCATCATCAGGACAGGAAAAAGGCTGTGGAGAGACTGACTTCATGCAATCATAGGGTAAGCTTGGTTCACAAAGGAACTTACAAAACACATGTCACCACTTTGCAAATTTTTATTCAGAGGAGAAACCCTGTCCATCATCAGAGGTAAATGAAGCCTGGAAACCGCAGCATCATCAAAACTGCTGACCATTTTTCCTTCACACTCATTAAATTGTGTTTCTGCATTTAGTTGAGATTTCCTTAACTTGCTTTGTTTTGCTTCTTCTGCTGGAAGATTTGCTTCATCTGATAATAAGGTGATCATCATTGTCTGGGATTAGGTTGCTTCAGGTGTCCATCCCCCAATGCTTGCACCAACTCTTGCATTGTCCCAAGCATTGTCATTGCCAAAGCTCCTGCAATGAATGGTTTCTAAGCATTGTTAGCATGGTTTGAGATTTCCATAGACAATAAATGGCAGCCATTGCAGTCTAGGTTTATGTAGTTTCACTTCTTTGGCCATGGCTTGATGTTGAGTTGCATGGGTGTTGCCAGAGCAGTTGACCTGTGAAAAGGTGGCAGAGCAACATTTCATCAGGAATGCAAGTTGGGTGCTCAGAGGTATGTACAATTTGTTGCACTAAATCTCTTTCATCAGTTGAAATTTTCTAACCAGACAGGTTAGCTTGTTAAGTGCAAGACGGTTGCTGTTTGCATCACTGAAAAATGTGCACTGACACAACTCTTGAGCAGCTTCCTGATCAAACACTGTGGAATGAGTATGTGGAAAAGCACTGTTCTTTGGGCTTGATCATGGCCTGTGCCTTTGTTAGGACCTTGCACAATCCTGAGCTATGGTGATAAAGATGGTGATCAATAGTCTTCACTTTTGAACTTGATCTTTTGTAGAGGAAAATGACCTTGCTCTGATTGTGGAGATTTCTATCTTAAAAATTTCAGAATATGTACCAATAGACAGTTAAGATTGGAGAGCAAGTTGTGTCTTTGTTTGTGGTGTCAGCTGGATTTCTGACAAAGTTAGGGTGCCAATGCCTGCAGTTCTTGCCTCTGCAATTTTTGAAAAGATGGCTGACTTTCCAAGTGCATGGAGATGAGCTGAGTTGTGATGAGAACTCAGATGCCAAACTGGACGATGAGTCACAAGAAATTGGAGATGACAATGGTGAGCGTTTCTTCCCTTTTCTTGCTTTCATTGACAATATCTGAACATCTCACTCTTCAGCTAATCATGAGAGGTCTCTTTTGTCTCTTTGAAAAATAATCCATCGTCTTTCTACTGTCAGCCTTGTTATCTCTACCCTTGAAAAGAGCCATTGGACTAAGGAGAGTCAAGAAGAAAGCCAATGAGAGTGAAGCTAAATGACCCCAGAGGCATAAGAGCCTGCAAAATAGGAAGAAACAAGAGAGTTTACAGAGAGAATGAATCAACTGGATTACGAGCACAAACAATTCAAAGAATTTCTCACGAGTGTAGAATGTACACACAGGGCCAACAGAAATCCTTGAATCTTGTCAGGTCCAGAATACGGGTGGCTGTACTTCTGTCTTGGAACAGCAGTCTGATGACCTCATCAACATGGCTGGTATGTGGTCAATATCATCATCTGTCCCATTTCTAGTGTTTTGCATGCAGTCAAAGTTTCAGGGACACATATTCCATGATGGTGAAATTGCAATGGAAATTTTCTTGTTGCAAAGATGTAAGTTCATTGCTCCAGTTTCAGAATTTGAACATTCTGCTCTGTGCCTGGGGGTCCAGAATCACCCATGAAGAACTCTTCATCGAGCATGCAATCAGAGGCTTGCCACCAACAGTTTGTGACTGACCATGAGTATCGGTATGGTTGCTGATGTCTTGCCTCTCCAATCCCTGACTCATCAATGAAATCAATGCTAAATCCACCCCTCTTTCCTACTGTGCTTTGTGAGCTCTGAGTCCAATGATTAAAGCTTTGCCAATGGTGCTCAAGCCTTTGAGCTATGGGGATTGCTGAATTTCATTTACTGCCCTTATGTTCTTGAGCTTTCAGTTTCGGCCCTGACTCTTTTCTACTGTCTCCTCCACAGGATGTATTGAGCCTTGAACCCTTCTAGGGTTTAGGCTTCCTCTCTCACTTTTCTTGTATGCTAACAGCATCCAATCTAGCCCACTTGGGCCTAGAGCTTCGTGGAGAGTTATGCTCTTTTGGTCAATGATGTTGAGTTGATATTGGGAATTTTGTCTTTTTGCAGGATTGCAGTAGGTTCATGGAATGTAGCAGGGATGCTACCTCCAGATGATATTGACTTGAGGGAATGGTTGGACACTTCAGAGCCTGCAGATATTTATGTAATTGGGTGGGTATTTAGGTCTGATTTTTGTATTCCAGGATTTATGTCTTGTTTGCCTGTTTGGATGTATAGTGTTTTACCAAGCTCTTGGTCTCTGCTAAAATAGGGACAAAAGATCTCTCCAGAGACTTCCTGTGGGTGATGGAATTGTTCGGCACCTTAAAGCAGAGGTCTGACTATGGTGAATGGTTGCAGGTTTCAAGAAATTGTACCTTTGATTGCTTGCAATGTTGTATGCATGGAGGATGAAGCCCCAATCCCTATCTGGGAAGGTTTGATTCATCATACTCTGAACAACAAGATGCGGGTTTTTAATGCAGACGATCCATTATTAAGTTACAGGGAGCCACCAATCCCATCACAATGTGATGTGTGCAGTCATCATGTTCCAGAAGTTTCTGGCACCAATAGCTTATTGAAAACAGTGAGGAATGAAGAAGATGAGCTCTCTGCTCTCCTGCCTCCTGAACACCATTTGTCAAATTCTACTATTCTTCATCATGAACAAGCTCAGATCAACTGCTTGACTTCTAAGCAAAATATGAGTGGTCTGGAGAATGAAACATCACATCTGCACCCACGAGAAGATTCAACATCGATAGAGTGGTCTGCTGGTGCCACAATCGAAGATGACAAAGAGTCTACGTCATTTGCACCTTCAGTTTCTTCAACTAGTGCTATGTTTTCTTCACCTTGTAGACACAATCAATTCTTGCGGATTGTGAGCAAGCAAATGGTTGGCATCTTCATCACAATCTGGATTCGTTCAGACCTCTGGCATCATGTCCATGATATAAAAGTGTGCAGTGTTGGCTGTGGGATTTTTAACTACCTCGGCAACAAGGTGAGCTTCTTTTGGGAAGAGAGTTCTGAGCTGGGGTGCTAGGCTGAGGGGGGGGGGACTCAGTTGTCACTCCATAGAGTGCATTGTAAGAGACTAGTTCTTTGTGAAATTTCTGAAAGGAGTTTGAGCAATGAGACTTGAGTTTGGGGTTTTGTGTGCAGGGGGCAGTTTCAGTTAGTTTGTTTCTTCATCAAACCAGCTTTTGTTTTGTATGCACACATTTGAAATCAGGCCATGAGGAAGGAGATGAACTTCGGCGAAATGCAGATGTTGCTGAGATACTGCGTCGGACAACATTCCCTCGGTTGATGAAGCACCCCAGGATTGAGTTGCCCAAGACTATCATGACTCATGAGTAAGAGACTTGTTTCATTTGTGTTCAATCAGTCATACTGGTCCTTCATTCGATTGCATGTCGAGAAGCTTGATAATTTGAAGCAGCAAATGTCAAGTGCAAGAGACTGGGTTATTTTTGCTGAGGAGCGTTTGTGATTGTGTTTGTGGCTATGACTGATGAGCTGTACAGTCGAATCATATGGCTTGGAGATCTGAACTACCGTGTTGATGCACCGGATGAATACACATGGGAGCTGGTTAACCAAGGTGCCTGGGAGTGCCTTCTTGAGAAAGATCAGGTACTGACAATTTTGACAAAAAATTCTTCATGCAAAAGTCTATGTCAGTTAGCTCTGATTCCTGTCCTCTCACTGCAATTGCCATGTTTAGCAGCAAGGCACATTGTTTCTATGAAAAATTCAGTTGACATTTGAGAATGTTCATTGTCTTGGTTTTGGGTGAGCAGCTGACGCTTGAGCAAAGAGCAGGGCGTGTGTTTGAGGGCTGGCATGAAAACCCCATTTGTTTTCCACCAACTTACAAGTTTATCATCAATTCAGATGAGTACTTTGGCAAAGATGCACAAATTGGGACCAAGCGACGCACTCCTGCCTGGTAACTCCAAAATCATTCTGACACAAAATCTTTGATTGCTAGAGCTTGACCCGACAAATGTCTTCTACTTCTGGGATTCTTCTTCTGCATTTGCCACTTTCTGAATTGGATGCTAACTCTTCAGGATCTGATATCAAATCAACATATCGTCCTTGAATTACATCAGAGTCTCATGCTTCATTGTCCTTGACTTCAAGCTCAAAAGCCTAAATCTCAATGCCTGAACCCTCATGATGGCATTGGCCTTGCCTCCAACCCTAAACCTTGATTTTGTGTGGCGAATATGGTTAAGACTGCACTGATTGTTTGTGGAGATTTCTCTGCAATTTCATAGATATATTTTTGTGTGGTGTACTTTTTCCTTGCTTATGTGATGTTCTGCTCTTTGCAGGTGTGATCGAATACTATGGTATGGGAAGGGCTTAAGGCAATTGGAGTACAAGCAGACAGAATCACAGTTATCTGATCATCGGCCAGTGAGCTCCACTTTCATGGCCGAGGTAGAGATTAAAAGCTGTGTAAAACTGAAAAGGGCTTGCTCCAAGAATGCTAAAGTGGAAGCAGAAGAGCTCTTAGAAGCAAGGACAACCATGACAATTTCTGACAACATGCAAGTGTTATGAGGTAAGAAACTGTTTCTCCAGCTCAATTGAAAACAGAGGCCAGAGATGTCAGTTGTTGCCAAATTGTATTGTAGAGATGGAGTTACCAGATGTCAGGGTATTAGCCAAATAGAGCAGTTTCTTTCTCCTTTCTTGGGAAGGAGAAAGCCAACACCATGGTTGAGTCTTCCTGCTACTGCAGGCCTTGCAACAGAAATACACATATTGGATCTGAAGACTCTATAACCTTATGAATCGGTCATCTCTCAATTCATGCAGGTTGATGTTACTTGAGAAGTATGGAGAAGTTCTCAATACCTTTGAAGATAATTGCTTTCTCCTTTCTCAGAGCACTATCTCATACATTTTGCCTGAACTGCAGGGCATGGACAGAAAATTTATGCATGAAAATGGGCCCATCAGCTGATAGAAAGATTCAAATTCAAAGATTTGTTTGGAGAACTGACCATGATGATGGGAGCGGTATATCTCAGTCAATCTGTTCTTGTTTTTGGTCTGAGCACATCTCTTGACACTGATGTCTTGACACCAATATCCTAAAGATTGAGAATTGCTTACAGTTGAGGAGACTACAGGCTCTTACTGTCAATTTTTCACATTGAGATTTACCACCATGACAGGGTCAAGGCACAATTAGAGTCTTGAGTGGGCAACATTGATTGTGATCAGGATGGTGATGCCACCAAGTCTTTGGTTTGCAGCTTGGGCTGACACTGGGAAGAGTCTTGGGGTTTCAAGCAGTGCTATGATTGTTGCCAGAGACCGGATTGTGTGAGCTTGAACCGTTTCTTTAGTGCAGGGAAAAAGAATTGACCACAATCCAAAATGTGAGCAGCGACTCTCAAGCTAATGAGGTCAGGACCAGAGCAATGTCTGCAAGTGAAGTAATATCAGGTCCTTATTTTCCACACATTTCTGGTTTTCTCATGACTGTGTGCAGGAGTCAGAATTTGCAAGACTTTTTATGTGTCTTAAACTTCTGCCTTCAAGGAATTTAGGAATAATATCTTCTGAAATTTTAGTGCAAGGGGTTGGCTACTGTCATTCTCAATGCAACCTTGCCTTTGAGCTTTTGCTTATTGCTCCATGTCTCATGATTCTTGTTTGTTTGCCAATCTCTGGCTTGCAGGGGAGGCTGGTCTACAAATGTTAGGGTACTATGTCAGTAAATCTTCCAGAAGTTTCATTTATTCACACAATGCCTGTTTTTGAGAAGTATTCATATCACATTGCAGAGTATGAAGTAATCTGGATAGGGGAGCAAGAAACTCTCATAGATGTTGCAAGCTTTAGAATTGTTACAACTGACAGCTGAAGCCATTTCCCCACCTCTTGACAGTCATTTGATGACCAAATTGGTCGTCATAATGTGCAAAATGTGATTTGAATCATCCACAAGACTGATAAAAAATGCTGTAACAACAGATCTTTAAAGATCCATTTTCCTATTGAGAAACACTGACCTACTGCTGTTACAAACTTCTTTCATATGCTTTGCACACTGGATCTATCAACAATCTCACTTTGTTGGTGCTTGGCTTCTCTTGTTGTGTGCTTGTTTCTCCCTAAAGTTTCCCACCATCATTTGTCATCAGTTTCCCATCCTGCCTCTTCAAACAAGCGCTCCCAAGCACCTACACAAATTGGCATTCTTGAACACAGCTTCTGATGCAAAAACCTTGAACTTGTGGAGTGTTTGGATCAAAGTTGCTAACAGAAGGCCAGTCTTGAGTTTACATTGTTGGCACTTTTATACCCACAGGTATCCTTGGTGTGATGATGGGAAGCATCCCATTTCTTGGTTTCCAGAGCAATTCCACAGATGCACTGGCGTACTCATCATATATTTGCACCATGAGCAACACTCATTGTGTACTCATCATGTATTTGCACCATGAGCAACCTTTCTTGATGTCCATCTTTGCCATTTCTTGAATGTGTAGAGACAAAGTGATGACACTAGTAAAGAACAATCAAAGGTGACTAAATGCAAGGTCACAGCAGAGCTCAATTCCATCCCTACATTTTTGCCATTTCTTGAATGAGTGTGCAGAGACAGAACTCATGACACTGGTAAAGAACAAACAAAGATGACTCAATGCAAGTACACAGCACAGTTCAACAAATGCATTGTGCATCGTGCAAGAAGGAAACTGGAAGATCTACTACCCATGACAAGAACTCTGCTACTTTCATTCTATTTGGATCATAGTTTCTTTGTCAGAGCTCAATTGTGAGGATGGACATCCAAGACAGTTTCTGAAGTTTTGATAATTGCCAAACTTTAGAACTTGCAGATTTCAAACAAAGTGTTGTCTATACAAGATCTTTTCTCAAGGTTTTGTTTGAGGAATGCCATAGCAAATTTCTGAGATGGTGTTTTGTTGTGTTTTGCAACATGTCAACAGATTGCAACATGGTCATCTGCACAAGCATCTGCACAAAAACAGAGTGTTTGAATTTGGAAGGTACACTTGCCGATGTTTCAGTCAAGGATTCAAAGGTAGAGAGCTTCTGCACAGTGACTCTGGTTAAATGTGATCAGGTTTGTGGGATTTGTGTTTCAGAAATTTCACTAAGGATGATTTGAACTTCATCGTCAAATGAAAATCTGAGGACTTTACCTTGGAATTATAGAGCCAGCAAGCCAGCAATGAGTGTGGAAAGAGAAATGTGTGCTTGGATTTCGAAGGCATATCATCATCTGTGTCATAGATAACTGCAGGTACTGTGCATGCTTGAGTGAAATGCCAATCACAAGAACACCTGCCAGATTTTCAACCAAATGGAACAAGCCAGCATGCAAGCACAAGGAAGAAATGATGTGCGAGCCCCCATGGTTGTTTGCAACAAGCTCTGACTCAAGCATCCCAACTCCACCAACTTCCTGGCTGATGGAGCTAGCAATAGGGTCTCTGTCAGTAAAGTAAACTTGCCTCTCACCAAAATGGGAGACTTCAATAATCTGCAGCAACAAGAATTACAACAATATTTGCTGGGCAATTGTTATGCCACATGGTCATTATGAAGACAATCATGTGCACAATTGCAACAACAGAGGTTAGCCATGGCATGTTTCTTTGATCCTCAGACTGTCTCCCAAAATAGCAATCTCTGCCACTGGGCTGTGAATGTTTCCTGCACAAAAAAAAAACTCCAAGAAATGTGCTCAAGAGCAGTGATCTGAGAGATCTTTCCAACAGTGAACTGGTGCTCTTGCTCAGCTCTAGCTTGTGATCATGATGCATACCTGCAACTGTGTGAAGTTTCTGGACCTTAGTAGATCTCTTAATCAAGAAGAAAGAGCTTTCTCTAAAATCCATTGAAACTGTTGAGCAATTCTTAGGTTCAATTGCTGTTCAGTGGTCTGCTGAACACAACAGGATAGGAGTGTGATGAAGCAAGTTGGCATTCATGTTCAATCCTGCAGCAACAATGGTGGCAAAAAGAGCTGAAGCAAAAACCTGGATTGAAGTGGGGTACATTTAATGCAGGCAAGTCAAAGCCACCTCCTGCCATACACAGGACATTTGACAGAAGCTCTGACAGGGCTTGCATATTGAGGAGGAGGTGCATCATAGCTGTGAGAATCATTATGCAACCAGCTTCCAAATATGTAGTCCATTCAGGACATTTGATGGAGACGATGGGATTTCACCTGATCCTGACCAGCTTTGAGCTTTTCAATCCAATTGTGTCCTGATCCCTCCACCTCTCCCAGGAATCATATGCATATGACAATTCATGTGCTGTTGAGGTGTCTTTTTTCTTGTCTATGGCCAATTCTGAAGCTGTCACAGGCTAGTGCAGAAGGTAACCCCCGTGTTGACCCTATTCTCATTGTCCCTTTTATCCCTTTTTGTGTTGCAAACTCAGAGAGAGAGAGAGAGAGAGAGAGAGAGAGAGATTGGAAGCTGAGGCTTTACATGTGCATTTTCATGCAGAATTGATGTAGAGGTTGATGATTGAGAGTTAGTGTCTGCCTCTATACTTTCTCTTTAGAATTTTTGCATCCTCAAAAGTTTTGAACTACACCTTCATTCAGCTGACGGCGTAGACAATGTGAAGAGAGAGAGAGAGAGAGAGAGAGAGAGAGAGAGAGATCAGCAACAGCAGCAGTTCAAGACAAAGGGGTGAAAGAGAGAGAAAGAAGTCTTCTGTTGAAGGGATTGCAAGCTTTCTCCAATCTCCAAAGAGGAGACAGGGGTGACAAACAGGGGCAAAGGAGCAGGAGGGCCAATGAGAAGAAGTGTGTCAACACACCTGGACTTCCCTAATGACTAACCTTCTCTTCTCTACTGTGCTACTTGTCCATGTGGTCCATCATCCCACCTTCCATCCATCAATCCATCCACCTACTGGTCTTTGGGTATTTGAATTATTACCCTGATATAATAACTAGGGATCTTATATAAATATAAGCATATGTAGTTTTTTGAGAACCATGTTTTATCTTTTGTTTATCTCTGAAGATTATGTTTTTTCATGTAATTATACCCTTGCCATGGATACTTATGTCTAGATACAACCGTTCATCGCTACACCTGATATATTATCAGACCTATTATATACATATGTATTTGCCATGTACGGTGTGACATAAGCGGTTTTAAGAAGCCAGCTACAACATTTTGTACATCACTAAAAGCTCATTTGTGTAATACTTGTGCCAAATTATTTACTGCCCATTTTTTGAAGACCCTGAACTTATTTATCTATTTAATGCAACAAGAAGAACCTCAAGAGATGGAGCTCAAAAGATGATAACACCACCTGCTAGACCCAAAGCTTGCATTGCCATTTAGCTAGAGATGAGATAGAATTACAATTCTATAAAAAAGGTATGAGAAAGGTTCACATAGGAATCCATAGTGGACATAATGAATCCCGAGAAGCTGACCTGTAGGCTTCTTTGGGGTACCCTGCTCAAATTGCTGCCCATTGCTCCCTCACATAACTGGGCAAGCCCAAAATCGGCTACAATCTTCACATTTTATCACTACTTATACAGGAGGCCTTAATTCTCTACTCACATTGCTCATTATGAAAAGAACATCCAGGGAGCTATCTTGAGTTGGATGAATGTGATTGGACTCTATCATTGCCTCTAAATGGCTTCCATGCAATCCACCATCAACCCAAATCAGGTTGATTGAACCTTTGAGGTTAATCCATACCTTCCATTTGCATTGACATCAACAAATAGATAGTGGTTTGATCCATTCTTGGTCTAGAATTGTGGAAAGGTTGATTATCATTCTGGCCATAAA
>Ga0116229_10011371_pt1 | contig 13150 bp, 12 predicted proteins | sample S1TSphgellanicum_3_FD_87313 | JGI IMG/M metagenome (GOLD analysis project Ga0116229, IMG submission 87313) | Host-associated microbial communities from peat moss isolated from Minnesota, USA - S1T2_Fc - Sphagnum magellanicum MG | ecosystem: Host-associated > Plants > Peat moss > Unclassified...
CAGGATGAAGCCCGCAAGATCGTTGTGTTCGAGCCGGATCTCTTGCGGAAAAATCCTCGATACCGCCAGGCCGATGAGGACCGTGAGCAGCACGAAGCCGCCGACGGTCAGGATGCCCGTCCCGTAGATGGGCAGGGTTTGAATCCACTCGATCACGGCAGCGGCAACAGCGACGTCGTCGCGCCCGCAGCAGCGGCCGACGGCGCTTGCGGGACGCCCGAGGTCACCAACTGGCGGTAAGCGATCAGGCGGTTCGTGGTCTTAGCCAAATCGATTTCCAACTCGTAGCTGCGCTTGATGGCGTCGGTGAGATCGTCCGCGTCGAACGTGTAGTCGAAGCGGCGCAGGCTCTTGAGCAGCAGCTTGTTCGTGGCATCGAGCTGCCCGTACGCCTGCGCGATGCCGGCGCCGGCGGCGCGGTACGTCGGAAAATTCGAAATCACGATCTCGCGCTTGAGCTTGGCGGTCTCGATCTCGGTCTTCAGCGCGTCGAGGCGAACGCTCTCCGGATCGACCGCTTGCCCTTCCCGAATCGTCGCCAGCGCGTCGTCGAACGCGCCTTTCGTGTATTCGGCCTGCGCGAGCCCCGCAGCGGCGAGCACGTAGCCCGCCCGCCCTCGCTCGTTGTGCGGGTCGACCTTGAGCGCCAGCCGGTACGCAAGTTCGGCGTCGCGCACGTCCCCGCGCGCCAGCGCGACGTCGCCCTGGTGGACGCGCGTGTCGACGATCCAGCGCTCGATCGACCCGGCACACCCGGCGGTCGAGAACAGCACGGCGGCGAGCAGCGCCGAGCGAAGCTTCACGACGGTACCTCTAACCACGATTGACCAGATGCGCGACCGTCTTGATGATTTGGGCGGCTGGCCACAGCAAGAGTTGCGATAGGACCCACCCGGCAATTGCCGTCAGCGACAGGTAGAATACCATCGATTTCACTTCGGCGTGGGGACGCTCCCCCTTCACCGCCTCGTCGACGATGATCGAGGATGTCGGGTCGACGAAGAACGTAAAGGCGACCGTGCCGATCCCGTTGATGATGCCCGATATGCCGATCGCGGTGCGCGCGACGTTGACGTCGAGGATGCTCGCGTAATACGCGGAGACGACGCCGATCGCGTAGACGCCGGTGACGACCACGTTGAAGACCAGCAGGCGGCGGGGAATGCCGCGGGCCGAAAACGAGAAGAGCTCCGAGTAGTGCGGCAGGCGAATGCGCGACAGCACGTCGACGATCACGCGCGGACTCGTCAGCCGAATCAGCGAGTGCGGCAGCGATTTGGTGCGCTCGAACGAGCGAACGCCGCGCACGTACATGTACGTGAACATCGGCAGCAAGAAGCTGCCGAGCACGGTGCCGACGGTTCCGGCGATGATGATCCAGCGCAACTGCCACTCGAACGTGCTCTGTACCCCCGCCATCGCCGCGAGATGCTCGGGGTTCACGGGCATCCCGGGCTGTTTGGGGAGCAGCGCCTTGACGGCGTTGCCGGCCGCGTCGGAAAGCGGCCCGAGCATCAGCGTGTAGACCAGCGTCGCCAGGCGGCTCGCCGTCACGAACAGGTTGAAGAGCGAAATCGACGTCGCAATCCGCCCCGTCCGAACGCCGGCGAGCCGCGCTGCGTAAGCGCCGATCTGAATCGCCTGCACGATCGCGTTCACGATCAGCGCGATGACGAGTTGCCAGGTCCAAAACGGGAGCGTTGCCGCGGCGGCAGCGCCGGTCACGCTGGCACGACGCTAGGCGGCGTCACGGTTCCATGCGATCGCCGCTTCGTCGACCGGGCCGATGATGCATAGGCCCAGATCCTGCGGCGTAAAGAGTTCCGCGGCAAGTTCGCGCACGTCGCCGGCCGTCACGGCATCGACGCGCCGTTCGATCTCTTCGGGCTCGACGTTGCGGCCGAGTGCGAACTCGTTGCGGCCGAGCCGGATCATGCGGCTGGACGTCGACTCGAGCGAGAGCGTCAGGCTGCCCTTGATGTGTTCCTTCGCGAGGTGCAGTTCGTCGTCGCCGACCGGCACCTCGCGCATGCCGCGCAGCTGCTCGGCGATCAGGTCGATGCAGGCCTGCACGTTCTCCGGCGACGTGCCGGCATAGACGCCGAACAAGCCCGCCGCGCGGTACGCCGCCTGGAACGAATACACCGTGTAGACGAGACCGCGCTTCTCGCGAATTTCTTGAAAGAGCCGGCTCGACATTCCGCCGCCCAGGATCGTATCGAGGATCGAGAGCGCGTAACGCCGTTCGTCGCGCACGCTCAAGCCGCGGGTGCCGGCGACGACGTACGCCTGCTCGCTGTCCTTGTGACGAATCAGCGTCCCGGGCGTCAACTCCGGGGAGTCGGGCGCGTGCGGCACGCTCGTTCCCGAGAACGAGGCGAAGTGACGGTCGACCAGTTCGACGAACGCGTCGTGCTCCACGTTACCGGCGGCGGCGACGACGATCGAATCCGGCGCGTAGTGCGCGCGCATGTGCGCGCGCAGATCCTGCGGCGTCATGGCGACCACGGTGTCGTCGAAGCCGATCGTCGGGTCGCCCAGGTTCGAGCCGCGCCACATCCGCTGCAGGAAGAGATCGTGGATCAGTTCGTCCGGCGAATCCTCGTACATCTTGATCTCTTCGAGCACGACTTTCTGCTCTTTCGCCAATTCGTCCGGGTCGAACGCCGAATGCAGGAACATGTCGGAGAGCACGTCCATCGCGAGCGGAACGTGGCGATCCATGACCTTGGCGTAGTAGCAGGTCGTCTCTTTGTCGGTAAAGGCGTTGAGATTGCCGCCGACGCCGTCCATGGCTTCGGCGATTTCGCGAGCCGAACGGCGCGCGGTGCCCTTGAAGAGCATGTGCTCGACCAGGTGCGAGATGCCGCGCACGTCGCGCTTCTCGAGCGACGAGCCGACGTCGGCCCAAATGCCGATGGATGCGGAACGCACGGCCGGCATCGTCTCGGTCAGCACCCGCAGTCCCGACGGCAGGGTCGTCTTGCTATACACGTTCGTCACCCTCGCAATGCATTGCGCGCCCACTCCTCGTCCCAGAACACGCCCTGCGTCCCGGCGGCGCGGGCTGCCAGCGCCGCCGCCGATTCGCCGCGGCGAACGGTGATGCTGTATACGACCCGCGAGGTCGGTTTGGCGAGATCCCCGCTGACGATCACGCCTTTGCCGACGGAGATCGGCACGCTCGTCCACAGGTCGACTTCCTCAACGCCCGGATAGGCGGCGAACGCCTTTTGCGCAAGGGCTGCGACCTGCGCGACGTACTGCGCCCGGGTCAGGCGTTGGTGGAACTTGACGCCCCACAAGCGGATGCCGACGATCGTGTGATCGCCGAGCTGATTGGCGGAGATCTGCGATATTTGCGCGGGCCAAGGCGTTGCGAAGATGGCGTCGCCGATGGCGACGGCGATATCGGGCCGGTTGCCGGAAGCCCGGGCCACCGCATCGACGTGCGCGACGCTCGGCGTCGACGCCGGGCACGCGGGCGGCAGCAGCGCGAGCGCCGCGGCCGCTGCTACGATCGCCGCGCGGCTAATACGACTGCGCAAAGTACGCCCGGACGCGTGCGGGTTCGCCGCACGCGATGCAAACGGTTTCGCCGCCCTCGAGCGGCCGGAGATTGCGCGTCGTCGCGCTCGTTTCGGCCTTCACGTGCGCTTCGCAGGCGGGGAGCCGGCACCACGCGATGTCGACCATCCCGGCGCGCGTGCGGCACAACTCGTAGAACTCTTCGCGCGCGGTCGCGCGGACCGTGTGGCCGCTCAGAAACGCGAGCGCTTGCTCGTACAGCGTCCGCTGGATGTCGTCGAGCAGCGCGGGCAGTTCGGCCGCTACGTCGTCGAGCGCGACGCTGCGTTTTTGATCCGGATCGCCCTTCGCGCGATCGCGCCGCACCAGCACCGCCGTTTTCGCATCCACGTCGCGCGGACCGATCTCGATGCGCACCGGCACGCCGCGCACGTCCCACTCCGCGTACTTCCAGCCCGGCTGTTCGTCGCGGTCGTCGACGCGCACGCGAAAGCCGGCTTCGGACAAGCGCTTGGCTTCGGCCTTACAGACGTCGACCGCCCGCGTGTCGTTGGTGCGGACGATCGGGACGAAGACGGCTTCCAGCGGCGCCATTTTCGGCGGTATGCGCAGCCCGCGGTCGTCGCCGTGCACCATGATCATCGCCCCCAGCATCCGCCACGACATGCCCCACGACGTCGTGTAGGCGTGTTTGATCTGCTGGTCGGCGTCGGTGAACGAGATATCGTAGGCCTTGGCAAAGTTCTGGCCGAGGTCGTGGGACGTGGCCGATTGCAACGCCTTGCCGTCGGGCATGAGCGCTTCGATCGAATACGTCTCGACCGCGCCGGGAAAGCGCTCGCTCTCGCTCTTCTCGCCGGCGTACACCGGCACCGCCGCAACGTTCTCGGCGAAGTCGCGGTAGACGGCCAGCATGCGCAGCGTCTCTTCGCGTGCCTCTTGCGCGCTTGCGTGCGCGGTGTGCCCCTCTTGCCAGAGGAACTCCATCGTGCGCAAGAACGGCCGCGTCGCCTTCTCCCAGCGCAGCACGTTGGCCCACTGATTGATGAGGATCGGCAAATCGCGGTACGACTCGATCCACTGCGCGTACATCACGCCGACGATCACTTCGGAGGTCGGGCGAATCGCCAAGCGCTCGGTGAGTTCTTCGCTGCCGCCCTGCGTCACCCAGGCGACTTCGGGTGCGAAGCCTTCGACGTGTTCGGCTTCTTTCAGCAAGAGACTCTCGGGAATCAGCAGCGGAAAATACGCGTTTTCATGCCCGGTTGCTTTGAAGCGCGCATCGAGCTGCCGCTGCAAATTCTCCCACAATCCGTAGCCGTAGGGCCGCAGCACGACGCACCCGCGAACCGGCGAGTACGACACCAACTGGGCCTTGATGCAGACCGCCGTGTACCACGCAGAGAGGTCGGCCGTCTTTGGAGGAATCTCCTTGACGACGGGAGTGAGGGCCTCGGACATGACCGGCCGGATTTCGCGTGGCCGCGCGTTGCGGCCTCCCTAGCTGCTTTGGGGATGACGTGCTAGCCGGATGCAAGCGGTCGCGGGGAGGGAGCTTCCGCTGCATCCGGCGTGCACGATCGCCGCCGAAGCGGCGACGGGGGACGCAGCAGGCGTCGTTGCGGCGACGCGAAAGTGGCGCATCGCGCCGCCGCAACGATGCCTACTGGATGATGATCCCGGACGTCGTAACCGTGACCGAGACCACTTTCGACTGGCCGTAGGCGTCGCTGATGGTGATCGCGCACGTCCCCGCCGCTTGCGGAGTGACCGTGCCGGTCGCCGAGGGAGCCTTCCACGAAGCCGACGCGACCGTCGCGATCGACGCGCAGGTGTCGCTCTCTTTGAAGGCCGCGGTGCCGCTCTGCGTGACCGCGAACGTCTGCGCGTAGGAGGCGCCGGCCGCATCGAAGCTCAGCGACGACGGATTGACGTTCAGCGCCGGCGGCGACGGCGACGAGGTCGGACCGGTGAGCGTCACCGAGATCGTCGCGACCGCTGTGTTCTTCTTCGCATCGCTCACGGTCAGCGTGCATTTCGCGATCGCTTTGCGCGGCGTGACCTCGAGCGTCGCCTTCGGGCCCTTGGCGCTCTTCGGTGCCACCGTCACCGCAGAACCGCACGTCGAGGCGAGCTTGAATGCGCCCTTGTAGCCCGCCTCCGAGGCGACCAACGTCTTGGCGGCCGCCGCTCCAGAGGCCGAAAACGCGAGCTTTTTCGGCGACAGTGCGACGCCGTGTTTGACCTCGGGGTCGCCCCCGGGCGCGGCATTGCCCGCCGGCAGTACGGACGTGCCGGCGTGGCACGCGACCATCAGCAGAATCGCTGCCGCCGCGAACGCCCTGGCGATGTGGGTCCTGTGTAGCACCGTGAATCTCTCCTTGTTGGCGGGTTCAGGCTCTCACAGGCTGCGTCCAAAAACCGTCCATCGGCTCGGGGGCGAGGAGGCGTGGACGCTCCGTGGACGCCGCGAAGCGCACACTCTCATCAAAAGCTCATGCCCGAAGAATCGAGAGTGCGCCGTGCCTGAACGCTCCGGCCAGCCCCGCGATCACGTCTTCGTCCTGCGCTTGTGGTCGGAGCAGTCGGCACCGGCAGCGGCGTGGCGCGCGCAAATTACGCACGTCGCATCGAGCGAACGGCGCTACTTTACGAACTACGGCGAACTTTGCGAGTTCCTCGAACGCTTTCAAGGGGGGCAGGCCGCGCGAGCAGCGCTCGATTGAACGGCTGAGCCTCCAGATACCGCCGGGTCTCCTCATCGGGAACCCGCTCGAGCTGTTCCGCCAGCCGCTCGCGACCCCGATCGAACCACTGCGCCGCCCCCGGATCGCCGGCGGCATCGAGGAGCAAGCCGTACGTGTAGGGCAGGCGCACCGTCAGATCGACACCCTCCGGTGGCGACTCGGCCAGCGCAGCCAGCTCGCCCGCTATCGATGCATAGTCGTGCGTCAGTCCGGCGGCGAGCGCGGCCTCCGCGTACTCGCACAGATCCTTGGCGAAGCCCGCCACGTCGCCGATCGAACGGCGAATTTCGATGCCGCAGCGCATCTTTTCCAAGCCGGGATCGCGCTCGCCGCTCGCAAAAAGCGCCAGCCCCAGCGCGACCGATGCGGCGGCGCAGAGACGGCGTTCGTCTATGGACTGCGCGAACGCGTCGGCCTCGCGTGCAGCCGCGAGCGCCGCCTCTTTCTCGCCCACCAGCAAGAGCTCGCGCGCGGTATTCGACAACGCGTAGCCGATGTTCGAGCCCGTACCGCGCCGCGCGATCTCCAGGGAGCGGCCAAGCGACGCTATCGCGCCTCGGTGGTTCCCGATACGGGCTTCGAAGACCCCGAGATCTTGCCACACGGTCTCGATGCCCGCTTCGAATCCGATGCGCTCTGCGAGCGCCAGTGCCTCGCCATACCGCGCTCGCACGGCCGGAGCGTCGAGCGTCGCGTGCAGACCGAAAGCGATCTGGGTCAGCGCTGCGACTTCGAGCTCCATGTCGCCGGACGTGCGCGCGAGCTCCAGCAGCGCCGCTGCGGCGGAGCTCGCGGTGCCCATTTCCTGGCGACTCCCCGCAATCGCAATCTCCGCTTGCAGCGCGCGCGTCTTGCGCCGCATCGAAAACGCGTCGGCAGGCGCGTCGCGCAACGCGACCACCTGATGCCGCGCCTCGTCGTACCGGCCCGTTCGAGACAGCGAGTGCGCGAGCATGTGGCGCGCATCGATCTCCAAGTCCGCGGCCCCGCATTCGCAGGCGATGGCGAGCGCCGCCTCGAGCGCGGCGAGCGATTGCGGAACGCGGCCCTGCATCGATTCGAGACGCCCGAGCGCGAGCAGCGCGGTGCATCGCATGCGCGGCGTCGCTCCGGCCTCCACGAGCGCCAGCATCGCTTCGATCGTCGCGCGCTGAGCGGTCCGATCCGCAATCTGATGCTCGAAGGATGCCCGCTGATCGAGCGCCGCGAAGCGCTCGTCCACGCCCAGCTCCTGCGCGCAATCGCACAGCGCATCGAGGTCGCGCCTCCATTGCGCGGCGTCGCCGTGGCCCTGCTGCGCGCGCGAGAGCAGCAGCAACGCGTCGAAGCGGTCGCGAACGTCCGCGGTGAGGTCGAGTGCCTGGCGCGCGTGCGCCATCGCTTCTGCCCGCGCGTACAGATGTAACGCGGCCTCGCCCGCGCGAATTGAAGCGCGCGCCGCGCGCGCCGGCTCTCCCGCCAGCCGCCAATGCCGCGCAAGCAATGCCGCCGATTCGGGCGCGCTCCCGCGGCTGCGCTCGAGCAGCGTCGCGATCCGCCGGTGCCGGGCGGTCCGCAGCTCGGGCGGCGAATCGCGATAGAACGACGCGCCGACCAGGGCGTGCGTGAAAACGTACTCGAGTTCGCCGCCGGATTCGCGTACGAGCGCGCGGTCCATCAGTTCGCCGACGGCATCGAGCACGACGTTCTCATCCCAGCCGCCGGCATCGGCGACCAAGTCGGCGCGAAAGCTCGCGCCGATCGTCGAAGCGACCTCTGCGACCGCGCGCACGCCGGCGCTCAAGCGACGCGCGCGCAGGGCGATCGCGTCGCCGACGCTTCGCAGCGCCGAAGACTCATCGGGAACGCTGCCCGTTTCGAGGTAGCCCTCGATCAACTGCACGACGAAGAGCGGATTCCCTTCGCTCAAGCGGGCGATGCCCTCGCCGAGCGAAGCGCGCGCGGCTTCGTCCTGGACCGCGGAACGCAGCACGCAATCGACGTCCTGCGGTGCGAGCCGTTCCAGCGGAGCCGCCGTCGCGCGCCGCTCGGCGATCAACGCCGCGCGCAGCGTTCGCAGCGGATCCGACGCGGCCGATTCTTCGCTGCGATACGTCGCTACCAAGAGCACCGGCAGGGTGCCGATGCGCCGCGCGAGCGCGCCGACGAGATCGATCGTGGCCGGACCGGCCCAATGCAGATCTTCCAAGACCACGCAGAGCGGGCGCGCGCGGCCGAGATGCTCCACCACGCGCACGAACGCTTCGAAGAGGCGATCGCGCGCGCGGTTGGGGAGCAACTCTTCGCTGGCCAGGCCGTCGCGCAGGCCACGCAGCTCGGGCAGCACGTGCGCCAGGGCGGCCAGCCACGTGTCGTCGATGCGCGCGTGCGCGATCGCCGAGATGGCCGCGCGCAACGCGACGAGCACCGATTGATACGGTTCGCCCTCGGGATGCGACGTGACGCCCACCAGCGCCTGGCCGCCCTGATCGCGCACCAGCCCGACGAGTTCCGCAGCCAACCGCGACTTGCCGATGCCGGCTTCCCCCGAAAGAAACGCGACGCTGCCGCTGCCCCGGGCGGCGCGCGACCAGGCCGCGCGCAAGCGATCCAATTCTGCCGCGCGTCCGACCAGCGGCAACTTCCATCCGCGACGTGCCGGGTCGCTCAACTGGCGTTCGAAGACCTGCGATGGCTCGGCCGGCAGCGGCGCCTCGGCGCGGATCGCATCGCGCACCGCGACGGTTTCGGCGGCCGGCTCCGCGGAAAATTCTTCGCGGAGACGTCGCGCGAACCGTTCGTAGGCCGCGATCGCCGCAGAACGTTCGCCGGATTCGTACTTGGCGATCATCCAGAGGCGCAACGCGTCTTCGCGCCACTCGTCGATATCGAGCAGGCGCTGCGCGTACGCAGCCGCGCCTGCAAAGTTGCGTTCGCCGCGCGCTTCGTGCGACAGCGACAGCAGCATCTCGGTTTGCAGCGCGCGCAGCCGCTCGCGCTCGGCCAGCACGTAATCTTCGTAGAATCCGTCGAGAAAGTCCCCACGATAGAGGTCGGCGGCCTCGGCTTTGCGGCCGGCGGCGGCGAGCGCTTCGAAATCGCGCACGTCGATGGACGCGGGGGCCGCGGGATTCCAGCCGACCTGGAGATTGTCGCCGGCCACCCATTCGACCCCGTCGACGGACGGTAACGCGTGAGCCAGCCGGTAGAGGTGGCGTCGAAGGTTGGCGCGCGCTTCGCTCTCCAGTTCTTCCGGCCACAACGTCGCGGCAAGCGACGCCCGCGGAAGCATACCGCCGGCACGCGCCAACAGACCCAGCAGCGGAAGGCAGCGCGGCGGAGCCGACCACTTCCACGGCCGTCCGTCGAATTCGAACGAGGGCGCCCCCAAGAGCCGTATCGCTACCCGATGCACGAGGGCGCTAGCTTTGTCGCGCGATGACGGTGAGCCTACGCGACGACCGGCCCCGGAGCCGAGGGGCACGCATTCCTCCGGCTCCGGCGACCGATGGGACGATCATACGAGCCGCGCCGTCCAGAAAGCGTCCACGGCGGCCGGTCTTACAGGCCGCCGCGCAGGCGCTCGGCGGCGCGTTCCGCCAGCGCGCCGTCGTTCCAGACGCGCTTGCGCCGGGTGACCCGAAGGCTGCCGAAGCCGTCGCGCGCGGCCGGGCGGCGGCATGCCGCGAGGATGCCGACGACGAGCACGATCGGAGCGGCGATGAAGGTGATGAGCGAGTCCATACCCCTATAGTGCCCGCGCGACGTCCAGAAAGCGTCCAACCGATCGTCGCTGGACGGTTTCTGGACGCCCTTGCGATATCTTTACAGTATGGCAGCCGCACGACGTCGTCCCAGCGACGAGATGTTTATCATTCGCGTCTGGTCCGAAGCGCCCAAGCCGGTGCGCGGCTCGTTCCGCGCCTCCGTGACGCACGTTCCGACCCGGGAGCGCCGCTTCTTCACGAACTACGGCGAATTGTGCGACTTTCTCGAGCGCTGGAGGGTCCGGCTCGGGATGTAACGCGAAGCACGCCGGGTGCCGAAGCTCACCAAGATCTACACCCGCACCGGCGACTCGGGGTCGACCGGATTGGTCGGCGGCCAGCGCGTTGCAAAGAACGCGCCCCGCATCGAAACGTACGGAACCGTCGACGAGTGTTCCAGCGCGATCGGGATCGCCCGCAGCGCGCTCGCGCCGTCGCTCGATCGCTCGCCGCGCGCGCGACGGCTGGATGCGTGGCTCGCGTGGACCCAGGACATCCTCTTTAACCTCGGCAGCGATCTCGCGACGTTGCCGGACGACCGCTGGGAAGGCATGCCGCTCATCACTGCGGCCGACGTTGCCGCCCTGGAGCGGGCGATCGACGAAGCGCAGCGCGATCTCGAACCGCTTGCCAACTTCATCCTGCCGAGCGGCTCGCTGCCGGGCGCCCATCTGCATCTCGCGCGCACCATCGCGCGCCGCGCCGAACGATTGCTGGTAGGCGTGCGCGAACGCGACGCCGGCATCTCCGACGAGACGCTACGCTACTTGAACCGCCTTTCGGACGCGCTCTTCGTTTGGGCGCGTTGGATCAATCGGGATCTCGGCGAGCCGGAATCGCTGTGGAACGCGAAGAGCGCGCCGCCGCAATGAGTCCACGCGCCAGGCCGTACTTCAGCAGCGCGGCGACCGTTACCGCATCCTCGATCTCGCCCGCAGCAACGCCCGCTAGCGCTCGTTCGAACGTCATCCGCACCGGCTCGATGCTCTCGACGTCCTCCGGCTGCGGCGGTAAGCGCGTCGTGTCCGAAGCGACGAACACCTCGATCGGATCGCTGACGATCGACGGTATTTCGTAGAGCTTCCCGAGCGCGATCCACGTTCGCGCTTCGATGCCGAGTTCTTCGCGCAGCTCGCGCGCCGCGCAGGCGGCCCCCGATTCGCCGCGATCTCGCCCGCCTTTGACGACCTCCACGACGTAGCGTCGCGCGCCGAAGCGAGGCTGCCTCGCGAAGAGCAGCTCGCCGCCATCTTCGACCACGACCGCAGAGGCTTGCGGCGTGACGATCAGGACGTGCTCTCCCGCTACGCCGTTCGGATGGACGATCTCGTGCGCCTCGACGGCCAGCCACGGATTTCGATAGAGTTCGCGCTTGCAGACGCGCCGGTAGGGGTCGCTCTCCACCGGTAGCGGCTTCGGGGGGACGGTGCCTCCCGGCCTCCGAATCGGCCCGGAATGTCTTTCGTTTCGCGTCTTTTTGCAACCACAAACGTCGATAAGCTCCGCGAACTGGGTTCCCGCCAAATCCTCCGGCGAGCGCTCACCGCCAAGGACCTCATCGCCATCGGTCTGGGAACGATGATCGGCGGCGGCATCTTCACCACCATCGGGACCGGCGTCAAAGGCGCCGGTCCCGCCGTTATCATCAGCTATCTGCTCGCCGGCCTCACCTCGTTTTTCGCCGCGTTGTGCTATGCCGAACTCGGCGCGATGGTGCCGATCGCCGGCAGCGCCTACACCTACGCCTACGCGACGCTCGGTAAACTCTTCGCCTGGATCATCGGCTTCGCGCTGATCTTCGAATACGGCATCAGCGCGGCGCCGGTCGCCCAGCAGTTCTCGGCCGCGATCCAAGACGTGCTCAAGGGCATCGGCTTCTCGCTGCCGCAGTGGGCGCAGGAATCCAATCTCATCATCAACGGCCCGTGGTGGTCGCCGGGAAGCTGGGACCTCGCCCATTCGCAATGCGACGTCGTCGGCGCGGCGTTCGTCCTCGGTCTATCGCTCGTCCTCTCGCTCGGCATTCGCGAGTCGGCGACCGCCAACAACATCTTCGTCGTGCTCAAGATCTCGGCGCTGGTCGTCTTCGTCGGCGCGGGCATGCTGCTCTTTCACGGAGCGAATCTTCACAACTTCAACCCGATGGGCTGGGGGACGCTCGCGCCCTTCGGGGGCGCGGCCGAATCGTCGCAACCATACGGCATCGTCGCCATCGGCGCGTACGTCTTCTTCAGCTACATCGGCTTCGACACCGCGACGACCACCGCGGAAGAGTGCAAGAACCCGCAGTGGGACGTTCCGGTCGGCGTCATCGGCGCGCTGGCGATCGGCACGGTCATCTACTGCGCGACCGCGATCGTGCTCGTCGGCGCGGTCCCGTGGGCGCAAGTGCCGATCAAGAACCCGCTCGTCTACGCGCTCGCTCCGCTCCATCAGCCGTGGCTGCAGTGGGTCATCACCATGGGCGTGCTCGCCGGCACCACCAGCGTCGCGCTCAGCTCGCTGCTCGGCCAGACGCGCATCTTCTACGTCATGGCGCGCGACAAGATGTTGCCGCCGATCGTCGCGAAGGTCAACAAACGCTCGCAGACGCCGGTCATCACGACGATGGTCACGGGCGTGCTCGTGGCGATCCTCACGCTGATCGTCCCCTTGAACCAGTTGCTCAATCTGGTGAACATCGGGACGCTGATCGCGTTCACGGTGGTGTGCTCGGGAGTGCTCTACTTGCGCAAGCGCAAGCCGAACATGAAGCGCTCGTTTAAGGTGCCGTTCGTGCCGCTGTTCCCTATCCTCGGGATCGTCTGCTCGTTGTTCCTTGCGGTGTTCGGGCTTTCGCGGATGACGTGGATTTGGTTTGCGGTCGCGCTGGTCGTTGGGCTCGTATTCTTCTTTTCGTATGGTTTTTGGAAGTCGGATCCGGACGAGGTGGTTCCGGTCGTCGAGCCCGAGGCGCTGCGGGAGGCATGAAGCATTGCGGTTGGCGGCGGAGCTCCGCGTCGGGCGGGGTTGGGGTCCACCCGGCAGTGTCCGATTTTTTCGCAAAAGCCCGGAGGGCGTATTCCTTTGAAAGTTGCGAAAAAACGGTCAAGTAGAAAAACCCCTGGATGGGGTTTTTCGAGCGTCTGC
>Ga0116229_10011373_pt1 | contig 13149 bp, 6 predicted proteins | sample S1TSphgellanicum_3_FD_87313 | JGI IMG/M metagenome (GOLD analysis project Ga0116229, IMG submission 87313) | Host-associated microbial communities from peat moss isolated from Minnesota, USA - S1T2_Fc - Sphagnum magellanicum MG | ecosystem: Host-associated > Plants > Peat moss > Unclassified...
CGACAAAGAAAGTCCTAAGGTTCAAATTGGAAAGGTTTTTTTACATTTTTTTATTCATAGTCATCTTTGTTAAAACAAAAAATCTAACACTTTTAGTTGTTGGATTTAAGATGGATTTACTTTTTAGGTTCTTATCTCAAAACAACCTTAAGAAAAAACCTTGTTTATATCTAAAGTTTTCAAGATTGATTAAATCATGGCAAAACAAGCATTTGATTCATGATCGAGAAAGAATGTAATCACAATCATCACCATTCTATTGCTTTATTTTGTGAGAAATCTGAGGTTGACTTTCAACTCCAACTATGTTCTTATAGTTATAATAGTAATGGTTGTTAATCCGAATTGTCACAAATGAAAGGTGACAATGTGCACAAACATTTTTAAAGCAATTAGCTTCAACTATAATGACCAACTTGCTAAAAATTTGTAAAGTTACATTTCATCAAACAATTTGCAAAACACTATTACATTACAAACAAGATGGCAATTTCATAAAGAAATTTGCAAACCAAAATAAAAACAAAACAAACAAATGAAAAAAAAAACTTTATTTTACAAAGTTCAAAATTCATTGCAAATCTTGCCTTTAAGTGTGTTTGTTGTGGACTTCCACCAATCTTTTAGTGGTTGCAACATTAAGCACATGAATGCCAAAATTGGTTGAAAAGTTTGTCAAAAGCTATTGTTCACCAAAAAACTGCCAGCATTCTTAGCCAAAAAAATTGTAAGTCTTCCATTGCTGTGAATTTCAACCAGCTATACATATTGTGGGTAAAACTTTAAAAAGAAAATAGTGTTTGTGTGTCATTAAGCCTTAGATCATTAGCAACAATCAAAATGAAACTCTCTAAAGACTTGCCATAGATCCCAATGACCATAAGCTTGATTGTTCCAAGTTCTTGCAAGTCTTATCATTGGATGAAATTCTGAATGGAATGAATAGCAACAAAATGAAGATTGAACAAAAATGGATCGATTCATTCAATCATTGTGGTGGCACCAACCTTCAAAACAAATGACCAATCACCTTTTTCAAATTTATTTTGAAACGTCACCCCAAAGTTTTAGACTCAAATGAAAGAATTAACATTAAGACAATGTGAAAAGGTCGTCACAAAGGCAACTCTTATAATAAGGGTAATAGTCAATAATCCAACCTTATCTATAAGATCACAATGTATGAACTTGTATTCGCTCCCTACAACATCATATAAGTCATATCTACCCATTATATAACTTTTAAAACATCCACTCAACATTCTATGTTGTATGTCCGTCACACCCAAAACAAAAATAGGTGCTGCTCTTTTTTTGCTTGGGTTGGCAACAATTTCTACCATTGAATGCAAATAATATCCCACAATAAAATACAAAAATACAACAACGAATTCAATAGAACTAGACAAAAACAAATTATTTTCAAATACAAAGAACCGAACTATATATGAAATGTACTAAAACTAAGTGTATAGATATATATTGCAACAAAGTTGCATTATAAATAACCTCAAAACACAAAAGTGATATTAATCCTTTTGACAATCCGTAAACCTAGTGCTCCCAAAACACATAGGAAAAACAAAACAAGATCAAATAAAAACCAAATAGAAACAAACTATAAATAATAAAAAGATTAACATCACAACCATCCATATTGAAAGGAAAATGCAATACCTTTAAATCTACACTTCCAAAATTACAGAAAATTTTACAAGGTTATAGGACAAGAATGTGTGTAAACAAAATGTTCTTCAATATAAAATAGGATACAAATGACTTCCAATCTCAACATGTTATATACATACAAAGTTAGGAATTAGGGTTCATTTGATAATCAAGCCTATAATTGGAACTTTTTATTTTTTTTCAATGGTATTAATGAAAAGTTAGGGTTTTATTTTTATATAGGGTTAGGTTTGAACTTCAAGTCTACTAATTAGGGTTTAGGTTGTGGCTATTAATTAAAAGATACTACTCTACTTTTGGAATAGGGTTCATTATAGGGTTTACAATACAAAAAAATCCCATGAAGACACTTTGCAATACACATTTCATATTATTAACAAATGCCATGCTCACAATCATATACCACATGTGAAATATGTATAAAACCCTATAATTTTAAATTCTAAAGCATTATAAAACATTTTGCAAAAAATTGACTTCAAAATATTCTTTCCAAGGTGAAAACCCTAACTACCTTGTTGGTATTTGCAACCTTTTGAACCACCAACCTCATAGTCTACAATCAAAATCTTACCTTTCAAATAAAATATGGAGGAAGTGGCATAAGAAGGTAAATGTAAATGGTAGACATTACAATCCCAATTGCATACCATTGATTTGTCTGTTACTTCAGCCGTTGATGCCATCTACTTTGCTATCTAAACCTAAAGCCCACAATATTTTAGCCAATATCATTTGAGAAACTCATATCTACCCTTGTTGTTACATCACCATACTCTTGCCCAAAAAATAAATTTGAAAAAAAGGAGAGGACAAACTACCTACTCGAATTTTTCAATATAGACCTCTTAGATTGAATGGGAACTACAAAACTACTTGATTTCATGTTCAATTTTGTCATAAATTGAAATCTTATCATAGCTTACTTCAAACTCCAAATTTGTGTCGTACACATACTCTTTGTTGAACATGTTGACAACCTACAAACATCAAACCTTCCATCAACATTATTTTGAATATCCAAGTAATTCTGGTAAGATCATCTACAAAATGCACTTCCCCTTCAAGCAAAACATCTTTCACTACATGAATTCTAGAGATCCAAGAAGACAATTCCTAAATGAAGTCAAGAAAATTTAGATGAGTTTGAGGACAATGTTACAGTCACTTTACTGACCATACATTTGGACCTTGATCATGGGCCAATGCATTTTAAGATTGTAATTTCTTCTTACCCAACTGATGTTTTCAACAATAGATCCATCTTGCAAGATTGTGGTCAAGTATTATTGGTATTGCAGTCAATAATGTTGGCTTCAATTCACTAGCATCCCCCTTAGTACTATGTTTGATCTTATTGGAGGTATATGTCAAAGTCAATGGTGATCCATACCCAATTGCTGCACCAGTAGCAATCCTTGTACTATGGATCCATCATCTCACACAAACGAGTTCATCACATTGGCAATTGGTTTACATTCATCAACAGTAGCACATATATAACATATGATTTTCAGCCAACTTGGACATGTTCACATATCTATGAGATTGTAGACAAAACTTCATAATAACAATTTAAAGGTAACCAGAAAAACTGAAACAAAACACCACAAGAATGAGTTTTAATACTAATGAAACCTAATGTGCCATCCTCAATGATAGTGCATGTTTACCCTAAAAATAATCTTCCCCTCTTTCTAAAAAAGCGTGACATGACTATGTACAACATCTTGAATATTATTCTTTGCCTCCTAAATGTTTTTACATTTGCATGGATAAAGGGAATGTTTGGAGTCACTTTGTAATATCCTGAGATGCAGTAAAAGAAAAGGTAAATAGCAAGTAGGACAACATCACAACACTATCAACTCATTCACATGTAATAATATCACAGACATGGACCATAACTTTGTAGCAAGTTCCAAAACGTGGGCCACTGCCAAATAACCTAGATACATATCCTTGTAGCTCAATTCAAGAATTGATGTTGATTCTGTTGTTGTTGTTGTTGCAACATTATTTGCATCAGACATCACCACTCCCTGCAATCACCTGTTTAATTCTTTCCCCATTCTCCTTAACACAAAACAAAACAAAATAGACAGCAACTAAAATCTTGAACTATAAAATAAAAAGCCATGGCTCACACTATTTGAAAAGGTAATTGTCACCATTCCATATACTAGCATTCTACTCACTGGTCTTCAATCAACTTGACCATATAAGAAACAATTCATGCCAATTTCATAGTCATAAAAGGTAACCTTTGTTGGACAGATTGTGAGACAACCCATATGCAAATTTAGGATGGTAAGGACTAGCCTCATACAGATCAATTGTGTTGAATTTTTTTTTTGGGGGGGAATTATAGTGACCAGTGAGCAGTTACTTGTAAACAACAGTATGAGAAGAAGAGTCACCATCCAATCTCCAAACATGATGTTGAAAATAAATAGTCACCCCGAAATTCAAGCCTTTTGACCAACAATCCAACAATCTAGGAACTAGGAAATGAACTACAACAATACCTTCAAACAGAAGATAGCCTGCATACCAAACCAGTGTTCATGATCCGCCATATGGGAAACTGGTTCTCAAAGAACAGAAGATCAATGTGCAAATTCCACCAAATGAAAAAGAACACAACAAAAGAACAAGGAAATAACCTATCAGTGCAGTTCATCTACTTAAAGAACCTTCAAACGCCAAAAATTCACAACAATTCACTAAAGTTCTTCCCCCAACTATGATGACTTAAGATTTATGCACACATTGCATTATGTAATTGCGCATGGTAAATCCTTTCTTCACATTACAGATATAATCATTCCTACTATTTTCATTTCCCCATCGCACTACCGATTTCATCCTTGGCGATCGTCAGCACAACAACAACAAAAATATTCATCATTTAGCCATTCAGGATAAGAACAAAACTGGATTTCACAGTTTCAAAAAAAAAAAATCAATGAAAAAAAATCGTTGTAGAAAACTACTCCTCATACAACCTACAAAATAAATCACGGGATGCAATAAGGAACTTAGAATTGTTTCATGATGACAACACCACTACTCCATCTGTAGTACCAATAGATGGCCATCCATTGCACTTCCACAGAAGAGAGACTCAAAGATCACCCACCCCCTTCAGTTATTACGGTGACTTGCAGGGCTCGTAACTATGGTTTTTGAAAAAAAATAAAAATAAAAATAAAATCCAGTTTGCAATGGGCAATGTTGGGTGGGTACTTTCTGGAGAGAAAGTTTTTTATTTTATTTTATTTTATTTTATATGCATGAAAACTTGAAAAAGCCAACCACAAATCCACTTTCATAAACAAAGATGCACCTCAAGATTTCGCTCCGGGGTTTTTTGCACTTTCAAAAAACCCTAGATAGAGAATCTTGTCCAAACATTGACGGTTCTCAAAAATTGATTCAATTGGTCAGATGAAAATTGTGGTCTTACAATTGCTTGTGACCATTTTTGACCAAGGCTAACACTTGAGTAGCTATCCACCTCTCCATTCACCTTTCCTCTCCCATTCATTAGCTGGGTTGCCTCTCAATTTATCATTATTATTATTATTACATTTGGATTGGCCCATCATCATGAAAAAATTAAAACTTGGCAAGCTCCCCAAAATAACAGTTTCTATGTGAAGAAGGAGTGCCTTCCCTTTTGCTCACCTTATATAAGGTGAGAAGGGGAGAACTTTGGACAAAAGGTATGGGATAAGATGAGGTGCTATTGGAAATGCCCTTGGGAAAACATTGGGAACTTGGGAAACATATGGGTATAGATTGGGAACATGATGGGAACACAAAAATTAAAAAGATCCATTCTCATCTCTCCCCCCTTGCTCTCCCATTTTTCAACTGAAAATAGTCATTAACAAAACTACAAAATTTTGTAAGGAGTTTTAAAAGTTGTGTGAGAAAACAACAATAAATGATCATATATGATTTCATGAGATCATCTGGAGGTAAACATGTTAGTTGTGTGAGGAATTTTAAAAGTTGTGTGAGAAAACAACAATAATTGATCATATATGATTTCACGTGATCATCTGGAGGTAAACATGTTAGTTGAATGGGTGGTGTAAATATTGAAGCGAGGTTTGTGTATAGGTTTCAAAAGGATCATTCTAGATATTGATACTTGTGAATACCATAGTTAGCTACGGGGTACAAATTCAATCAACATGTCTTTTCTTATGCATCCCTTTCATCATATTTTTTATTATTTAGTCATGAGCTTGAGCTACCAACTTCAATTCAACAAAACATTATAAAAATAGTCAAATTTGATGATCTAAACATGTGGCTTTAAACATGTGGCTTGTTCTCACATGTAATGTTGTGGTATGGAGAATTTGGCCATTGTTCAACACCATGATGTGTTGCATTATGTCATTATCCATGGAGGTGGTTATTGGCCTTGAGTTCATAAATTTGAATTGGGTAAGTTCATATGCATCAATTATTTTGAATGTGATTATAAGATGCATTGTTTTGAGGGTTCGAGATGTTTTACTTTTTGAAGTGTTCTTGTTGGAGGCTTGAGATGGTTAAACAAAGAGAGATCACATGTGTAATTATGTGTCATGTCATCTTTCACATGTTGATTGTCAAATTGACCCATCTTTAGTAGATGTTATTGCAATTACATTGTATGTTGTGTGGGTGTTCCACAACAACTACCAAAAGGTTGGCATATGGGATGTCTTACATCACCATTGGAAGAAATATTGATCAAAATTTGCTTTTGCCTTCAATCCACTAAGTAGACTATGTACCTATTCTTATAGTTAAATAATAGGGTATTTAAAGTTTTTCTCAATGATGATTCACATTTTGTGAAAGATTTGGGGATTATAGTTATGCAATTCACAATGGGCTTCACATTTGCCTTTAACCTATTGGTCTTCTCACCTTAAAACCAAGGTGTTCATTCTCAATGGATTTTTAAAAGGAATTTCCTACTTTATTATGTGGCTAAGAAAATCCTTAGTTCCATATAGAACGTGTGATTTTGATGTGAGTTGCCATTCAAGATATTTTTGTATCATTTGGTTCAAATGTGTGGACAACAATAGTTGTAAATGCCAACATGATAGTGCATGATACTTATTAAGTGTGTTATGTTAATTATTTAATTAAGTTATGATTACATTAGTCTTAATTTGGTTTAATGTGACTATGTGTGTTTTAACATGGAATCAATTCAATTGTAAACATGGTTTCACTATTTATTCTTTAGGATATAACCCCAAATTGTGTGTTTCAATCACTTTTAGCAATTTCAGATCCAAAACACACAAGTTGATTATTGTAAATTTTTATGTGTTTTCATCAAATTTCATTCCTACACATTGTTTTGTGTGTATTCTATTTCATTGTGGATTTTTATTGTTTGCAAATGAATTACATTTTGGTTTGGATGTGATTCATTCATAATATTTCTTATCATTTGGTTTATGTGTATGCATGACAATAATAAATAGTTGTAAATGTCAACATGATAATGCATCATGCATCTTTTGTTGTGGTTGTTTACATGAATTATAATATTTTTTAATACATGCAATAATTACCAAAATCAATTAATAATAGTTCCATTCCCTGTGGATGTAACACATATATTGACATTTAATTTACAAATTCAAGATAGTAGGCACATTAAGACTTAAATTTGCCATTGTATTCCAATTTCAAATATTTCAACCTTATTTTTACCTTTAAATAAAGTTCATATTTTCATCAACCTTTTGTCAACTTTCCTAATGTTTTTCTACATGGTTCAATGTTATATATCCCTATACGTGGGGAACAATTATTGAATAATTTAAATTTATTCCATATATCGCTAAGCATTGAATAAAAATAAATATTTTTTATTTAATCATTTTCATTGTTGTGAAGGTTTTGGAATGATATCCCAAAAGTGCCTTTCTAAATTAAAATAATAAAATACACAAATAATGATTAAAATCTCCCTTATTAGTACAAAAAAAAGGTTGTGATGTTGAACATGTTAGTAAAATATGCAAATATATTTATGTTAATAGTAGGAATGTGACTTTTAGAGTTCCTTCACTCAAACATTTTCCAAAAAACTAAAGTAACCAAGTTCAGCAATCTCATTGGCCCCAAAGTTAATTAAAACATATGTACATGAAAAACCTATTACAACATTAGATTGTTTCTATTGTTAGTTCATCCAAGACAACTCTTCAAAATTAATCAAGTCATCAAATCTAACAATATCATTGAAAAAAATGTTTGCAAGCCTATTCCAAGGCCTTCAATATTTTGTGTATTTTATATATTAACATTGTAACCTTGCTTATACAAATAAGATTCAAAACCATTTTATTACATATATGGGGGAATTACAATGGCATTAGGGCAAATAGGCCAATGAGCAAACATTTAAGCTTTCCAAAAATGTGTGTTCATTATTTTGTCATTTTCAATTGAGAAGTTCAAAAATCTTGGTAGCCCTTCACCTAATGCCTTTATAGTCATTTACACACCTCCATTTGGGTTTGAAATGAACAAGATAAAATCTCCCAAATTGGGGGAGGTTGAAAACAATAATATGGCCTCTTGGGAACACATATCCTTCCATGTGCAACCAAAATGCATATTATAACTAGATATGCCATAATTCATACATAAACAATATGCATCCTATTACTAAACATTGTGCATTTTATTCCAAACCATTTTCTTTCCAATAGAAAAACACTTGTGCATAGGCACAATAGAAGCAAGGATTTTGAAAAAAGATTGCCCATTATCAAACACAAATATAGAAATGAACAATGGAAATATTTTGGCACATGAAAGTTTGAAACCCATTAATGAACATAAAATTTGCTTGTCTAAATGGAGGAATGATTACCTAACCCCAATCACACATTTAAAAAATTAATCATTTAATTTTAGGGTATCATTAAAAGTTTGTCAATTAAGTGACATTTGTTAACAAGTCATTTTAAAAATTGTTTGGGTGCTCAGTGATGGATGGTTTTACCTTATTGTAGTGTTAAACAAACAAATTTGAATTTGTTATGAGTTGCACATCAAGATGGTGCTACATTATAAATTAAACTACGAAATTGACAAATGTACTTGATTTGGCATAAAATGCATGTTGTTGTGATGGGTGGCATGTGAATGAGATTAAAAATAATTAAAAAAGAAAGGTTGATAGCAAAAATGTCATAATCAACACACCACAAAGCATTCATGGAAAAACCTTATGTTAATGGGACAATTTTTTAGCCTAATGGGCATGCTAATAATTTTATAAGTCCTAATGGTAAGATGTATTTATCATTTTCTAATAGGAGATGAAACTACTTGTTTAGTTAATACCTTGAGGATGGGATAATGACATGTGGTTTTGTCACCTATTAGGGATTTATGGAGGGTTCTATTTCGTAGGAGAGGATGGAGTTCTTGAAGGACTATTGATGGAGAGGATGTTTCGTGTGCTCTTGATTCCAACATTCCATTTGATGGGATTTTATTCCTTTCTTGTGTTGGTAGTTTTTAATGGCATTTTCATTCTATGGTACCTTGGGTGTATTCTATTATTTAAACATAATACTTGACGTATGATTAGGATTACAAGGAAAAAATGTGTGGAAACCACTACCTTGTACTTTGTTTAATTTTGTTTTTGGTGTATTATTTTTTTGCAACTATATTTGATTAGTTTGTTTGACATAAAAATTATAATTTTCAATTATATATATATTCCTTGTCCAAGCTCCAAACTCATTGGATGGTAGTTGAAGCATAATACATAAGGACAATATAAATGGAGGAAAATGGCAACAACATCATGAAGGTCATTAGACCAATTTGTTACATAAGTACCAAGGTAAGTTGGAAGGTAGTTGCCTTCCTACCTTCATTGTAACTTATTAGAAATCCCAATTCATTTGTTGGAAAATCTTTATGTAGTTATTTATTTGGAAGGCTATGTTGCCTTCCCCTTGGTAGTCCCTTGCGATTATAATTTCCATGTATTTCTTGTGGTTTTATTTGGCAACTTTCATCTAAGTTTATTATATTATAAGGTTGACAAGTCTATGGTATTACACCTTTTTTTTTTAATTTAAAGTTTATTATTGCGTACCTTATCAATTATATATTTTTCTTTGATATTTGTGGGACAATTCAAAAAACAAAACGCCCACAAGCACAATGAACATTCCATTTTTAGAAATACTCATGTTTTTCCTAAACAAAATTTTTAAAAAAATTCATAGCAAGTTTTTACCAATGTTAATTGATTCTCATTTTTTGGGATAATTGTTATATCTAAATTTCAAAAAAGGATTTAAAGAATGATCCTTTTTTTTTGTAAAAAAAATTATTTTTTTCAAACATTGAAATAAGGTATCAATTTTTTTAATTAGGATGTTTTCAAAATGCCAATTATCCTAAAATTTGAAAATAATTAGTTATCTTAGGTGATTTTCACAAACCAATTATGACATTTTTTCAAATCATAAAACCATAAATAAAAATTATTATTATTTGGATGAAATTAATAATGTCCCAACAATTTATTTTTTACATTTTCATAGTTCAACAACTTCATCTCTTTTAAGAACACCTTCAAAATTTTCCAATTCCTTTTTTATATCTCCATATGTTTGAATGAATTCTATTAAGTTGGATGGGGATTTACAACCTAGTTTAAGGTCATTAGGCTAAGTTTTTTTCATAAATAAAAGCCTTTCAAGTTTTCAATTTGTAAACATGTCCTCAAATTAATAAATAATCTAGTTAAAGAAAATATCCTTTCCATTTTAATTAGTGATCCAATAATGCTTGAAATTAATCAAACAATGAAACCAATAGTAGGAAACATTTATTCACATTTTCCCCACAATTGAAAAAAACATTTGGTCCTTCACATCCACTTGGTATTATTTTTAAATCAATATTTCCTTATTGACAAGCTTTTTTGTTGGTTCATTTATATTTGTAATCTACTCAAATATATCCAAATTGTAATCTTGATAAAAATGTTGTGATAAAAAAAACTCCTTTTAGACTTTATTGAAAAATGCAAATGTTCATGACATTTCACCAACATAGAATATAATGACTTCTTATCATTTTTGGAACATTTTATCCCTTTAAAAATTTGAAAACATTATATGAAGTTTTTAAAACCTAGGTTTAACATCAAGGAAAACATGTTATGTAAAATAAACCACAAACTTCCCTTCTTATGTTATAAATAACAAAACCAACACTTGAATGATCTTCAATTAAGTTATCAAAAGAGGGCACAACTTCATTTTATTCCTTATGTTTTGAATTCATAGAATATATAGAATGTAATGGATCACTAAGGAGCCACTATTCACAAGACTAATTTAGAACACAAGTAATGAAAACGGAAGAAAACAATCCACAACGATCTAAAAGATGTGCCACATTAGAGGAGGTCGCATTCAACCAACAACACTTGCAAAAGTTTATTTGTTGTAACAAAATAAAACAATTGCCCAAAACTATAGTGCTTCTTGAAACATGAACATCTTGCTAACAAATTTGCAAGACAACAACAAATAGATTAATCTAATGTTCAATCTTATATGATCAAAAAAATTCTTAAATGAACAAACTAGGGTAGAGTAGTTAGTGAGCAAACACTTAAAAGTTTGGAAAGCCGATGCATTTCAAATGTTATTCCATTGTATTAAGAACTAAAAAAAAGTTGTAGAACTAACACTTGTGCATCCAAGGGCACTTGAATCATTAAAAAAATTCAAGAAATGAGCAAGTTATGCATATTTGAATGTCAATGGGTCAAAAACACAAAAAAAAAAATCCTTGATCACTTGAGAACACATGAACATCATCTTGTTCATGCATGAGCAAACATTAAATGATCCATGACTAGACATTACCTACCTTATTCACAAATATTGGGTGCAACAAAAGGACGAACATAAAAGGGCATAAAAGTGTTCATTTTTGGTTTCAACGGACATGATTTAAAAATGTTTTTTTAATCAATAGTGATGGGGGCAAAAAAAAACGAAACCCTAATTTCTACACCCATTCTTGGCCACCATTACCCCCTCCTCTACTTATGTCTACCAAGATTTTCCCTCTTAAAAATTCAGGTAATTGTGATGTTACTAGTATAGCTTTTGAACTGAATTGCTTAAAGCTCAAACACTTCAAGCTTGCTCCCTTTTGGTTGCAATTATTGGTGATCCTCTTAATTATGGTTGTGATCTTGATCTTGAGGTCCTCTTCCTTATTCTCTATTGGCTGTAATTATTATAGATCCTACTAGATGTGAATTTTATCCTCGGTTTTCTTTTCCTTTTTTAAAAATGTAGTTACTAGCATTTTTCTTCGTTGTGATCTTGATCTTTGTGGTCCTTGTTCTCTTTCTTTTTTGGTGCAATTGTTGGTGATCCTTTTAGACATTGTTGCAATTTTGATCATTGTTTTCCTTGTTTTCTCTTTTGGTCGTAGTTGTTGGCAATCCTCCTTGTCATGGTCATGATCTTGATTTTCGTGGTCCTCATCCATTCATTCTTTTGGTTGTAATTCACTAGTAGAAATCAGCCAAAATGTAACCATTCAATTTACAACTACATGCGACTTATAGTCATTTGCGACTAGATTTGAGAATATTTGTAACTACAAGATCAACTTTCAACTATTTTGGTCATTTTCACAACTATGATGCAATTATTAAAAATTTCATCCCATTGGTTACACTAATTTTACATTTATTTTCATCCATTAATAGGTTGATATGTCCCATTAGTCACAATAATCACCAAATTAGTTGCATCCTAAAGGTATTCTACAATGACATAGGGGTATATTTTAATGTATGTACTAAAATATATATATATATATATATATATAGTTCATATAATGAATCGCAAAATTAATATTTGAACTTTCAATTTTTTTATTCAAATCTGAAAATTGTTATTTCAATTGTTTAAAACATTATTTAAATTTGAAATTTTTGATTTGAATATGATATTTTCAATTCAAAAAGACTGATTGGATTTAAAAATCGATTTTGAATTCTAAATTAATATTTTCGAATCCAAAAATTAGTAATTGATCATAAAAATGGAATATTTTGAATATTCCATTTAATTTTGAATATTTTAATGTGAATATGAAAATTTATATTTCAGCTATGAAAATTTTTCATTTATATTTTAAATAATCATTTAATTCGAACCTGAAATTTAGATTCTAAATTATTATTTTAGATTTTCAAAATTAATATTTCAGGTCTGAAAATTAGTAATTGAGTCAAAAAATGGACATTTCAATTTTGAATATTGTTATTTGAATATGAAAATTAACATTTCAATTCTGAAAATTGTTATTTAAATTCAAAAAACTTATTTGATCTAAAAACTGATATTTGAATTCTAA
>Ga0116229_10011374_pt1 | contig 13146 bp, 13 predicted proteins | sample S1TSphgellanicum_3_FD_87313 | JGI IMG/M metagenome (GOLD analysis project Ga0116229, IMG submission 87313) | Host-associated microbial communities from peat moss isolated from Minnesota, USA - S1T2_Fc - Sphagnum magellanicum MG | ecosystem: Host-associated > Plants > Peat moss > Unclassified...
GTAGGAGCGATGCAAGTTCGTGTCGCTACAGTGACGTTACTTTGCAATAGGCGGTGCTACATTGCTCTGCAGCAATGGCAAGCGCTACCACCTAAATTTTTATTTTTTATTTTTATTATTTTTTTTTTACTCGACAACCGCCAAAGGAGGGCACGTTTCTACACGTGAAAGCAAGAGAAGGAAAGATAAAAAGAAGGGGAGCTTTGAAACCTGTCAAGGATTTCGATTCTGTTGGTTGGCAGGAATGCAACAATGCAAGCTACCTCTAGTAACAACGCAAGCTCCCTTCGGCAGCAGTAGCACCAACAGTAATAACATTAGGAGCAAAAACTCAAGAATTCAAAGGCAAAAAAAATTGTCACTTTCAACATTAAACAACAAACAGGAGAGTTTTTCTATAATTAAATTGCAAAGAAAGAAGAACATGAAATGTATGTAGATGGTGGCCATGCAATGGCTGCCATGAGCATCTAGAAATCCTAACTTATTATGGAGGAAACTCTCCTGACAAAGGAATTTTAAAAAAATTAAAAAGAGAAAGGAAGGGCTTGGCCTTTTATATAGCTACCAACAAACTGAAACCCTAAGTACCTAATAACGTACAATCACTTAAGACCGTACATTAACCCTAAAAGCGCACATGGGCATGCCCGTAACTAACCATCATGTATGAGGCCATGTACGGGCATGACAACACAAACCTATGAATAACCTAAGATTAATGTATATATGTAACTTATGATAGCCTACACATAGGTTAAGAAAAAAATGTTCATAATAATATGTGATGACAAATGATTTCACTTATTTAAATAATGGTTCAATAGTTAAAGACTTGTTTTTTAAGCACGGGGGTGAAAAGGAAATGCGGGGTTCAAACTTTCATGCTTGCACCTTAAATTATGGGTTAAGTGTTTAGCTTAGCCTAAATTCCTACCTTAATTATGAATTAAATAGTTAGTTTAATGAATTAATTATTAGTGAATTCATTTATCTGTAGCAATTGGTCCCAGTCACAAAGAGTTAACCATTATTGCAATGATAGATTTTTCCAAATTCATTCAAAATTTAGTGAAATACAAAGTGAATTGAAACACATATTGATGTAATGAAAAAATAAAAATTCAAATCTCCCTAATAATGGCAATGAAAGTTCATTCACCACCGTCATCAAAGAGCTTTAAGTTCCTTTGACAACAAAAATAGTAAAGAAAAAAAGAATAACAACCTTCAGTTTATCATCATCTTTTACAAGAAAAAACAACAAGATGATGATGAACTTCAATTTGTTATTGCATTTTGTAACAAGGAGAAACAAAAAAAAAAAGACAATGATGAGCTGAGGTTCATTGTCATCTTCTATAACAAGAAAAACAACAACAACAAAAATGAAGCTAAGTTCATTTACATGCATTGAATTAAGGTGAGGCACATCAAGTTGGGGAAGTGTTGACATGAAGAGGAGGATCTACATGAAGGGAGATACAATGGTGCAGAGGCTAAAGAACTATGGTGAAAACCAAAGTAGGCATTACCAGTTTGGTTAGTAGATAAGGTTAGTTAGTTAGGTTAACATGTAAGTTAATTTAGTGGGTAAGTTTAATAGTTACGTAAAGGTCAATAGGTAGTAGTAGTTAGGTCTAGTAGGTGGGTAGGAGGTTAGTAGGTAGGAGAGGTCGAAGGAAGGTAGATAGGAAAAGGGGGAAAAAAAAGGAAGGGAGTTTTTTCTTCCCTTTTAAGCCCACCCATAACTCAACCAATGCTCACTTGGGTTTCATCATAACAAGTTGCGAACCCATAATAGGTTCTCCCCTACTAGTGCATTGGTGGGAGTTGGTTTACCCTGGCCCAATTGGCCCAATTTATTGGCTCTGCCCATGACTAGGAATTGGTGTAAGCTTCAGGCATAAAATTTGGGCTTAAAACTTGACCCAATGTGTGAGTGACATCTGGAACACAATGTATGCATATGATGAATGAGCATGTTCCATAAAATTGGATGCATCTAGATCAGAAGTCTGGATGGAGGAAGGAAGTCTTTAGTTTGAAGTTCAAACCTGCCATAGGGGGAAGAGTCATTTCGACCAACGAGCTGCTTGTTGTTGGAGCACATTCCCTCTGACCCTTGTCATAGGAGCACATTCCCTCTGGCCAGTGCAGCCAAAGAATTGAACATAGTGGATGAGGGAGATGATGGTCCATGGACACTGTCAAACAGCTAACAAAATTGAAGGAATGGATTATACCATCCAATCCCACCTAGCAATGAGATCCCTCTAAGGCAATCCAACAACTTCAATGTGGAAAGCTGAAGAACTGGTCGTGTTTGGCGAGCATTTGTTGATGTTTAGTAAAGCAAAACAAAAACAAAAAAACAGAAATCCAATCCAAATGGCAACTACAACATCCCTCCCCCACACACACACCCCTCACCCTCCTCAACCCCTCCAGCACCATCCCCCACCCAACTCTGCAAAGCCGGGTCCCTTCTGTCGATCTCCTTTGTCAATTTTTGGGGTGGAGATCAGAGTGCTTGTATATACAATCCTAGCTTGCCACTGGGAACTGCTATGGGGAACCTGCCCATAGCAGTTCCCAATTGCTCCTCAGGATCGCATTGGGTGAACTAGAACCTACACTGAAGCTATCATAAAAGCCCAAATTTTGTTTCGCTTGCTTCTAAGCACTATAATTTTCCAATCATAAAGAACCACCCAATTTTTTGGGTATGTTTTGGGGATGCTTACAGGGCCAAAAATGTCACCGGAACTTTATGGCCTCATGACAGCAGCCTCAAATCCAAAAGGGACTAAAGCTAGACCTTTCTCCTAAAAATCAGAGTCCAAATCTAACATCTGTTGGGTTCAATATAGGCACTTAGAGGCGTCACTCAAGAAGGTGAAGGTAGCAGTGTAGGTGATGGTTCACCCTGGCTCACTGGGGATGGGTCTCATCAAGAGGCGATTTTGGCATCATCTAATAGCTAAACTCCAATGACTTCCTGTTCATTCAGGGAAACTTGACCGAACAATTGGCCTGACAAGAGTCCCCCCAAATGCTTTTGTTTTTGGCTTACTCCAGCAATTTCCCCTGTCATGATAAAAGTGGTAAGTAAGTAACCTTCTGATGAGAGCAAGCAAGGGTGGGCCACGCCCAGCAACAGCAGCACCTGGCAAGGCCTCGTGTTGCAACAAGAGCCACGCCTTTGATGCCATTCGTTCAGTTATACTTCAAGCGACCTGGTCTCACTCCTTTCGTTTACTAACTGAGAGGATGATTTCAACCTTTTTCTATCCACTTCCTTCTGTGGTAGCCTTTGACTCCAAAGGCTCTCTGATCTTCCGTGTGGGATTGGCAACAGGACTCTGAATCTGGGCTGTGACAGTCATCCACAGAGACAGACAGACAGAGAGTCTGGACGTCTGGACTCAGTTAATGAATACCTGCAACCAACAACAGCACTTGGTGTAATAATAGGTTCGATTCCAAACTGCCATTCAGTTCTGTTACTTTCGAAAAGGCTGTTTTGCCTGGGTATAAACAAGCTGTTAAGGGTTAAGTGTGGCTGGTGGTGGTGGTCAAAGAGTGCACGCTGTCCATCATCACCGTTTGTTTTTCTTAATGAAAACCCTCTTGGAATTTGAAAGGTTCTTCACAAGGAAGAGGGGTTGGGGGGCCTGCTGGGGAGTTTGGTTGAGTCAGTGACTTAACCCTTTTAAATATAAAAACAAAAGCACAGTCCTTTGACTCCAGCTGGAGTTGGCCCTACTTTTAAGAAAGCTTCTGCCATAGCCTACTTTTTGCAGTGTGTCAATAAGGTGTCTGCAGTAGCCCAGCAAAGAGACATCCCATTTGGGCCTCTTTCAGAGAGCTTGGGATGTCATTTAGTCATTCATTACCCAGTGTCAAGCTCTGCCTAAAAATCTGCCCGCCTCCAGGCTTCTTGGTGACAAGCAACTGGCTACTGAGTTATTATTATAATACATACTAGTGTGGCCTTTGTGGTTGGCCCAAGTGTGAATTGGACTATGTCCTTGCTCCTATTTGTGAACAGGACCAAATTGTGACCAGAGGTCAATTGTGAAAAAAACCTATTTTACATTTCAAGTTAATTTCCATTCAAAGGAATCACTGAAAATTCAATATCTCCCCCCCACCTTAGGTTTTTAAATTATAAAATCACCTTCAAGAAATCTCACTCATTAAAAGACTTTCCAACAGTACCAGGAGTGCACCCTTAAGAAAAGAATTGTTTTGATTCTATTGAATTTTCAATGACAAAATTGTTCAATATTCAATGACTCTTGCTTGCACCATAGGTCAAAACATTATGAAACCATCTAGGTGCACCATTGTACACCTTACTCTTTGAGGACTTTGCAATAGTACGAAGTGTATAACAAGGGCCCTACAGTTTCAGAGACATTAATGTGACCAAAAAAAACAAACAAATAAACTACCTGTAGATAGATTATTTTAATGGCATATTGCAGTCTTGAGCCCTCAACATGCAAGTGAGGGGTACCTTCTTGTGTTAAAGGTATTTCACATGTACACAAGAAATCTAACCCTAAAGTCATCCTATACTTTGGGCCTTAGTTTGACTCTCTAATCTCTATTTCATCCCAGATTTGAGTGTAGCCAGAAAGTGAGCAAAATTGGGTACTGTTTGATGAATATGGATACATCATTTTACACAATGTTTAGGTTGTTATTTTGACAAGTCTTGATCTTTTGAAGAATATGAGCCACACTGAAGGGGCAGGCAAGAGAAATCCAAAACTGGGGCTGAAACTACCCCGATGACCAATTTAGGTGAGAAGAACAGCTAGCTGGGTCTCCCTTATTCATCCTGACTTTTGATTTCATGCCCAGTTTTTTGTTTCCAAAACTGGGGTCCAATAGCCCCAGTTTCTTGTACTTTGCAGATAGCTTCTGATATGAAGCAAAAGTTTTGATATGGTATTTTGTAATGGGTGGGATCTCCAGATATTTAGAAAGCTGAAGTTGGAAGCAATATATGAAAATCTGTATTTTAATGAAAATGAAGATGAAATTTTTATTGCATGAAAAAGGATTTCCAAGAGATCACTTGAAGGGAGCATGTCACTCACACCTATGTGTCGCCTTATCTTTTCCGAGTGAAATTTTGCATGAAATTCAAAATGAAAAGTGCTGAACTGAAATGATTTTTGGGATTTACTAATATGAGTCAAATGAAAATTACTGAAGCTTTCCATATTTCTATATTTGGTTCCAATTAGCAGCCCAAAATATCGAAGGATGATGAAAGCTTTGTACTTTCATATCTGGTTTATACTTTCCTATGGATGATTATCAATCTTGCTGAATCTTCATATAGATGATCACAAAATTCCTTAAAAAACATTGCCTACATGTGCCAAAATATTTATTAAATTGTTATGATGGATGTGTGTTTTACAAAAATTAACAGTAACCATTCCCTACAGCCACACATGGAAGTGAAGTTTTTAACAAATAAGATTTTGAAAATAATAGACTTTTCCGTAAGTCAGGAAAACACGGCACCAGTATCCTGAATTTGGTCCAAAACCGAGTGAGATTTTTTAAAAACCTGCAAAAAGGTACATTAGCCTTCAAGGGGGTGGGGGGGTGGGTTGTCAAACTCAGAATTGCACCACTATTTGTGCCAAACTGTTTGATCCGGTTCTGACACCGTCTTTCCTTTTTCATGAGCGCTTCCACTGCTGCTACATATATTTTCACTGCTCCTACATGAACAACTACTATACTTACCTCGAACCTTGTGCATTAAATGCTGATTTCCAGCATTTCATACCCAGATTTAATAAAACTTCCTTACTTTGCGGACCGTACTCAAAGAGGGGATAGGGGGTGAAAACAGGCCCAAAGACAAGGTGAAGACAGGATTACTCTAAGGAAAACTCTAATATAGAGGAAGTTATATCGTTTTATGCCAATTAAGTTTCATGGAAAAGCAAAGTGTTTTCAGACCTTCATTGTTGATTGCATTTGACAATGACTGCTTGTGAATTTTAATTTTTCCAAACTCTCAATATTGGGGCTCACCTTGACCAGTCTTGGTGTGGTATATACGTTTTAAACTAGGGCCAGAGTGAACCAGCATCCGCTGTATGCCTGTTATGACCCAGTTGTGGATGGCTGGAGTGAACCAGCAGCCACCACTGCACCAGTTGAGGATGAGGCCCTTGGAGCCGTTTTGGGGATGAACCAAAACCACATCCTCCCTGCCCAAATATATATATATTTTCCCGTCTCTACTCTGCCCCAAAACATTTTTCTCCTACCTACCTCCCACCTACCTCCTACCTCCTACCTCCTACCTACCTCCCCCCTCCTACCTACCTCCTACCTCTCCCCTCCTACCTCCCATCTCCTACCTCCGATCGGCATCACCAAAGTGCCGTTTGGAGCGGGAGTGAAGTGGATCACCATCACCATCGCCAAGGCGAGAGCATCAGAGTTGGAGCGGGAGTGGGAGCGAAACGGATCACCAACACAGGACCCATTTCCAAGCTTCATGGTAAGCCTTCTTACCTTCTTTCAGCTTTTTTTTTTTGTTGCAACACAATGAAGAAGGCGACAGCTTGCTACTGTCGCCTTCTTTTCTTTGTTTTGTTGTAACAAGAAGAAGAAGGCGACGCTATCATTGCCTTCTTTTTCTTCTCTTTATTTTTGCATTGCAAAAGGCGATGGCAACAAGCTTACTATTGTCACCTTCTTTTTTTTGTTTTCTCAAGGCGTAACAAAGAAGGCGACTTGCTGCCGTCGCCTCCTATTTTTTTTTTTTGGAACACAAAAGGGGATGATAGCGTTGCCTTCTTCTTTTTCTTTTTTTTTCCACATTGCAAAAGGCAACGACAGTAACGTTACTGTCACTTTCTTTTTTTTGTTTTTTCAGGGCACAACAAAGAACGTAACTTGTTGCCGTTGTCTTTTTTTTTTTTTTTTTGGGAACAAGAAGGCGACAACAACTGCTATCGCTTTCTTTTTGTTTTGTTTTGTTACAACAACAAGAAAAAGGTGACGCTACTATCGCCTTCTTCTTCTTCTTTTCTATTGCAGAAGGCGACAATAGTTTGTTGTCGTCACCTTCTGTTCTCATTTTGATGAACACGATGACAACAACGCTGCCATCACCTTCTTTTTTTCGTTTTGTTACAGCAAGAAGAAGAAGGCAACACTACCGTCACCTTTTCTTTTTTTTTTCTATTCTCGTGCAGTAAAGAGGGCAACAGTAGTGTTGCCATCACCTCCTCCTTTTTTCTTTTTTTTTGCATCATAGAAGGCGACGAGCAACAACGTCACCTTCCTTCTTTTTTTTTGTTGGAGCTGAAAAGCCAATGGCACCAAAGCGGAAAAAAAAAAAAAAAACAGAAGGCGACGATAGCTTCTGTTTTCTTTTTTTTTTTGTTTCAACGTAAAGTTATTTCTGGTTTTGTTTTACTTAGGTTCCATTGTAGCAAAAGAAAAAAAAGACGACAACTTTTGTCACCTTCTTCGATGGCTTTGTTGCACGAAATTAGCGACTCGTGCCTTTTTGCGGGTTTAATTGCAAAGAAGGTGACGGCAGCAATGTCGTCACTTTCTTTTATAGTGGCGGTGATGTGAAGAAGGCGATGGCAACAAGCAATTTTTTTTTTTTTTGGGGTCTTTATGGTTTAATTTATTAAAATTGACAATTAATAATATAATGGTTGTTTTTTTGTTAAGGTTGAAGGTTATAATGGCTAGGAGAAGGGGATTGAAGAAAAGTGATGGCGGTGATTTGGAAGTGCATAAGCAAAATGTTGCTTCATCAGATCAAGTGGTTGCCAAAGAAACTGTTGTTTCATCAAATCAGTTGAAAATTGTTATTTTTTCACATCAAGCACCTGCTGAAGGTATTGTTACTTCTTCGGATGAGCCAATCAATGAGCAAAATGTTATTCCATCAAAATTGAAACTTGAGAAGCAAAATGTTGCTTCATCAGATATGAAAATTAAAAATTGATGTATCAAACAATTTATGTGGATTAGAGTTAACAAGCATGACAATGAGTAATGTAGATTGAAAATTTCGATTGAACATATATTAAACTAAATGTAAAAAAAAAATATTGTACAAGTTTTTTTACATTTAATTATATCCACACCTTCCATCAAATGATGGAAGGTGGGGGATTTTTTTTGTCAAAATTTTTTTATTGTAATACCTGAAAGCAGTTAAAGTTTGCAGAAATTATACTTGATTGTGTGATTTTATTTTGCAATACCTGCATTTTTTTTTGAACACTTTATGTGTAAGGTTTTAGGGTTTTTAAATTACAAAGTAATGATTTACTTTTTGATATTTTTTTATTTAAGTCCAGAACTTGAAACCGACCAGGTTTCTCAGCCATCGGCACCCCCTTGTCCACCTAATTTGGCTCGGAAGGACAAAAAATGGACAAAGTTTGGGTTGAAATGGAAGTGCAAAGTTGGCACTTGCATTGTCGCATATTGTGCCAAATGATTGTTGACCAAACATTTGAAAGAGGTGCATGGTTTGGTGACAAAAAAGGCCAAACCTAGGAGGCCTTCAACTTCTGCAGGAGGTCGTCAACATCAAGTCCATGGTAAAATGAAAGCTTGCATCTTAGGAAATGCCCAAGTTGTGCAAAGGCGGAATGATCAAAAGGTTGCTAGTCGCACACGTGCTAAAGTAAAGAAGGAGTGGGTAAAGCTGGTAACTGTTTCAAAATAATGTCTACCATTCCCAAAACTAGCTTTGGTCAAATTAGCTTCAGAGCAACTATTGAAGGTGTTGGGTCTACGTGCATGGGGTGTGGGAAGTGTGGCTTGAAATGCAACATCACGAATGGAGAAAGATGAAGATTTATAAGAGATGATTAAATCCACCCGTTGTGTATATGCACAACAATTGAAGAAGGCATGGGATGTAAAAAATTGGGATCGAGAGTCCAATAAAACAAGTCAAACAAAAGAGTTGATAGATGTATTAGATTTTCATGAATCTAGAATGATTCATGGAAGGTAAGAAATAATAATAATCAATGTTTATTGTTTTTTTATAATTTTGTTTCATCCAAGGTGTGTTAGGGTTTAATTTGGTGGTTTTGGGTGTTTATAGGGTTAAGGAGACAACAAAGGAAGAGTTTGTTGCAAATGTAGTTCAGGTTGAAATGCAACGCCACCATTTCTACACTGCTCGTCATGCAGCAACTGCTTACCGAACTAAACATAGGATTATAGATATTGATATGGTTTAAGGTTTTCACTTTATACAATTAGTTAGGTTTTTTCAGGCCTTTTATTTTTTGGATTATCCAATTTTTGAACTTTGGTCCTATGATGTGTTATGGAGAACCTTTGTTTTTCATTGGGTTTTTTAGCAATTTTTCATCCACCCATTTTTGTACATATTTTATTAATATAATATTTTCTTCTAGTCACACTTGTTTGATGGGTATATGGTTAATCATATATGTCTTCGTTGTCATATACATTTTAATACTTAAGATGTAAGAATCAAACTTTAAATAGCCCCATATGAATAGGTATCATGAATTTGTCTAGGATCTATAAATATCAAAATGAACATTATGTAATATTTATGTCTAATGTAATAAGACTCACATCACTTTAAAAAAATTTAAATCAATACACACATTTTAAATATATACTACTGACATCATTTTTTATAAAAACTTCCATAAGGCCACTTATAAATATGCAATACCCACACATGGGTCCCGTAAAAGCCGTTGGGTATTACCATTCAATGCAATACCCACATATAGGGTCTCGTAATGGTTGTTGATTACTTTCATTCAATGCAATACCCGCATATGGGTCATGTAATAGACGTTGGATATTACCAAAATATGTAATATTCGCATATAGGATCCTGTGATAGTTGTTATCACTTACATTCATTGCAACACCCACATATAGGGTTTAGATAATAGTCATTGGTTTTCATTTTTTACAATACCCACATATAGGGTCTCATAATAGTCATTATTTTTTTCATTCATTATAATACCCACATATAGGGTCCCAGAATAGACGTTGGATATTACCAAAATATGCAATACCCGCATATAGGATCCTATGATAATTGTTATCACTTACATTCATTGCAATACCCACATATAGGGTTTAGATAATAGTCACTAGTTTTCATTTTTTGCAATACCCGCATATAGGGTCCCATAATAGTCATTAGTTTTTTCATTCATTGTAATACTCGCATATAGGGTCCCAAAATAGTCACTGGTTTTTTTCATTCATTGTAACAACCCATATGGGTCCCATAATAGTCATTAATTTTTACATTCATTGCAATACCGGAATATAGTGTCTCGGAATATAATCGTTGGTTTTTTCATTCATTACAAAACTAACATTTGGTCATAAACTTAATTCAGATTAATAATTAATTTAAGGTTATAAAAATATATATTTTGGATACCCAAACCATTTATTAGTTCTTTTGAAATGACGTTACATGCGAGTATTGCAATTAGGGTTGGGTCTTCACATAAGGTTTATGTCAATCACCTATGGATTATTGCAGTATGAACTTACATGCAAGTATTGCATTTAGGCCTTGGTTTTCATTCAAAGGCCCACCCTGTTGCAACCCCACTTTGAGGGAAGTGTGAGGTCGCCACTCACACTCCCGAAAATGGGACTTGAGAGTCCTCCGAGACTCTCAAAAACTCAGAACGCAATTACAAGGGTCAAAACACCTCGCATTGAGGTGTTTTTCACATTGTTAGAAAGGTCTTGAAGTGTAGATGTCAAAAATGGCCTTGCATGAATCATTTGGACATCTGTAGCACAAGTTATGGTGGAAAGAAAGGCCGAAAGTCAAACTGGCAGTTTGATTCCCGACCACTAAAAGTCGGGAATCAACCCGATTCCGGTGTGTGCAGGTGGAGTGTGACACATCGTTGGAAAGCTCTCGAGGAGGATTAAGTGTTTTCTTTAGACCTTGTCTTAATCGGAAGTTGGAGCGAGAAGTTATGAACGCCCAAAGTCCCGATAGTCCAAACCGGGACAGTTTCGAAAATCCACTTTGGGAGTCCCGAGAAAAAGTGCCATTCAGATGCAAATGCGACGGTGAGATGCAGAGAATAATATATGGGGGAAGGTGGTGGCTTCCCCCGAATCCAGGCCGTTGTGAGTCAAGTGAGTCCAGGGTTGCCCGTGGCTTGTCCTAGCACCAAAAGTGCTCCAGAATGCGAACTAACCAACTCGTTGGTTGGTTTGATGCAAGTTCGAGTGAGTGAATAGCTTGTCCTTCGTCCTAATCTAATCCCAGAGCTTCAGCACGCCCCTCTACCCCTTCTACCCTTCTAGTGCTGAAAGTTGGGAGTGTGCCCCAAGTCCTCCCCAATTCCGCAACTTGAGTAACCTAGTCTCAACTTGGGACTAACTAGGGATTTCGAAGCGCGTCACATCCAAAGTACATATTGGGTATTTCAAAACGACCTTACATGCGAATATTGCATTTAAAGTTGCCATTTCATTACAAGTTTTACATTAATCACCTATGGGTTATTTTGAAATGAATTTGAATATAGTTATTACATTTAGGGTTAAGGTTTCATATAATTTTACAATATCCACACACATGCTTATTTTCACCAATTACAAATTTAACCTTAATTTTATTAATAACTAAATAAAATCTATAACAAAACATAAAAGAAGGTATGTCTTAAGCCATTTGTTAATATTTCCAAGTTGATTTCTTTCATTTTCTTTAAAAATATATATTGCATTATTTTACATATAAAATTCCTCCTAAAATGCACCGTAGATTTATTTTATTTACTATAGACTTGTAAAAAAAATGTTAATTAATTTAAGGTTTCCCAAGCTCTAAATTTGAATCATAATCCAATAATATATATTTATAACAATTATATGAAAAAATGTGCTTTCTTTTTAATAATTTTTTAAGTTCAAATCTAATTTATTATAATATAATAAGGAATAGACATTCAACCGTCATAAATGCTTATTAGGCTTACATGGCCTAGGCTAATAAACTACCTATATAACTAATATGTTTATTAAATAAGTTTAACCACCTTCAATACCTACATAGACTATCTAAAATATTAACCTACAAGGCCTACACTAATGAATAAACTACATAATAGGCCTATATTACGTAGGTAGCCTATTAGGTAATTAATTAAGTTACTTAACAAGTAGCTTACTAACCTATTACTCATGTTTAGGTTAGTAAACACTAAAGCCAAATCCACACAAACTTTGGCATGGCCTTTAAGAACTTATGAACATTTTCATACCTAGCTATTAATATTTTGGAATTTTTAAATTCACATTTAAAAAAAATCATTAAAAATAATTGCAATATATATATAGCAATTATTTTTAATGAATTTTAAATAAATATGTATTGAAATGTATAATTTCATAATATCATTATTTTTATATAATGGGTTATAAATAACAATATATTTGGACCAATATTTAAACCAATATTATACGTCATAAAAAATAAAGTTTACATAATGACTTGTGTTATATATGTATAAAATATATAATTTTTTTATTCACTATCTGATTATTTTAACCAATAAATTATTTACTATGTATAAAAAAAGTATAAAATCAAATTTTAATTAGACATAAGATTAATATAAGTGATTTTAAAATTCAAACCTTTTTTGGTGAAATTCACACCCTTTCTTTGTGTGTCCGATTATATGTAGATTAAATTTGAGTGTGTCTGCCCCACCCCTTGTAAACAATACACGCAATGCAATAGGAGATGAAGGTCGTGACGTGACAAGAACTGATCAAAGATCTCGGCAACAACTATGAACAAGAAAGAGTGGTCCTCACCATCAAGATAAGCAAGGAGAAGCGAGTGGTCACGAAGTGTGACCGAGGCGGAGAGTACGTCTGTCGCGCTCCCAAGTTCCTCGTAGACCCACTTGAGGGTCCAAGTATGCGGCAATGCGGAAGGAGTTGGAACTTGGAGCACGATCTCGACTTCCAGCACTAGAGGGGGTGAGAGGGGCGTGCTAGAAATCCCGGGAAAGACTAGGAAGAATTGACAAGCTTACTCACTCACACGGGCCTGCATGAAAACCA
>Ga0116229_10011375_pt1 | contig 13145 bp, 9 predicted proteins | sample S1TSphgellanicum_3_FD_87313 | JGI IMG/M metagenome (GOLD analysis project Ga0116229, IMG submission 87313) | Host-associated microbial communities from peat moss isolated from Minnesota, USA - S1T2_Fc - Sphagnum magellanicum MG | ecosystem: Host-associated > Plants > Peat moss > Unclassified...
ACAGAAATCATCCAAAGGTTGGGATGAAGGTGATCATAGTTGCACCATAGTTGCATACACACCCAAAAAGGGGGCAAAAATCCATTGTAGTTGCATAAAAAACCAAAGATAGTTGCATGCGACCGGCAGTTGCATCCCAGTTGCAAACATGATGGATGCATATGACAGAATTTCTAGTAGTGACTTCAGCTCGTGTATGAAAGCCATTATGGGCTACCTCTACTGCTACGTCTCCAATTCGAGCGACTTCTGGATCTATCCCTACAAGTGTTATCACCCCAAAACCCAAGAAGCGCAGGATCACAGCTCCTCTCTGTGGTCCACCCCGAGTAGTGAAATAATCAAACCTATCAACAATTCGTTGTTCACGAATGTCTTGAGTTAGTTCTTTTGCTCCTACCTCATCTGCTCCAAATGAAGACATGATACATTCTACCTAAACTTCTACAGGTTCTACCGAAACTACCGAACCTACTCTGATACCAAAAAGGAGGGTGCACAATCTAATTGAACACCCTGGCAAGACACAGATCCTCATGGAACTCAAATTTCTGAGGTCCCGAAACTGAATCACGGCCCCTGATCTTCTCTCTCTTAGACTCTGTTCAAGACTCAATCTGTATGCACACCTAGATCTTCAAACATACACAGTTTGCATTTTTGAAACATTCACCACTCCGATCATGGAACTCAGAACTTGAATTTTATTCACAGAATGTACAGACTCGGATTACCTTCGATCTTTGCCGATCTACCACCAATCGGACAGCTCATAGGACTTGGTCCTTTCACCCAGTGACTCTTGGCATACACATGTTCAGCAAGACCACAGACCTGTTTCCTCAACATAATGCAACAGCAAGACCTTGACAGCACTCTTCTTGACCCGAAACTTATGTACTGCAAACATTAAAGGTGCGAATACATACAAAAACGTCAAATGCATAGACAGCTGAGGGCCATCCTCCCAACATTCCTCACAGATCCTAACAGCTCGTGCAAACAACTTCAATCTATCTCTGGTTTCTAGTCTTACTCTGTTACTCCCTCAAACTATGCTTCCTGATGCCAATTGTAACTGCTTGGCTGGTTACTGGCGCAACGAAAAAAGTCTGTAACCAGTCCAATCTTCTTCCAAACCAACCGATCTACCCCTCAATCTACACATCTTTGTGATCGTCAGCACAATCTGCCTTCGTCCTCTTCAACAACATGCTCTCCCTAAAAAAAAACCTTACCACTTCCACAATCTGCCACTCCAAAACCTTTCTCCTAGCCTCTGAATTGCTAGCTCCTCCGCCGCCATGTGTTCTCCACCGCTTCAAATCATAATTGCAACACCTCCCCTAACCATAATTGTGTGCCGTCTTCCTCCCGCGCGATGAACCTCCTCAGTCCTCCAGAAGTAGCCACCATGCATTCCTGCAGTAAATGAGAGTAATGCGCAGCCAAACCAGTGATGGTTGCAAAAATCAGGATCAGAAACAATATAGCTCCATTGTGCAGTGACCCGCTGTTTGGTCACAGTACCTAGTTTAATTTAATTGATTTTTTTTAATCTTTTAAAAATTTCCTTTTTATTGTTGACTTGCACCACATGGGCTTGTGTTCCCCACCTATGTGTGATACGGAAAATTATAAACATTTACATAAGCTACATAAGTATGAAATTTTCGTTTTTGGAATGTGCCTATCATGTGCTTTTGAGATTCCTAACCCCTTATCATTAAATGTCGTTGCACCAATGTGAAAAAATTTCTTTGTGGTTTTTCAATTGTAGTCATTAAGGTAGGGTCCAAATTGTTGATCGGAAAAAAAAAAGGTGGGAATTACTTCAAATTTGTAAACATGATGCAACAGTTTTTCAAAAAAAATTAGTCCTAATTTTTTCAAGGACGAAATTTGACATGCAAGGGGGTAATGTTAAGGGTAGAATTATGTTGTCACTAATAGGGCAAATGGGGTTGGGCTGATTAGGACAAAATGGAAGGTAGTTTGAGTTGGTTTTATGGTAGGAAACTAGGAATTCACTTTGGAGGAATTCTAATTTTGAATCATTTGATCTTGTAGTTTTTCTAGGAGCTCATGCTAGAGCAATTATTTTGATGGAAAAAAATAGATGATGATACTTGGTATTTTTTATTTATTTTATTTTCGATTCTAGATTGCTTTGAATGTTATGTTCATTCACTGCAAAAATGATTATAGTATAAATATTGATTTTAATCATTTTGATATTACTAATTTTTTATTTTTGTTGATATAATTTTATTTTTGTTACATAAATAGATAGTTTCAGTGAAAATATGATAAAGTATATAAATAATAATTAAAATAATAGAAGAAGGAAAGTCACATTTACCATTTGGCAATCATCCCTAAGATGAATTTGGGGTAGAATATCAAGTTCTACAAATTGTTTTTGGTTTTGGTTGTTTTTGTTAAAAATATAAAAAGGTTATTGTGTTGAATTTATTTTTCTAGTTCTACATATTCAGAATTGGTTAATTTAAGATTAAAAATTTGAATGAAAGTATTATCATAAGGATTTGAATCTGCAACAATTTATTGACCAAAAAAAGTATTGGAATGGGGATGAACGTGATTCTCATGCTAACCCAAAGTTTATAAAAACAACTATATCAAGCTGCAGTTAAGTAAAATGAAGTAGAAGGTGTAATAGATGAAAAACTACAATTGTTGGATGATGCAATGTAATTTCACAAGTTCCAAAAATAATACAATATATTATGCTAAAAATATTTAGGATAGAGGAGTGACTTATAGCATACAAAAAACTATTTGTAACAATTATGGAACCTTATGAAACATTTACTAGTAGAGTAATGAGGCAACCAAATTAATATCCAAAAAAGATTGTGATTGAAGGCAATACCTCCAAAAGTTGAACTAGAAAGATGGGGAGATAATGCAATTGGGGTTTACCCTACAAATTTGTAACAATGAATACAAAAGATGAGTTTGTCATCTCAAAGACAAGGTAATTTGTATAGATTTTAGGAGGTCTTACATGTCCATGAAGAAGTATAAAAAGGGTTGGAAATAAGGTTAACAAACAAAAGTGATGTTTGGCGATATGTTTCACCTAAACATAACCAATGTCTTAATGAATGGGAAGAAGGCTTGGACAATGAAAAAGTTAAACAAGCATTACCATAGTACACAAAAGGGTGTGATCACAATCAAATGAGCTAATAGTGATCAAGGATTCAAGGATTGTAATCCTTTTTGTGGTCATTGTCACTTTCACATGAAAAAGACTTTTGGGATGAAATCTTTTGCAATATGTTACTAAAAATACATTTTTTTTTTCAATACATCACCATTTTTGTATTAATTTTTTCATGAGTAACTAAGAATTTTTTTAAAGTGTACAAATTCTACCAAATTATGTGTTTCGTTAAAAGCATTATCTTAATTTCAAATTGTGTGAAAATATGCTAATTATTATATATATATAGGTTCATAAACTACAACTTTATTTTAGATGTCATGTACATTACACCCCATTTACATGTGGTAAAAGACTCTTGAAATTAAAAAAATTTGTTCAATATATTTTTAATTTTTAGAAGTTTCAAATTTCACAACTTTCAAATTACAAGTGTTTTTTTAATGTGGGTAATCTATTATCATCAACTCAAGTTTTTTCTCATCAAAATTACTTTATAAAAATATTTGTTAGTTTAGTAATTTGCAAAATTGATTACTTTTGATGCAACTATTGCTTAAGTTCAAAGCTCCTTTATTAAAATCAAACCCAAAATATTTTATTTTTTTGGTTTGAATTCTTCAACATTCATGTTAGTCATTTAACACTACATTCCATGATTAACATGGCATTAAAGTGGCACCAAAAAATATATCTAACAAAATTATAGTGTTTATAGAGTTTTGGTGGTCGCCCAACATGCTTTTTGGCTCATTTGATTGTGAATGCACCCATAAATTGTATTTAGACAAAATATTTAGAGGAACATATTTTTCAACTAACATTGTGTACCAATTATGAATGGAAATAAAACTGAAAATAACACTCCATTGGCAACCCTACCCAATGTATTATGGAACAATGAGTTTAAAATTAAGCAAAGTTGGCAAAACATATTTTTACCTAGAGGATGGTATGGAGGAAAGTTGTTTGAAATGCAAATCAAGAATTTGAACCACACTTAACCATTGTAGTTATTATAAATAGGAAGGCCATGTTTTTATAGAATTGTCATTTCATGGAAGAAAACCTAAAGGATGTAATGATCCATCATTTCCAAACCAAAGTACCAACTTATTTAGATATGGAAAATGGATAGAACCCAATCATTGTGCTTCAAAATATTGTAGACTTGATATAACCACAAAATTCCAACATAATTGTCTAACGTTATAAAGAAGCAAGATGTGTGAAGGACCCCCTTTGAAGTTAGTGTGCCTTGATTAATTAAACAATTGCATTATGCTCTAAAAAAAGTTAAGATGATTACATCTCATCCTAGATTGAGTTGTGCAAGAATCATAATTATTAGATATAATACTAGATTTGTGTTAGGAATATGAAACAAATAAGTGGAAGATGATGTTGCAAAACTATATTGGAGTGTATCAATTCATGTTGGAGTAGTTGAAATAGTACCTTAGTTTTGTGCATCAATAAAAAACGTGGTACATGGGACAATCACAAAAGTTGCAAATCAGAATAATTAGTATGTACATGCTAATGAAAAAGGACATCCAATATTAGTAGGAAACCACATAATTTTAATTATACTAGTAGAGAATTTTCCTTCATGACACATGGTGTATACTGAACCCATTGTGACTACGCAAGGTACTTATTCACACATCACCACATTAATACTAATTAGCTTTGTAGTAACGAAATTTATAGTGGTAAAATTTCATGTAGATGTACATTTTTGGTTAACCATTGGAATACCATCACATACAATAGCTACTACCACACCAATACCAATAGATTTAGGAGGAGGCCCTCTCGACCCCTAGGAGGTGTTGTAGTAATGTCCGTGCAACTTGTAATACCATATTATAGGCCTTATAAAACACCTCTAAATTATCTTAAATACAAAAAAAATTATGATCCAAATGCTCATGTACAAATATTTAAAGCCACCATTAAAGTTAATGGCGAAACGATGGATGAGGAAATAACAAATCTATTTAATTTCACATTGAAGGCTAATGCATCATATTGGTGTAACAACTACATGAGAGATCACCCAAACTATAGATTTGTAGATATGTGACATGCATTCTACAAACATTATGGATAATGTAGAATGATGAACAAGTGTATTTACAACTCAAGAATTTGAAGCATGAAACAACAAAACGAATGGATGTGTACTATGAAAGATTGTTGAAATTGGTAAATAGTCTACAAACTCTTGCAACTAATAATTTTCTTGACAATAATGTTTAGATTTAGAATATAGTCTTATCTACATATTGTTACAACAAGGATGAAAAGGGACATTCTTCAACAACATTAAGAATATACATTTATGTGTGAAGAAAATATTTTTGTATTTAAAACATAGAGTTCACTATCGATACTTCAAACATCAAGAACATGGGTGGTGGCTATAGGGAACTAGGTAGTTGCAAAGCCTAGCATGTATTATAGAAATTGCCATCATACAAATCATAATGTGGAGATGTGGAAGAGCAATAAAAAGGAGCAACCCATTGTAACCATTGCTAAAGTCAATGCACACATTGTTAAACCTCCAAGACCACTAAATTATTCTTGCCATATTTGTGGGATAGTAGGCCACAAATTGACCAAATGTCTTAAGTTTGATGAAATGTGAACTATGTTCAAAGGTAAAGGAGGAAAAAATATGGAAATCAAATTTGTAATTGAAGTAGAAAAAAAAACCCCATTTTTCTATTAGTGGTAAAAGTTGTGACTGTTTCAGTTAACATGGTTGATGATGATGTGGCAATTATTCGAAATAAGGCCATTGAAGAACAAATGTTTAAGGATTAAGAACTAAGGAAGAATAAAACCATAGTGAAATGGGAAGCAAAAAAAGGTTGAAGAAGTTCATGGTAGAAACCATACAATAGATGTAGGCAACTACTCCACCATTGGAGGTACCTTTTACTATAGTTGGAGAATGGACTACTAGTTTGACAAGGATGCCAAGCTCAATAGATCTTGTAAAACCATCCAAGTTGCAAGAAGTACCTTCTACGTCTCTAACCAAGTTCATATTTTACTAGACATCTTTCATGATATCAATAAATAGATGTGGGAAACCAATTATACATTGAATCTTGGATAATTGTTCAAGATTGCACCTAAATTGAAGAAATACCTATGGTAGAAACTAAAATAAGATCAACCACAAATCTCCACTTAAACAATTCCAAACAAAATAGCTAGCCCTGTAGTACCCAATATTGGCACAACATCATTTACTAATGATAACCATATGGTTGCTATCTAAATTTAGATTGGGAAAAAATATCATTGAGGATGTATTCTTGGTTGGTGGGTTAGGAATGAACATCATGTGAATGAACAATTCAAAATTAAGGTACCTAAACCTAAACTTGCACCTTACAATTTGCAAATGGAAGATCAAACTACAACAAAACCCATACGATTGATAAAGCATATGAAGATGTATGTACATAGAATACCATACATAGTTACATTTACAATCTTACAAAATAACATTATATATTTTAGCTATTCCATGTTGTTGGGAAACTATGGTTCAAGGATGCCAAAGTAACACATGATTGGGGAAATAACATGATTACAATACAAGGGAATGGTGTTGTCAAAACCATAGCAATGACTAAACATTTGGGTAGTAATGTGAAAAGACCACATCTTATTATGCTTTGATTATTATAATGGCATCACAAATGAAGAAGAGGATTTAATGTTTGATAGTGAGTTCTTAAATTGTTTTCTATCAATACCATATGTTTACTTTTAGAGGCAATAACTTCACTTGCAATTAATACAATTTGGAATGAAAAAGGAACATAAAAATCAACTTTTTGTGCCTTATTACACATTGTAGCCAACCACAAAATTAACCTTAAGCTAGTGGTCAACAAAGAACTTAAAATAACTTTTGAAAACAAGGTGTATCCTGAAACAACTTATTAAATTGGGTACAAAGGATAGTCCACAGATGATAGAAGTTAATGCACAATTGGCCTAGGAGAACATGAATTCGTTGAAAGAACTATTGATGGAATACAAGGACATATTTGCTTGGACATATAAAGACTTGAAAGGCATACCACCAAAGTTGGCACAAGATTGTATTGAATTGGACACATTTATTCCGCTTGCACATTAGGCTAGGTATAAAATTAATCCAAACTATGCTACAGTTGTTAAATAAAACACAAACAAACTATTAGTAGTAAGACTTTATAGCCCGTAGAAGAAGCCACAAGTGGTTGTCACCAATTATGGAAGTACCAAAGAAAAATGGCAAGCTTACAATTTTTGTGTAAACTTCAGAAAACTAAATGTAACCACCAAAACATATTCATACCTATTGCTTTTACATATGCGGTATGAATTAACACAATTGCAAGATATGATGCATAACATATTCTTTCCAAGATGGATATTTTGGATATCACCAAATATCCATAACACCAAAGGACAAATATAAAATATCCTTTCTAATAGATTGAAGAGCCTTTACCTTGGTAGCTATGCCATTTGGGGTTTAAAATGGACCTCTCATTTACGAAAGGGTAATGAGTAGATTTTTTAGAGAATCTATGAACAAATTCATAAAGGTATTTTGGGATGATTTTACGATGTACAATGACATGCACACTCTTCTAACTAAACTTAAACTATGCTTTCAAAAGTGCAAAGAATTTGGGATTAGTTTAAATCTAGATAAATGTGCATTTATGGTATTTTTAAGGATGATACTAGGATTATAGTTTCCAAGGAAGGTAAATTACCAGATTTAAAGAAAATCCAAGTCATATTTTAGATGTTTGTTCGAAATAATCCACAATAGATTCATGTGTTTAACATAATGGTTAAGTTTTATAAATGTTTTATCAAGAATTTTGCATTTATCATGGCTCCCATTATCAAACTCATGAGGAAGATATATTAGTTTCTGTGGACCCCATAATGTTAAACAACTTGGTAATCAATAAAACAAAAACACATAAAAGCATCTATTATCATATTTCCTAATTGGGATATAGTATGTCCATCCAAATGCATCATTATTAACTATAAGTGATGCTAACACAAAACTTAATAGGAAAACATGATCAACCTATAGTTTATGCCTCTAGAATATTGAAAAATGTGAAGCAAAACTATGTAATACCATAGAATGTAAAGCCTTAGCGATGGTATTTGCACTCCACAAGTTTAAACACTATTTAAATTAGGTAATAAGTTTGTGTTTTATGTAGACCATATGGCTCTAGTGTATTTGGGGAACCTCAGACATAGGTCCTAGGTTGTATTGTTAGATGGTTACTCATGTTTTTGGAATATGAATTTATATTAATGCATAAATTAGGGCATACTCATGTGGTAGCATATGTGCTAATCCATGCTACTCAATACTATAGAACTAACATGTGTCCTTGATCAAACTATAGATGTAGTTATGTTCCATTTACATCATGTTTGGTTGGAAGATGTGAAGGACTATTTATAGATGGGCTAGATGTCTTATATTTTAACATCAACCCAAAAGCATAGTTTAGAAAAAAATAAAATAAAATCATTGTGTTGGGTTGGATATTGTATTAAATGGGCTAGGACAATAGATTACAATGATGTCTAGCCATAGATGAAGCTTAAAAGATATTCCAAAAACTCCATGAAGGTTTTTTACTTGGACATTTTGCAATGGATATGATTGCTAAGAAGATCTTAGATGCGGACTACTCATGGTCCACATTATTTTAAAATGTTTTAAAACACTATAGATTGTGTGACACATGTTAATGAGTTGGAGGTTTAACAACACATAGTTTGGAGAAGTTGACAAACATTTTTTTGGAAAAACCCTTTATGAAATGGGGGCTAGACTTCATCATGCCAATTGAACTAGCAAGGACATTTACAAGTAATAAATACATTTTAAATATCCACAAATTATGCTACAAAATGGGTGGAGGTGAAAGCACTTTGAACAAATACTACAATTGTGATAGTTAAATTTATGTATGAGTAAATCCCTACTAGGTTTGGTTGTCTATTGACCTTAATCACATACCAAGGGGTGCATTTCATTATTGATGATATTAAACATTTAACTGATCATTTCTTCCTTAAGCATGTCAGTTCCACTACCTATTATCCATAGGGGAATGGTAAGTAGAGTCGATTAATAAATTCATTGTGAATCTCATCATTAAGTTAGTGATTATAAAGTAGACTAGGTTGAAAATCTTCCCATTGTGTATTTTCCCTATAAAAATTGTGTAAAAGTAGCCACAAAGTACATTCCATATTAGTTAATCTACAAATTGCATCTTTTTAATGCCCACAAAATATGTTCTACTAGCATTTAGTGGGGAACACAAAGATGAAAACCATTTTAGGGTACTTACCAATAGATTAATGGATTTGGAAAATTGCATATTGATAGACTACAACACATGAAATCTTGGATTCAATAGTGAGTATTGAGTCATGATAATTGGTGTTAGTAGAGGTATTAAAAAAAAAAGGTTTAAATTTGGAGATCATGTATTGTGGTTTCTAAAAGGTAGCAAAATTCATCTCAAAAAATTCACCAAGAAGTGGTTTTGTCCTTATAAAATACAATTTTGCTTATTGATTTTTATTGATTTTTGTTAATTGCAATGGATAAGTTTGATCCAAACCCTACACTTGTTAATGTGAACAAGTAAAAGCTTCATTAGTTCTTGGAAAATGAAATAAAAAGTTTTGGATGTCCTACACTTGTATATTAGGAAAGACAAGGTGCTATTTTTATTGATGATGAGCAGGTGGATAGTGATGAAGAGGTTGTACCCATAGTAGACATTTAAGCCATTGAAGTATAATCAAAGATGGTAGTAAACTCCTTTTCTCTTAAGGTTTAGTTGGATGATTTACTTTTTCATTCAACACTAAATGGCAACAACAAACATAGAAACTTACGTGTGAAAACCTTAAAGGGACAAGTGAAATTATAATGGAGGCAACAATTAGGTGTGCCATATTTTTGAGAAAGCAATCATGAACAATCGTTTTCATTTTCTTGTAACCTTTATCATTTCTTCGTATTAAGTAGAATTAATGACTGAAACTTGGTTGAAAAGTTGAAGATAACAACATGCGATAAAGAAAAAGTGGCAAGAAAGCTTGTCCATGATAGAGAGAAGGAAATACAATGTTAACGAATAGCTACTATAGAAGAAGAATATAGGTCAAAGATGCGAATTCCACATTTAAGTTATTTAGGTCTTGAGCCTTTTTAAACATGTTTTCCACCCTCTTCTCCAAATTACAATCCATGAAGGTGGATTGAATTTTTTTTGCAATGTGCAACAAGAACCCAAAATGAAGTCCAAATGTGGGTACATTTTATTTGAAGGCAAGAAGTTTCTTTTCTTCAGGTTGTGCCATAGATAGTAATGTTGTCAAATTCGAAGGACAAGGAAAAACTAGGTTTTTTGTTTCAAGAATTAATACAACCATTAGTGCCATCGACATTTTTGCTTGCAATTTATTCTACATATCACATTTTGCCAAGTTTTTCAAACCTTAGTTCTTGATTTGTTGTGCCAAAACTTACATGACAAAATAAGATGTTTCGTCAAAATAGATTTTTGTTTTCATTAGATCTAGAAAGGCTTATGTTTGCACCTTTAAAGTAGTCATATATAGAGGAGTTGGAAAAAATTACCAATTGGGTTCGTATGGGAGAAGTAGAAAAGACATGGGCATTGAAGGTTGAATTTGTGGGGTTAATTGGAATCTAGTGGGGAAATCAAGATGTGATTTGTTGGTGGAGTTTTTCAATACCTAGAAAGTTGAGAAAAATAAGACATTTTTTCCTAGGATAGGAGAGAAAGTAGTAGTTGTAGAGGCAAGGACATCATAACAAATGTGTTTGAAAATTCCAAAACAAGTTGGGAAAAAAAAAATCATGTTAATAAGCAAGTTGTAGAAGCCATGTTTCAAAGCATTTCTTTGCTAGGTGCCTATATAACCATAAAGTAATGGAGTGTTAGCAAAATGAAATCCCCATACAATGTTCATTTTCTTGCACTCATTCAAGTTGTACATCAAAGGGATAAGGTATGTTACTTCAATAATAAAAATGCAATATCCATGATGATGGTAGACAAGGGTAAGCCTATAGATTGGGTAGATACAATGTTTAAACAATTACTCAAATAATTGGTTAATAGGACAACATCATAGACCAAGATGTAGGGTACAAGAAAATTTGATGTCAAGAAAGATGTATGCCATTTTGCATTAATTATTGAAATGCTGATGCAAATTTTTTCCTAGAGAAAAATCCACAAGTGCTTATCATGTTAGTGTGTATTCAACCACAACAACCTTCAACGTCTAAGCTTAATGCTTTAGAATTGAAGGAGAGGATGCAAAAGAACAAGTGTCCTTTAGGGTTGTCTAACAACTTTCCAACACAAAATCCAATGTTAAAGAAATGTTGATTAAAAAAATAACAACAAACTATAATTGAATTTAATCATGAGGAAGAAAAGGAGGATGAAAATGTTTTAGCATTCAAAAGGACAAGGCACATGAAAGGATATTTACATAATCCTCTAGTAGTCACAACCACATATGTGATTCCAAGGCAACAATAGTCTTCTTGGGCAGCAACACATAGACCAAGGTCAACACAACTTGTTCTAATAGTGGAGTTGCATGTCAAACAAGAAAGGGATGCAAATAGATCTCTCTTTTCATCATATAAATATTTGATGTTCACATATTCATCTTGGTTGACATGAATCCTAAAGATGATTTCATGGAATGCTTCGGAAAGTGGTGTAAGACAGATCCCACATAGAAAATGTAACCAAACAAAAAATATCAAAATACAATCCATATGAATTGGCTATGGTTTGATGGAGATGGATTGGAGATGCATACCTTCCTTTTAAAAGGATTCAATGTGGCCAAAGTTAATCCCCCGCATAGTAACCTCAATACTTGTCTTAATCATGATATGATTTGAATATTTATACTACATAATTTACAAACAAAAATGCCCACCAAAGCCAAACAAAACCACCACACAAATTTTCTTAAAAATGTGAAGATGTCAACGACTAATTCATTTAACCTATTTAAAATAAGGCCAACAAAAATGAAAGTATCAAGGAATAAATTAGGAGTGAATGAACTATTCTTTGAATGAAGCGTTAGGCAAGAATTAGAACTTGGCAGGGTGGAAAGATCAAGCCCTTAGTGCATGCAACCAACTAACTGGGTTAAGACTTATGGGGATGTTGAATGTGACTCATGACTAGTTGCGGGTTGCAAGGGGTGCGTCCTTTGCTTCACTAATGTGTAGACTGCAATAGGCATGCAGGAGATGATAGGGGTGTTGACATATTAGTTTTTTTTTTGCCTCAATGAGGACTTGGGGACCATACACCGATGAGGAATGCAATTGTGTAACAACACAAACGCTAAGCTAGGGTGTTACAGGAGGATGAAAGGGACTTGCTACTAGACCTACTACTTCTAGCAATACCTCTGGTCATAAACCCATCTCATCCAAACGTTGTCATCAAAAGTTGTTCATACTTGAGCTGAGTTGGAGTCACCTATTTGCACCAGCTCAACACCGCCTCGCCACACATCTATTTCGTTTGGCTTCTCTGTCACCATCACCCTTCTTGAAACTTCTCCATGAAAAGCTTGTTGACCAACTCACATTTTCATTCCAAGAACCTAATTTTTGCTACTCAAAAAAATGGAACCAAGCTTGGATATTCCTCCCAAAAAAGCCCAAAACAAACCTTGACATTTTTCATTGCTTACTCGAAGGAAAAAAAAACTCAATCCAGGCCAAAAGCAAAGATATAAAACCTCCAAAAACCTCAAAAACCAATCCATCATCCAACAAAAGAAGTAAAGATGAGCA
>Ga0116229_10011376_pt1 | contig 13142 bp, 6 predicted proteins | sample S1TSphgellanicum_3_FD_87313 | JGI IMG/M metagenome (GOLD analysis project Ga0116229, IMG submission 87313) | Host-associated microbial communities from peat moss isolated from Minnesota, USA - S1T2_Fc - Sphagnum magellanicum MG | ecosystem: Host-associated > Plants > Peat moss > Unclassified...
GTGTAAGAAAAAAAAAAAAAAAAAATATGAAATATAAAAAAAAAAAAAAAATAATTTTTAAAAACAAAAAAAAAAAAAAAAAAAACCACGGTAGTTTGTATTGTTATTTATTCAATGTCCTCTATGATTTTATATGGCCATTTTATATATTCACTATACCACAACTGCATATTACATTGTTAAAACATTTATTTGACACTTGCTTGTATATTAATTCATTTAAAACGTTCAACCTTAATGTAGTGAAATTATTTACTTCACCTTTATCACCTTTACCAAATTTCAATGTCTTTTTATTGACTTAAAGATATAATTATTATAGATTATTAACTATAATGTTCAATATTTAGAATTTCAACCTATAAATAATTTGAATCAAAATCATTTTCACTATAGTTAATAAATTTAAAAAATAAGTAGGCTATGCTATGGCATCTAAAAATGTGTTGCAGGGAATTGGATTTTTTGCACATTGTATATTTTGTTCTTATTATCTAAAAATGAATTTTGTAGTTTCATAAGTTTTTCATCCTTCCTTTCATAAGTGTTCTTTTGAAAAATAGTGGAAGACCTTGAAATTTGGGCCCAATTTACAATATCTACCAATAAAATATTATGTTGTGATATATTTGGACCTTCATCTAAATCATAATCTCTTAAAATATTAACCAATAGGTGATGGGAGGAAATGTTTATGCAAAATAGGGTTTCAAGTGTATGAACGGACTTTAATTGATTTTTAAAGAAAAATCAAGTTAATAGAAGCCTAATATGTATTAATGCATTTTCAATTTTTTCATGTTATAATAATAATCTATCAAAAATTTAATGCAATTTAGTATGAATTTTCAAAAATTGAAAAACCACCCAATTAAAAAAATTTAATCCACTTTTTTAATATAAAAAATTCATCAAATTTTATGCTCAATTGATGATGGACTCAATGGAAGGCTTAATGGCCTCATAATGAAACTTAAAAGAGATTATCTTTCTTAATGTTTATATTTGAAAAATATTTTTTTAAGACCAAATTTAATTTGGAACTACTATTATGATATACCTTAGTATGCTTGGACCCCACATTATGTTGCATAATCAAATTTCCCATGGAATTCAAAAGAATCATATATATATATATATATTGTGACATTAACAAACATATATTAACTTATTTATGGAGGTGGGTTTTATTCTTTTTTGTACAAATTTTTGTTTTGAGAGGTCAATTCTTTCAAAAATGTACTATTTTCAAGAAAGTTTACCTCCAAAGCTTGGATGCATTCACATTCCAACCCATATATATTGCATTCAATTAACTCTCTCAGTGTGGGGAATGAAAACCTAAGGTTAGAGTAGAAATTTTGTTGAAATTGATTTTGTATCTCATGAAAATGAATGTAAAATTTTACTCCCATCAAATTATGAAGGGGCCATGTTTACTAGCAAAAGACAATGATATTTCCAATAGTGTAATTGGTGTTAAATTCAAATTCACAAGACCCCTTGAAGCTTTCATTCACATCATTTGATGATGACAATTAATATATCTTGTTGAGTTTAAAATGTAAGAGTATCTAATCAAAGTTAGAATCTAAGTGTGAAGTGATTTTCTTTTCCAAAACATTGTCACATATAATTTTGGATTTTTTGTCCTATTGTAAATTCGACTTATTTTTTTAATTTTTTGAAGAAATTCCAAATCAGAAAAATAGAAAACAATTCATGTAAATGGGCATTATAATACTAAAATGCATACTACATCAAAAATCTAATTGTGAAAAATCATCACTTTGAAGTGTGATTATTTAATCATGATATTGGATTAATTTTGTTTTATTCTATCTTTTAATGTGCCATCTATTGGAAATACACATTTGTAAGCCATTTTCAATGGATTTTGGGGAAATGTAAGATTTTATAAATACCTAAAATGATTATGCAAAATCTATGCAATTTCATTGACCTTAATACATGGAACTCATATTTGTTGGTGTGTTGCCAAAATGTTTGAAAGTCCATTAGATGGCACCATTCAAATTACATGAGTAAAATTATTTTGAATTCCAAGTTCTTTTATAAACTTGTATGATGTGATAACATTATGTGCATTTGAAAAGGAATGTGGAAAGGTTCCATAATATTGATTAAGTGGCCATGTAATATTTTTCCCCGTGATTTTGATGAGGCATGGATTACAAGTATGTTGCTTTCATTCATTTGGATATACATGTTAAGGAAGTTCAAGCATCATTTTCCATGGTAGCATGCAAAAACTCAAACATTACTTTATGTTAATTCACTACTTGGGGTGCCCTTTGTTTGCATAGGCTTTGAAATTGGTCACAATGTTCTTTGGTTGCCACACAAAGGATGAAAACTAAAAATCCTCATTCCATTTGGGCATATTAGATTTTTTTTATCTCATTGTATTTTGTTCACAACTTTGGTTTAATTCCAATTTTAATTTTAGGTTAAAGAATCCAATTTGTGATATGTGTAAAGTAAAACGAGATAATATGAATTTAAATCATGTCTCATAAGTTAACTTAATGCAAATATCATGTCACGGACTTCATTTTTTTTTTAATGATAAATTTTCCTTCTACATTGCCCCCCAATCTATTTCCTTCCCCATCCCAAAGTGACAATGACATTTTCTTTTATGTTCCCATGTGTAATTTTGAATAGCAATATTATAAATAACAATGTTATTTGCCCAACACTATAATATTTTAACATAGATACCCTAGGAAGCAAGATGATTATTTTAATTGAAGGTTTCACACGGATAACATGACATAATTTTTTCCCGCATAAATTTGACAATATCAAGTAACTATTTGTCTTTGTAAATGACAATTGGATTTCATGTCTAACTAATGATCATTTTTTTGAAAAAATCATTTTCCTTCAATGTTTTGTTTTCAATTTTTCTAATGGAAATAAAATTACAAATTACTTTGTTAGAATCTCACAATTTTCATTGTAGAAACATGTTTAACATTTTTTACATTGCATTTTAAGCACACATTAAAATCAATATAGTGCATTTCAAATACTAACAAATATATTTCACAAGTATTATATTTATTCTTGTTCAAGTAAAGAATAATGTATCTTCCCATTGCCCATGCAGTGTCTTATAAATTATCATTTAAATGAAACTTCATTAATAAACTTGTATTAATTTCTTACTTTGAAATCTATTGTAAAAATTGCAATGCCAAATTTTATTTTATTTTTGAAATACATTATGAACACGAATACAAACCAAATAATACAATGTTGAGGTACTGTAATCACAACAACTTCATTCTTACACTTGAATTCATATACAACTGTAAACATAATCAAAACTCCATAGTAATTTTCTTATTCCAAAATTCTAAGTAACTCTTAAAAAAACAAATACCAAAGATGATCCCCAAATAAAATTGGGAAAAGTAATGCCTAAAGTTTTTTTCCAAAACTTGTTTCTAAAATAATAGCCAATACCTTCTAACTACTACCCTAATTTGGTCAAGCACACATGTTATTTTTGTGCATTTATGATGACATTTGTTATTCTTGTGTTATAAGGCCAAACTTTGATAATGTTTGAATCCATCAAAATTAAAGTTGTGCATACAAGATAAGGATTTTTCAAAAATAAGATGATGGTTTTGTTTGAAAATAATAGTCAAATGTGTAAAAGAGCATGCACATGTAATGTTATATATTTGATTACGTTGTTAATAACTATGTCATTAAAGGTGTGATTGTTTGTTGTGTAGTAATCCAAACCAATACATGCAAAAATAAAATTCCAAAACAACATGATGTACAAAGAATTTAAACCTCAACACTCCAATTATGTGATGCACTTTATTTTGAAAACCATCATTGTATGCAAGTGTAGCTAATATTAGTTTAGTCTGTATCAATGTTATGTATGTTACATTTTAGTGATAAATAAGTTTTGTTAATAGGAATGCAATTGTAAATTAGCTTAATTTAAGTTGAAAGGATGGACATTTAAATATCTTTTGCATTAAAATGTTATGTATATGTTATTGATCTCATTTCACATATGATATTGAATATTATAATAAGGTAGATTTCAAACAAACAAGGTGAAATGAAGAAATTGTGGTTCAAGTTCCATTTTGACAAAAAACATAGATTTAGATTTATAGTCAAATCTTATTTCAATAAAAAATATTTAAAAATATGTTCCTGTAATGCATTTTTCAACCTTGAATATTAATGCATACAATTTCATATTCATTTCATGTTTATAAATAACGATGGAATGCAATTTTGTATTATTTATCATAATTTGAACAATGATAATGTGTGTGCAAGGTTTGCACATTTGCATTATAAGTTGTAATTTAGTTGTTCAATACTATTAAAATCAACTATTATATAACTACATTGGAACCCATAACTAAACACCTTGTTGCAAAGGATATTAATAGACTTCGTTTGTCAATGGATGAATGAAAAATCATACAAGATTAAGTTTGTTAATAAATGAATAAAAAATCACACAAACATTAGGTTCATCAATGAATGAACTTGCCTAGTAATTTTTCCCTACTAGAAATCTAGATGCCATTTGGAAATTGGGTACATTGTAGTTACACACAAGTATTAACTTTTGTTGACATGAGTTGTGACATAGTTGCCAATTAGTTATAACTGCCATATGTATTTCCACTACACCCACGATTGCAAAGGAATTGCAATGAAAATCAACAAAGTTTATCATTGATGAATGTATGAAAAACACCATCAACATGAAGTTACAATGGTAGTTGTAAACTAATTATAATTGAAGTTGCATAATCATTGTTCTTGCATACTTACAATTGAATTGCACGAGTTGCATACCTATATGGTTCCACATATGGTGAGTTGTGTTCACTATAACTCATACAATTCATCTAATAACACTCACATATGTCATAAAAGTATGTTGAGTTGCAATGAAACTCAATAAAAGAAATCAAGGTTTTTTCAATTGGTTTCAGTGAGTTTTTAATCACAAATGACATTTGCGACTATATTTACTTTAGTTGTGTTGGACAAGTTACAAACAATAACCATTCATGGACGAAAAGAAAAGTCAACAAAATACATGTTCATTTGTTGACCCACCATATACATATTATCACATGCAACTAATTTCACTAATACAAAAGTGGGGTGCAATTCATTAGCTTAAATCACTATGGGATTCATTCATTGACCCACCATATACATATATCACATGTGATTAATTTCATTAATACAAAAGTGGGGTGCATTTCATTGGCCTAAATCATTATGGGACTTTTAAAATTAAATAAGTTCATTGCACCTTAGTGATTCCACCTTGGTTAAAGTTATTTCATTATAAGGTCACTATGTAAACATCAAGTTGCAATACTAATTGACATAATTCACTATTATAATTTACTATGGTAAATTAATTTATTTTTATATTATTTTAAATGCCTTATGTTATATAGATTACCTTAGTTATTATAACTTATACCTTAAGTTATTATACATTGGTTATACCTCAAATTATTATAGGTTTTATACCTTAACTTATTTTAAGTTAAATTATTGAAATAACCCTAAGTTATACCTTAGGTTATTCAAGGTCATTCTATTTTATATGTTATTATAAGTTATTTTATCCTAGGGTATAATAACTTGAAATAACTTGAAATAAAATATAATGACCTAAAGTAAAATAACATATTAAAAATTGCATATAATTATTTAAGATGGAATAATTTAAAATGTACCCAAAAATGGCATATGGTAGAATAACCAATAATAATTTAAAATAATCTACAATAAATAGCTTAAAATAACCACTAATAATTTATAATAAAATAACCAATAATAACTTATAATAGAATAACCAATAATAACCTATGATAAAATAATCAACAATAACCAAAATTAGCCTATGATAAATAGCTTATAGTAGACAATAATAATTTATGATAACATAACCTATGGTAAATAACATTGAACAGCCAAAAATAATCTATGATAAAATAACCAAAAATAACATATGGTGAATAGCCTTGAATAGCCTAAAAAAAAATAACAAACAAAAACCTATGGAAAATAACTAAAAACCACCAACAATAGCCAATGACAACATAATAAAAAATAATAATAATAATAAAAACCCTAAAATTACTAGTAATAACTTAAAATATAATAATGAATAATAGCTTAAAATAAAATAACTAACAATAACATACAATAGAGTAACCAATAATAGTTTATGGTAAAATAACTTTAAATAACCATTAATAATTTATGATAGAATATCCAAAAATAGTTTAGGATAAAATAACCTATAATAACTAGTAATAGCCTAGGATATAATAGTCAATATTAGCCTATGGTAAATAACATAGAATAACCAAGAATAACCTATAATAGAATAATCAACAACTTATGGTAAAATAATCTAAAATAATCGAAAATAAAATAACCAACAATAGCCTATGATAGACTAGCCAAAAATAATTTATGATAAAATAGCTTAGAATTAATGGCCAATAATAACCTATGATAAAATACTTAAGAATATTCCATGATATAATAACCAAAAATAGCTTATCATGATAGAATGGCTAAGAATATCCAATGGCAAAATAACCTAGAATAGCTAACAATAGCCTAAGGAAAAATAGCCTAAAATAACCAACAATAGCCTACTATAAAATAACCAACAATAACTTACAATAAAATAACTAACAATAACCAATAATAGCCTATGATTAAATAACCAATAATAACCAATGATAAAATAATAAACAACAATAGCCTACAATATAATAGCCAAAATAACTAATGGTAAATTAACTTATAATAACCAATAATCACCTATGGTAAAATAATCTAAAATAACCGACAATATTTTATGATAGAATAACCAAAAATGGGTTATGGTAATATAACCTAGAATAACCACTAATAACCTATGATAAAATAACCAATAATAGCTAATGGTAAAATAACTTTAAATAACAACAATAACCTATGGAAGAATAATTTAAAGTAACAAAAAATATCTTATGATAGAATAACCAAGAATAAATTATCGTAATATAGTTTAGAATAGCCATTGGGCTTGCTTTAACGTCAAGCTACTTCTTCTTAACCTTGGTTGTATCCACCATTGTACCATTGTATAATTCCTTTTTTCTACTCTTCTCATGGTAGGGTAAATCTTCCCGATTTTCTTGTGATGTTTATTTCGTATTTGTAAATTTTACATAGTTTTTGAAGTATCTGAATATACTTCTATTGGGACATTCATCTTTGCCTATATTCATTGTATTTCATCTACAAGTTCTTGATGTATTGCCTTTTCTCGATCCCATTTCATTCGTCTTCCTTTTGTGGGACTATTTTCTCCAACAATAATTTCCTCCATAGGTTCCTTTAATCGTTGGCTTCGAATAACTACAAATGTTGGAATAATGGGTATACATTACTCCACAATATGTTGCTATATAACAACATTCACCTTGACCTTAGGTTGAAAATTCTTATTCTCATTTTAAAAATGTTGTTTCCACAATGGATAATCATTCCTTTGATGCCCTTCTTTTTGGCAATATAAACACTTCATATCCCCTCCTTGCTGAAGGTTATAATCGATTATATTTTGATTATAGCCATTTTGGTTATACCCAAATCAATTGGTTTGTCTATCACAAGTTATACCATAATATATATTTTTTAGCATATTGCCTTCCCAACTCCTTCAACGAGCAATCATTGGTTTCATGCAAGGCTTCGACAGAGGTTACAAAATGTATGCAAAAGTTTACATTCTTTTGTCAAATGGCCTTCGTTATGACATTTTTGACAAAACACTCCTTGTTGATATCCATCATCACGCTCCTTATGTGTTGCAACCCTACTTTGGCCAAGTGTGGGGGTGAAGCCCAACACTTGGAAAAGTTGGAGGTTTGGAGCCCTCCGGGACTCCCGAATGTTTAGAGCTCGACAACAAGGTCCAAAACACCTCGCATTGAGGTGTTCTTGGTGTCATTGGAAACTTTTGAAACGTAGATATCGAAAATGGCCTCGCATTGGCCATTCGGACATCTGCAGCCCAAGTTATGGGCAAAAGAAGGGCCAGGAGTCAAACTGGCAGTTTGACTCCCGACCACAAAAAGTCGGGAATCGACCTCTTCCCGACGTCAGAATTGAGAGTGCGACACGGCGTTGGAAAGATTTCGACAAGGGATACAACTTTAATTTAGAACTCGTCACGATCGGACTCCCCAGTCGGGAGTTATGGCCGTTCAAAGTTTCAGGAGTCCAGCCGGGACAGTTTCGGGACTCCATTTCGGGAGTCCCAACAAAATGTGCCATTCGGATGTAGCCTCGACGACCAGCCGCAGAGAATACTATAAGGAGTAAGGTGGTGGCTTACTCCCGAGTCCGGGCCGTGGTGAGTCTTGTGTGTCCAAGTGCCCGTGGCAAGTCCCAACACCCTAGGGTGTCCCGAATGCTAAACTAACCCTTTTTGGTGGGTTTTTGGATGCAGATTCACACGAGCTAAGCTAGTCCCTCTTCCTAGTCTAATCCCTAGGCTCCCAACTCAACCCTCTACCCCTTTCTAGAGTTGGAAGCCGGGAGCATGCTACTAAGTCATAATTTCCGCAACTTGACTTTGTGAAACCCTCAAGTGTGTTTCACCCCGTGACTTGGGAACGCGTCATTATGATTATTCTTTCTTTCTTTATTTTGCTCATCATTCACTAATTCTTCATCTGAATCTTCATTATTCGACAATGGTTGGGATCATCTATTCTTGTGTGGGGTAGGCATTTCTTCTTCAGTTTCCTTTGCTGAATTAACCAATTCGACAATTGTTGTTTTAGGCATCCCAATAATGGCTAGTTTTAACTTTTTGTTTAGTCCTTCCTTGAAGGTTTCTCTCAGATATACATCATTTGCCTATTGTGGTATAATTTCACATAATTGTAAAAAGTTATCATAATAATCTTCCACCATTTCATGTTTCCATTGTTTCATTTTTCTTAAAGCTATTATGGCTTGTTTTTTGTTGTGTACGTCAGTAAATCTTGAAATAAATGCACGTTGAACCGCTCCCCAAGTTACAATAGGATTTATTGTTTCATAACGAGTAAACCAACTCGCATTTTTTCCTCATAACGTGGTAGGAAAATATTGTAATTTATGTGCATTAATATCCTCACAATTTGTTACACATACCTTAGTTAATATTCTAACATGAGTTACTGCATCATCACCATCTTGTAGAATTGGTTCTTCTTTGACTTTTGTAATAAATTAGTTTGTAAATAATTAGTTGGAATGAAAAACCCTTATATTGATTGTAAGGATTGTATTCCTATTTTCGTAGGTTTTTGTTTGGTTGAGATAGTTTTTGGCTAGGAGTGAACCATTCCTTTTTATCGTGAGGACATTTTATCTTTGTCATGTTCTTCAGGTGTAGTTGATGTTGTGGATTGCACATTAGCATCACTTGTAATAGATTACAATCATTTGACCATTGTTTGTGTGGTTAGTACAAACACTTCTTGAAGCAACGATTCTCAGAGTTCATCTTTTGTTTTACTACCCAAAATGCCTAACTCTCTCCATTGAATATAAGTGTTAGAATGTTTAACTCATAATTCAACAATCCTAAGATCCTTTCTCACTTCTCTTCTTAAATTTTGTTCTATATTAACTTGCTCATGACTTTTTTTCTTGTCATCATGGGTTCCCATGAGTGTATATCCTCTACCCTTTCTATCCCTCATATTTTTAGTTTATGTCTTTTTTGCTAAAGGTGGAATAAGTGAAGTAGGTATTAACATAAATTTTTTGTATTATTCTAGAAAATACTTTTCATTTCCTCTTGTTCTTAAACAAAATTTGCCTTTCTTTCTTCTAGGTACCCATAACGCATCACACGACATCCATTTTTCAATCAAAGTGTTGATGTTTTACTTTGTTAAATTTTCTATGATCTATTCATTTAATGACATGATGTGTTGTGTAAACTTTTTCAATTCGTAGTGGTACAAGTAGACAAACTAATATAGGAAGCCATCATCCATAATTTGTTAATTCAAATGTGTTTATAATCGACGTTTTATGTTAAATGCACCAGGTTTCTGTATTTCCACATGTAATTTTTCTATGATTAATTTTTGAACATTCTATGGCAATTCCCAAAATTGTTCCATAAAATGCTCCTTTGTCTTTTCTTATGGTACTTTCTAAGGTGTATATAGATATTTTACTATAGACCATCCAAAGTCACCTTTGGAAAAGGTTGTTGAAAAACAATATCAATGATAATCCCATTTTCATCAAACAATTTCATTCCACCAAAAGTGAATGAACATGTCACTTGAACCTCACATAAAAGACATATAATCAAAGACCTTTATAGAGCCATTGACTATAGTATCCATGGTTAATGGAATAAAATTTTCAACCAAAGAATGAAAAATGACATGACCTAAACTTGATCATGCCATGTTGCAAAAGAAATGATTGAGTTCAGAATGTATATATACATGCTAAAAAACAAGCAACAAAGCAACCCACTTGAAGAACTAATTCCCAAGTGCAACAAAAAAATAGTTAGAATTGAGATGAAGAAGTTTTCACAAGTTTCAAGACTTGTTATACGTCAATAGTTAACATACAATAATGGTTGCTAATTAAAACATGAAAAGGTGCAAAAAATGTAGGTGGGAAAGGATGGAAGGACCTCATGTAGTAGCAATGTTGTTCAACCAAAGTTACAACTATTCAAATGTCAAATAAATGAACAACATTCAATCAATGTTCATTAATGTAATTGTTCAAATCTAAACAATTATTAAAGATGATGTTTAAGAAAAGGATTTTTCAAAATTGGAAGATGGATTTATATACATATGGATTTTATGTATATTGTAATACCCTTCAAGGCCAACAATTGGGTGGTGAATATTTTTTTGTTTGTAGAGATATTAAAGTAATAAAAGAATGCATTCTTTCAATAGTTGTGTATTTTTTTGGGCAAGTTCGAAAATTACAAGCCTTTAACACAAAGCATTTAATTTTTTTACTTCCCTAATTATATGTTTAAGAAATTCTAGAATTCTATGATGTGCAAAATTATTTGTTTAAAAAAATAATTTAATTACTATTTAACTTGACAAACTATCATGTTGCACGTAATTCATTCATCATTCTAAAGCCCACAATTTGCAATTTCCAAATTTGCCAATAAGTTTGGAAATAATAATGGATCTTCCAATTTTTGAATTCTAACAAAGGTTGAGGTTGTTAACATAAATGAAACCATAAGGTTTTTTTTATATTAGATTGGTACAATTCCTCACAACTATGAAATTAACTATGTGACATTTCCAAAAGTCTTATTAAAAATCATATATGCATAGCATTTTCAAAAAAATATTAAACATGTAGAAAGAACATTGTAAGAAAATATTATTAATTGTTTCATGAATGAAACTTTTATTTATGAGCATTGAATCCCACAACAATTTAAAGGTTCTTGAAATGCTTACATTCTTTATTCTATTATACTACATGGTATATAATCACTATCAAAGTATCTCAAATTAATAAATATTATTTGCAAAGGTGTTTTAAAATTGTATTTTCCACCATAAGGTCAATTACAACAATAAAAGGGTTATTGAATGCATAGTCCTTACTTTAAGGCAAGGTCCAATAAATTCCATATGTCATAAAACAAAGTGATGTAGTCCCCAATAGCCATCAAAAGGTCCCAAAAGTTGTTGAAATTATCCTAACAACTATTAAATTGAAATCTTGATATTTAATTCAAATATGCCAAAATGTTGGCAAAATGACTAGTCAACATTATAAATAATTAGTGAATATTGAACATGTTTTTCATTAGAATTCATATATATGAAAGCTATGAAATTAAATTGTAGTAGATGAAAGTGAATGCATATTCATTGTTTTAAGCCATGGCCCATCAAATTCCAAATATTGAAAACCAAATTGTAATCACATTTAAGGATTTCAATAGTTGTTGTAATGGAATCTTGATATTTTTTTTAAAGATTAAAAAAACTTGACAACATTGTTGGTAAACACTAGTAACAATTGAAAGACCTTAATCAATATACCAATAGGTTCATTGACATTATAGCAATTTCCAAATCTAAAATGTTGATTAAGTAATAGTGAAAGCTACAAAGAAGAGGAGGTGGAAGAGACACGGGCATAACTAGAAAAATTCAAGGCAAAAAATAGGAACATCACAATGGCACTAAAGGGAAAGCTTGGTGGGTTTTCATCAAAGTTACCAGTGATTACAAGGAATATTTTGACAAATCAAGAAGATATGAAGATTGACATTGAATGTTCAAACAATGATGTTATGTCTAAAAAACTTGTTGAAAATGTGGGTGTATGGGCCAACTTAGATGTGTTCTTAAATGGGGATCAAATTGAAAGTTAACATTTTTGCAAGATGTGAACCTAATAAAACCTCTACAAATGCAATATGTTTTTATGGTATCTAATAAGCATTTTGGCAACATAGTTACTACATGAGTGTGTAAGCATGAACTATAAGCTTGTGAATGTGACCAATGAACATGTGAACCTAACTATTGTGAACATAAAAGAATATTTGAGAATATTTTTTCCACATAGACAAACAAAATTCTTTCTACATGGCAAAAATATTCCATCTACATTGATGGGATATTTTAATCACAAAAAAAAATATCTTTTTTTAGGGGTAAGAATAATAGAATGTAATTACCCAATATAATGTTGTGCATTATTAATCAATATTCAACTAAAACACTTAATTTTACATGTGACTTCTCACATAATGAAACATGATTCGTATCTACCAAATGTATGAATCAACATTAATCCAATCCTTTAGTAAATAAAAACATTATAAATAAAAACAATAAAAATTGGTGCAATTTTTGGCCTTGGAACAAAACAAATAGCCATAGTTATGACATTCTTGGTGCGAGAATGTTATGGAAGCCCAAAGAAGCAAGAATTTTAAAGAATTTTAAAAAAATTTATAGATCAACCAGTGTAATTTGGTAAACATTCGCGGGTAAATAATGTTA
>Ga0116229_10011377_pt1 | contig 13141 bp, 5 predicted proteins | sample S1TSphgellanicum_3_FD_87313 | JGI IMG/M metagenome (GOLD analysis project Ga0116229, IMG submission 87313) | Host-associated microbial communities from peat moss isolated from Minnesota, USA - S1T2_Fc - Sphagnum magellanicum MG | ecosystem: Host-associated > Plants > Peat moss > Unclassified...
AGAGAGAGAGAGAAAGAGAGAGAAAGAGAGATGATATTTATTCGACTAAATTTGTTCATTTTTTGCGGTGCAATTTTTTTTTCTATATCACAAAATTGAAAAAATAAAAACCTTGTACAAACCCTATACACACTACCAGCGTCTTTTTTTTTTTTTTTCCAAAAATTTTCCTATAAAATAGCCCTATTTTTATTTTTATTTTTTTGCATTTGAGCGAAATTTCACATAAATGTTTTTGGCTATACACTGTAGACTATAATTGTCTTTAATATCATTACTTTTATTTTTTGGATTTCTTTAGATTCTTTTTTTCTTTATTTTCATATAAATAATTTTTTTCCTTAATTTCTTAAATTATTTTACATATATATATATATAATACCCAATTGACATATTAGCAAGTTATATATTTTAGTGATATCTATTTAATTTTTTCATTTCATTATATTAATTAAATCGGGAAATAATTGCCGCGCAGAAATTAGTAGCAGATTATTTTTTGTAATTGGCTTATTTGGAGCATTTATTCAATGGCATGTAGCACTATTGATTTGGTTCATGGCAGAATTGGCTGTTACTAACGATTCTGATATTTGTTACAACACCACATATTTCCAAGCCCAATTTATATGGCTTTTGTTTTTTTTTTGTGAGTTATGTAGCTGAAGTGGTGAATTATCCATAAGACAGTTTAGCCAAATCTGGCTATAAACAAGATATGAAAATAAAGAAGTTTAGGCATCCCTTACATTTTTGGCTACATGCTGGCACACAATAGAGAAACTGGGTGATTTTATTTTTTAAATGGTCGAAATTTGGCGACTAGAAAACCAAAAAAAAAAACCAAAGAGGCGTAGTTCTTTTTGTCTTGAAGGGCCTGTGGGGGGAGGGGAATTGGAGGGATTTTTTCAGAATTTGACGTTCCCAATGTGTTCCATATGGTTCCATCATGTGTCCACCAAATTTCCAATGCTTATTTATTTTGCTACTAATTTGTTTCTCAAGTTCCCAATAGCACCATAAAGAGTGGTTATCATTTGGACAATTTCAAATAAAAATTTGTTTAGCCATACCCAACTAAAAAAGGCATGAAAAGGTGTCCTTTCAAATTTGTGTCTTTTTTTTTATTAAAAAAAATTCAAAGCATGGATTCACAAGTAGAGTAGATTCTTTAATACCCTCTACACTAATTTGCATCTCATTATTTTTAAATTGAATTTTAATTAATTTCAATTCAATCTTAATCCAATTATTGAATTGGTGAATTAAATGAAAATCAAGTTAAGTTGTGTCATGGGATTTTTTAAAAAAAACTTGCAACCTTTGTGAGGGTGGATTTCATGGCCACCAATACATATCTCCACATCTCTTTTGCTTTCTACATACCATTATGCCCTCATTTTCCTCATCAATTTGGACACTTGCAAAAATGTGCAAAGTCAGCACAAAAAAAAAGGTAGCATTTGCCCCTCCTTTCAAGGAAGTAAATGGAAATTTAAATATTAAAAATTATAAATAAATAAATAAGGGGTGTATCACATTGTGGCCTTGCCATTTACATTAAAAAGCATCTTAAGGCAAAAGAAGAATTATGGAAACTCAAATATTTCACCATGCAAAAATACAATCTTCAGAAAAAAAAAATCCTCTAAAAGAAACCCAAAAATCCTTCAAGATATTATAACTCTATAACTAACCTCAAGTTTCAACAGAAGCCAAAAATACCATCTTTCAAAAATCCTCATACAAAAAATAGACCTGTTTATTATTTATTACCTAGGGGGCCAAAATCCCTTGAGCTACTATATACTCTACAGTGAATCTAAACACAATATCCTTGCCTTTTTGGTAATGAAATTTTATTAAATCTCAGTATGAAATGCGGAAACTCAGCATTTAATGCACACAGTTCGTGATGAAATGCTGAAACTCAGCATTTAATGCACATAGTTCGTGGGTGATTATAGTAATCGTACAGGTAGGAGCAGTGAAAATATATGTAACAGCAGAGGCAAGGCCAATAAAAAAAAGTTGCTCACTTTCTGACATGTGGCTTTCAGCTATCCATCCACAAGAAGAGCTCTTTCTGATATACACAAAAAAGAAAAAAGAAAAAAAAGTAGCAGATCTAGGCAAAATAAAGGCTCCAGCTAAAGCACTCACAAATAGCCACCAGCAACACAAGCCATGATGCCATGTGTTGAGGGATACTTAGCTAGTGTCTTATGTAGCACCAAGTAATACAAATAATACACTTTCTGTGTGGACATTTCCTATTGGGTTCTTTTTTGTGAGATATTTTATTTATTGGGTGCCACCCACCCAAAGCAAAAACTACTCCTCTCTCCTGGGGCTTGGTTTACAAACTAACTGACACCAAACACCTGGGCACCATTCTCAGCAACAAAAAGAAGAAAGGAAAAGACATCCACTTCCAAAACCCTAAAACCAGTCACTTCCAAAACCCTAAACCCCCTTTAAGATTCAGGTAAGTAAGTATGTAGTTTGAATTTTAGTTGCTTGGGTTGGGGGACCATTCTAGTTTCTCATGGATGATGATGCCTTGGATGATGAGTTTGCATCTCTTAGAACATCCTCAACTGATTTTTCCTTCCAAAACCTGGTTTTTTGGAATTTATTTGAATTTTCAGTGGCAGAAATCACTTTAAAATCAATATCTCCCACATTCTGAATCCAAATCTTACCAAATAAATTCCATTAAATTCTTCTCGTCGAGATCTTTCCAACAACACCAAACCCACATTCCAATTGCTCCGAAATTCTCAGCTACGATTCAATTTAATTCAATTTGCAGTGAAGAAATCAATCAATATTCACAAACTTTTGCACCACAAGTCCAAACGTCATGGAACCAAGCCCATGCATCCCTCCTCCTTGAGAGCTTTCCAAAGACACCAGGAGTGTGATCTGAAGCATCCTGGTTCGGCAGATCTCATAAGTACAAAACAAAACAAACTAACTACCTTGTTTCATAGATAGATGTTTTCTTAACTATCTAATTTTGTTCCAAGAATCTTGTGTCTCAATCAATCAATTCCTCTAAAATTGTATGTTCTTGATGCTTCGAGTTTTAAGGATGCCAACAAGATTAAAATATATCAAGATTTTTGAAAAGTGATCATAAAGAAGGCTCCAACTTTGTTAAATCTCTTTGATTCAAAACTTCCTCACCTTTTTAATGCATTTAACTTTCTCCTAAGTGATATGCAATTAGAAGTGTTCATATTGAGTTGCTTGAATCTAAGAAGGATTGTGAAAAATAAGAGATTTTTTCTAAAGCGTAGTTGAAATTCCATAAGTTGTAATTTGCCACTCAAAGAATTTCAAACTATAACTTGTTTAGCCCATTCCTAAATAAAAAGGCATGGAAAAATATCTTTTTTAGATTTGTGTATTCAATTATTTTTTTCCCAAACACGATATTCATCAACATATTTGCAATAATTTTTCATCAATTTGCATCCCATTTTCTTCGATTGAATTCTAATCCATTCAATTAAATCTAAATCCAATTCATTATTTTCATTTGAATGGACCTTAATTTTCACAAAATTAATTAGATGATAGTCATTAACTTAATGTGTTGCATTGTGAAACCCAAGTGGATTTCTTTAAAATGTAATTGAAACTTTTTATTTTAAAATCTAGTGACATTGCGAACAAATTACATTGCCAACTTTCTTCAACTCATTTGATTTTATATTTGTTTATTTGCAAAGCCCTTCATGATCATGTTACCTTGAGTTTTGTTTAGGGTAGATAGGTGAAAATATATTTCAAAGATTATTTGAATTGTAATCACTTGACCATGGATATTTTGATATAGTGAATCTTATATTTTTTTGAATTTAAGCAACTTGGATTAGTGTTAATGGATGATATTGGTGTAATGCATATATAATTTATTTATATTGATGTTGCATGGTAAATGGGGTGAAAGGTTCATAATTGGTTTAATTATAAAAAAATTTAGTAACATGACCTTGTCACCATACATAAACCCCTTAATGATCATTTAGCTAAAGAACATTTGAAATGTTTCCAAATTGATCGTAAAAAAAAAGGTATTTATGCATTAAAATTTGAGTTAAGAACATTTCAACAAATTTTCCTTATTAAAACAATAAAAATGTGTTTACCTTCAAGAGAAGTAATGACCTTAAGGTGAAAAGGCATATAAACAAGATTTTGGTGATATATGATGAACTCACAATATGTGGCATGACATATTCTAGGCATAATATTTTTTTATTTTTAATGTTTTATGATTTAATTTTGTTGCTATGGATCCATGTTGAATTAAAATATATTTTTTAGATAAATGTTGTTTGAAGGCTAAGTGGTTATTGTAGATATGAGTTCAAATATAGCAAAAAGAGACAAGGGTACTAAAGCCAATGTTCTTTTCAAGGTTTGCATTTGACATGTGGTATTCATGTGTTGGTTCATTATCCCATTTTTTGTATTTTTTATATAAGCTAGTTTATAATTAGATGTGAAATATAAATATTTTCAACTATATCTTGATTTTATATAATGTATATTATACATCCATTTTATATATCACATGAGACTAATTAAGATGTGTTAAAACACATCTCAAAGTTCCTCACATTTAATGCCAAAAGCCCATTTGAACCAAATATGTTCAAATTCGTTGTGAAAATGAATTTCACCAATTTCAACTAACGTTGTTCCTCTAGTCATAAATGTTAAATTCTACTCCAATTTTGAGAAGGAATGGTGCAAATTTGATAATTTAAAATGATATTTGAAAAAAAAACAAGAACAACAAATTCATAGTTGTTTTGAGCATGCAAAAGTATTCTTGAAACATCATTAATTTACATCAAATTTTGAGGAAACTTTGCAAATAATGAAACCTATTGATTTTTTTTGACAATCCAAATTATTGTGCTCCCCTTATGATTTTTCAAAATAAAATAAAATTATAGCTTTAAACATTGTTCACATTCCACACCCAGATGCCTCCTTATAGTGTGTTTTCACCCATATGACAATTTGTGTTGCGATAGTTTTTGGGTTAAAATACTAAAGGTGATTAAATCAATTTTCAAGAACCATGTATGTTGGTTATGACAAGTGACAATTATTAATTTGTGGTACACACATTATGTTCATTCACCTTGAAGTGGACCCAATAAATATCCATGAAAAAAATAAATTGAATAAGGTTTATGCACAAAATATTTGTTTTTAATAGTGTGTGCACTACAAGGGAATCCATGTTCCATGTTTTTTGGGGGCTTGCCATTGTGTACATTACACATATTGATTGGTCCTCAACATCTATAAGTTCTTCCCAAATTGGTTTAAACCAATTTATTTTTTGACCAATGTTAGCAATGTACAATTTTGGTCCAATGGAAGAAAAGGATGACATATCAAGTATAACAAATGGATTCATTTTCATATACACTTTTGTTAATAATGGTAGTTGTGAGATTGATGATGTTACAATCCCCTTTGGTTAATACTCCTACATAGAGGGGACAAGTGGTACATATTAAAACCTTGTGGGTGAGAAAAAGCTTTAGATTTATGGAATGTATTCTAACAATTAAATAAAAATTTAATTTTAATTGAAGCTTCATTTTGAAAATGTGAAAATGAGGTACAAGAATAATGGAAAAGGAAATGGTGATTTTAAAATAATATTTCTCCCTCTCCTTTTATTTCCTCCATGTACTCCCATATGGTTTTCAAATAATTCATCAATATTATTGTCAATTTCAAATTTACTATATAACATGGGCAAGAAAGTTAACATGCCTTTTCATGTCCATGTAGGCATGGCTAGGGGGAAAAATGAGGTAATTATTAGGAAAAAAGTAAGATGGTCCATGAAAAGACACATATTATTGTGGATTTTTTTTTGGGGGGAAAAATATTGAAAAATAAATCTTTTCAATATAGATTATAGTAGAACCTCATGGCCAAGGAAAAAGCTTTGGATTTATGGAATGTATTATAACATTTAAATTAATCTTTAAAAATTTATTTAAGTTTCACTTTGAAAATGTGAGAAAAAAAATACAAGAATAATGGTAAAGGAGACAAAGTTTTATTGATTTAATAATATCCCCTGCTTCTCTCCCCTTTTTTTTTTTTTCATATTTTCCCATATGGTTTTTGATAGTTCATCATTATTTGTGTTAATCTCAAATTTTATTTTATTATATAACATGAACATGAAAAGTCACATTCATGTTATTTCTTGAATTTATTTCTTATATATACTACTTGATGCCAAAAACTTTGGATAAATCCAAATAAAGTTGTAATATGTATCCCTACTAAACAATCAAAAGCCAAATCTTCTTGACTTGGACATCAATACTTCCCATGGTTGTGTTGTTAAATCATGGACAATAATTAACATGCTGAAAATTCAAAAAATGAAACATTAAAAAAACAAATTAATACTTGAAAAAAATGTTTATGAAATTGAAAAAAAAAATAGGCACCATTATTTTTTTGATTTTTTATTATGAATAAACCTAATTGAACACCATTTTGTGTGAATATGGGCTTCCAAGTAGGTGGTATGGTTAACATGCAATGTTGAATGATGCACCAATTAAACATTGAAGCAAAAGAAATTATTATTGAATGAAATTTTGTATACATTCTAATGATTGTGACTTATGAGATTGAAACATGACATTATTATTTTAAAATTTTGAATAATTTTTAAAAAAAAGTGTTGGATTAAAAATAATGTCTATATGGGGACATACATTATGGGTACTAGAATGTCATGCACCATGGGTTTGGTAGTGTTTTTGTTTGAGTTTTAAAACAAATTGATGGAATGTGAATGGGTAGCAAGTTGTTTTATGTGATGATGTTGTGATGGTTGGATATGTTGTTTTGTTGATTGTTAATAGAATTTTATATGTCTAGGGGTGATTTGCTTTGTTACAAGTAGGCAAGTGTAAGGAAAAGTCATAAGAAATATGAGAAGCAAATTGAGTTGACATTCCTTTATTAAATAAGGAAATGGACTAGTATAGCTCAATCAACAAACAAACATGATCAATATTTTGTGGTCTCCTACATAGGGGTGCAACAACAAAATAATATTTGAAAAATATGATTTGAAAAATATACAATTTGGATCCATGTTCCAAGGAGGAATTTTCAAGCCTACTAATTTTCAATTAATTTTTTATCCCTTGCAATATGAATACCTTCACCTTGATTATTGAACTTGCCATCATTTAACAAATATGTTTGTTGTCATAGATCCCATTGCTAAAGTTTGCATATGGATAAGCTCTATTAACACACCTCACTTATATATATATATATGACGTGAATTCATATATCCCACCATATTTCTTTCATCTTGTTGATCAACTTGGGCTTTGTGTTGTTTTGCACTACCAATGACAATCAATTGTTGGAAAAATTAATTGATTTTGTGAAAATTAATTTTAATTTTAATAAAAATATTGAATGACATTGTATTGAATTTGAATTGAAATCCAATTGGGTTTAGGTTCATTGCAACAAAAGGCATCCTTGTACGCCAAGTGATTTTACTAATTTTTTTGTGAATTCACTAGTTTTGTGAATGGGAACTAGTGAATTGCACTAACATTTTGTAATAATGGTTGAACTAAAATGAATTCAAATTGAATTGAAAAGAAATGGGGCACAAGTTGGTGCATAAGATATTGAAAATATGTTTGTGACTATGGTGTTGCAATTGCAAAAATTGAACTCTAAAAAAACATAGATATAAGAAAACACCGTTCCATCCATTTTTACTTATTATAAAAAAAGATGACTTATGGAACCTAAAGTTGCTCTACTTAAACCAACTCCAATGAATTGTTGTCATTAGAATTAACTTAAAATTTATGTTGTATAAATCATTACAATTCTTTTGAATTTCATGACAAATCAGTTCAAATTGCCAAACATATATTTCCAATAAAACCACAAAAAAGCTTGGGAAACAAAAATCTGACAAAATCATCTTCAATTGCAATATTTGTGGTTCTATTCAATCACTATTTTATACAATATTTGCAAAATTCATTTTGTTAATATATTTTTTGTAATAATTTTTGTAGCTTCATGTGAAAAAAAAAAGGTTGAGAAAGTGATTAGCATTTGATCATTGTTGTTTAGGAAACATGTTTCAATCTTGGTGTGTTGAACACTTCAAGTAGTTCACTTCATTTTCAATGACAATTTTTAAAAATTTAACCACCAACTTCATATTTGGACAACAAAAAATGGTTTGATGTTTGATCGTATATGGAGAAAAGGTAATGAATTATTTCCATGTGTATTACAAGCTACCTACCTAAAGTATAATAAACTTATACACTTTGCATTTGAGCTTCCTAGCAACCTACTCACAATCAATAAAATACCACAATTATTTGTATTTGTTTAACCACACACATGTATCATATAACTTTTCATAATTTTATTTATAGCATAAAAAAACAAACACAATTCATGACTCTCATCATCTTGTTAATCAATACCGTAATAACTTTTTAGGTTTGGCACAATAATGCCAAATAATTAATATAATTTGAAGTTTTTGTTTTGTCACCATAGATTTTGATTTTGAAAATTTCAACATATAATGATTAAATACAATAAAATCAAAGTTACTCTCACAAAATATTTGTTGTACCTTAGGTTAGACTAGTTAAAAACAATATGGGTTTAGTGGGGAAGGTGTTGGTTGGAATCCAATTGTGTTTACTAATTATTCAAAAAATTAAAAATAAATAAATTATATATATATATGACAAAACTGAAAATAATATAATTAGTGCCGAATTTGAAAAGGTAGTACAATATAAAACCAATGGCCTAAACTAAGTTCTTCATATCAAATAATACAATACATTCATCCATTCATGAAAAGTAATGAAAACTCAACCTTATCATCATGACATTTTAAATCCCCAATGACCCATGTCGTCTATGGCATTGAATGGGCATGGTAACCTTAAAAATAACAAAGTTAATCCTTCCATTTATTTTGACAAGAAGGACATGGGTGAATGATTGCAATAGAAACATTTACCAATGGTGGTCACTAAGTTGAATCTTATGTTTCAACATTAATACCTAAACATTCACAATATTTTCTTGGAACCCGAATATGTGATTTCCAAAAAAACTAAAGATAGAAGCCAAGTGTTAAGGACAAGCCAAACATACAATTTGGAAAAACATATATGAATTTGATAACTAAATAATTCAACAATGAAGTAAAATTAAATTATATTATTATTTGAACATGATGCAAGTTAAACATGAGATAAACTAGGAGTATACGGTTCATAACTTGTGTTGAGAAGTTTGAAGGTGGTGCCCTTAGGCCCTTTATTTATATTAAAAGTTCACCAACCTTCTAAAAAGTTCCACCCACTAAATCTTTTGTAAATTTCCACCAACCATGTCTTTTAAAAATTTATATTCACTCCTTTTTTCATAAACTTTCATCAATTACATCTTTTAGAACTTTTTATGAATCATTCTTAAAAGAAACTTCTTATAAGTATTCTAGGAAAAAAAACAACTTATTCTTATCAATCTTTCTACTGATTCATTTTTTAAAAACTTATTATAATGCTTAGAAAAACATGCATATTCTTCAATGATATTTTAAAAACTTTTAGAAACTTTTAAACATATTATTCACCCAAAAAAAAAAGTATGTTTAATGTCTATGACACCAAGATGTTTTGTTTCTAATAATGAAAGAAATTATTTTTCATAATGGGAGGATTGACCTTTAATATTGTAAACTATAATTTAGTTCAACAACAAGGTCCTTAATAATATTTTTTCATTTATTCTTGACAATAAAAAAATTAAATTAAACATTATAATAAATAATGAAATTAGTCTATTTAACAATCTTTTTCAAATTTTCAGGTAGTAGGTATTTTTCAAAATATTCAACAAATCCCAAAGTAATTAATACATACATAACCAACATAGGTATGAGGGTATTAAGGTATCAATCGAAATTGTTGGGTGTTTAGGTGCACCACGTTCGTAATAACACCCTTGGGATTATACAAATCCACACCATCAAACATTTGTTAAATATTTAAACATTCCATTTAAGTCATTATTGTTGATTGAACGTTATGTACTATTGGATGGGTTTGGTAGGGTAAACAATCATTCTATTAGGTGGTAATGGATTTTGTTCAATCTTGTTTGACAATGTAATAGATCTTTTAGCTGAAGATTCCAATTTCAAACACATATTTCAATTGTTGGTTCATTAGAACTAACATTTACATGAAAAAAAAATGGAGTCCAAAAGATAGTTGTTTGTCTTGCATAGGAACAAGTCATTAAGGGCCTAGAACCCCATGTTGGTGGGAGTAGGCAACATGTTAGATTGCAATGTAAGGAGAGGTTATTTTAAGAAAATGCTATTTGACATCACCTAGTATTTAGTATAATACATAGTAGCATGAATTGATGCATTGGTGCCATGTAGGTGAGAATTTTTTAATTCAATTATTTTTAAGTACCCCATTTTAAACATTTATCAATTAAATATATAATGTTAAATATGTATACACTTATATATTTTAGTTCATTTGTGGCCCATTCCACATGTGCATCATTCAAAGGCACATGGTTAACATGATTTTTTTTAAATGAAGAAAGCAATAGAGTAGTCCTTTGGAAAATACAAATGAATCTTTAGTTGGGCTTCTTTTTCAATTCATAATATCAAAGAAATATAACTAGAAACCCAAGGAGAATCATGTAAATTGTAGTAACAATATCTTTGAATGCAATTGGACCACATACTTCATAAGATGGATGGTGATGAAAAGAAAATAAAAGTCCAATTACATCTTGCCAAAAATAATTGCTAGGAGACTTGGTAGAAACAAAAGAAGGAAAAAACAATAATTCCCAACAAGAATGCAATGGTTTGGTTCATGACATGAACACAACAAACTTAAAACATCTCCCTTGGTCTATTTTAGCAAAAATTTAACATGACACAAATTAGTTTTTTAATTTTGTGAACATGTTTCCCTTTTTAAATTCATGCATGGGGTATGAGCGACTACTAACCCCAAACATTGTCAAAGTAAATGAAAAACCAATTGAAGAGTAGATTAAGTGGAGTTGTTATGAACATGTATATCACAATATGCACCAACATAGACCATTAGCATGGCACACACAATCCCATGCATTGTTCAAATCTATCATTTCAAGTTGAAATGTTGTGCTCACTAATGTAAGCATATGATCATTTACATAAAATCCATTCGTTAAACAAAATAATATATCAATGTCTTGCATGAAAAGTATGCACCTCAAATTATTTGATCAAAATTGAATTTTCATTTTTGTGGATTTGATTATCCCATTTGGAATTGAATTGAATTAAGTAAGCAAACTCAAAGTCAAATCATGCTTAGGAACACATGTTCAACTACATGAATAAATGAACGCAGTCTTTGGAAATATTTAGAAGCGTTGTACATTTTATCCTTGTGGATGTGCCTATTCCAACATTCATTCATCCATTTATAAATACAATAGTTCTTGCAACCACCATGAGTGACACAAAAATTTATAATTAAACATTTGCAAGAGCTTAATCAACAATATTTTACAATTAAACTCTAAAAGCTATTGTAAATTGCAAACTTCTAAGAACATGGTCAAGTAACACAAAGATTTATAATTAAAAATTTGCAAGAGCTTAATCACCAATATTTTACAATTAAACTCTTAAAGCTATTGTAAATTGCAAACTTCTAAAAACATGTGACCAACACTAGCTAGAAAACCTAGATTAAAAACAACATTGCATTACTCTTACCAATTTAGCCAATAAAAAACATAGGAGAATGTCTTTCTTGAATCAACTTTATACCTACTTAACTTTGTTCACATTCTTCTTCCACTTGTGGTCCTTGTCGTCAACTCATTTAACATGTTGCAATGCCAATGTTACATCTTTGATCTCCTTTGCAAGCTCACTAAACACAAATTTGTTACATACAATGAATTGAAATTTGTCACATATGGTTGATTTGATAAATCTAAGCATTGAACATCAAAATCTACCTTGCCCATTAGAACTTCAAAAGCCAAGCACAACTATTTTTTAAAGGAAGAACTAAAACTAGTTATTGTTAAGCACTTTCAAAAAACATGTTCAACAACAAATGATGTTGCATCTCATTCATAAATGATAAGGAACAATGGTAATATTTGTAGTGCATGTTCATTGCCAACCTCCATTATTTAAATTATTGTGGGTAATATTGCAACCTTGACTTTAGTTCGACATGCCAAATCAACATTCTTGTATATCAAATTAGTGATTTTCATAGCTTCATGAACATCATATGCACCACATCAAATGAGTTGTCAGCTAAATTTCTAATACGGTGCATTTAATGTTTAGGTTTTTTTTGCAAGTAGAAGATTAATAGAAGTTTTTGTTTCTTTCTTCATTAGAATGGGCAAATGGGGATCAACCCATATGAAGACCTTCATAAAATATAGTCATTACAATTTTCATAGTGGGAAAGAATAATTTTGAAAACACATTGTAAGCAATTCCAAACGCAAATCCAAGTATAATGGACATTCCAATGATCCAAATAATGGCTCCACATCTTGCTTGTATCCACATCTTGCAATGCCAAGTGGACCCAAACAACATTACAATGCCACCAAATCTCCATGATCCATTGTTTCACAACATGATCCAAAGACATAGAATTTTTCGCCCCCTTGATCATCATCACCAAGGCACTATTGTTTACACCAAATCATTTCTACTAGTAATAAAGCACGATTGTTGATATCTTATTTAGGGTATCTAGAAGAAACTCACCCACATACCATAAATCCCAACTTCAATAATCATGTGAAAAATGAACAACCTTAGAATGAAGTTTGGGCATGGTTTACATGTCACTAGAAAGTCATGGTAGTAGAACTTAACCTAACGATGATGATGTTGGCCATGAAAAACAAAATAAAATTGGCATAACACAAGGTCCAAGCCAAAATCAAAATCATAAAGCTTTGCTTTCATGGAAAAAATAGCCGAAAA
>Ga0116229_10011378_pt1 | contig 13139 bp, 8 predicted proteins | sample S1TSphgellanicum_3_FD_87313 | JGI IMG/M metagenome (GOLD analysis project Ga0116229, IMG submission 87313) | Host-associated microbial communities from peat moss isolated from Minnesota, USA - S1T2_Fc - Sphagnum magellanicum MG | ecosystem: Host-associated > Plants > Peat moss > Unclassified...
CATCATAGTTGTGAAAATGACCAAAATAGTTGAAAGTTGGTCTTGTAGTTGCAAATATTCTCAAATCTAGTCGCAAACGACTATAAGTCGCATGTAGTCGTAAATTGATTGGTTACATTTTGGGTGATTTCTACTAGTGTTAATGGTCAAGAGTCAAATTATCAATCTACCTTCTAGTCATTTTTTTGGGCATAACTTTTAGTTCAAAACTTCAAATGGTGAATATGAAGCTACTTTCAATAGGTATATTTCAAGAACTTTCCAATGGTATATTAAAGGCCCAATTTAAACCACATTAATTACCTTCATTTTTGTACCAAAATTTTCAGGCAACATTACAATTCCCAAAAGTAATTTTCATTTGTGAATGCTTAAGGTTCAATTCTTTGCACTTTCCCACACTTGTGCTTGAATCTTGGGACATTTTCTTGGTTTGCATCCTTTATTGTGTCCCAGCCTTGGTCATGAACCCAAGATTAAGATTGCAACGTTTTATTTTATTTTTCCCTTCTTCTTTTGTTGAATTGACTCCATTTTCACAATTGTCATCTTGCACCTTATGGCCTAAAGAAAGAAGAAAAAAAAGGAAATGCAACATTATATATGTCATTGTGTGTTGTGTTCATTTATTTGTTTACATTATATTATATAGTTTTATACAATGTGTAAAACCAAATAAATGTATATGTGTTTTTATATTCACATTTATCATGTTTTAGATAAGATGAATGAGCTTTACACAATTTGACATTTATACCTATATATCCAAAATTATATATGCGCATTTACTCAACATCAATGTCAAATATACATGCATAACATTAGTTTATGTATAATTGTTGTGTCATTATTTGAATTTGTAAAAACACTACTAGTTTTGGTTTTGTCATTATTTCAAAAGTAAAAAATTGCTAGTTTCAATTCTTTGAAAAAAATGAATTCAATGAATAACCACTTTTGGTTATTTCAACAACTTGAAAGAATTGATGATTTAAAATAAAAATAAAAATAAACTAACAATTTTATTGCCAATCATTTGACTTTTTCAAATATTTGAAAATTGTGATTATAAACTAAAAATAAGTCTTGAATGTTTTGGAACCATAGTTATGAATCTTAAAAACTACCTTGATAACCACTAGGGGTCAATTCTTGTTTCTAATAACCACTCAACATTATTATATACAAGAGTGTGGATAGTTCCCCACTAATTCATAGGGTGGTTATTTGATTTGAAAAGCCAAAATTTTCAAAAAATCAAAGAACCACTTTTGATACATTTATTCTAGTTTTTAAAAAGAAACTAAAGCTATTCAAATAGTCTAGTTTTTTTGTGAAAATTGTTTGTTCTTTGAAGGTTTTGAAATAATTAAAACCAAAAAAATTTCAACAATTTCTCCCAAAAAAAGAAAAAAAAGAATAGGTGGATTATTGATTCTTTAATCTCTTAATAAATTTAAAAATATATGTATTAACCAAATACCCACCCATAACATTGGTTTGTTTTCATTTAAATTCTCAAACTACATTACAATTTTAAACATTAATATCCAAAATCCATAAAAAAATCCTTGTTAGGTCCAAGGTTTGGGATCCTTGTTAGGTCCAAGTTTTGGGATTTTTCTTCTAAAAATGTGAATTCGACAAATTTTGCTAAAATTTGGAAAAAAATAGCCAAAATTTTGAAATGTAAAAATGGATAGAGAAAACATTGATTTTGATTCACTCAAAGGATTTTGGTGAGTAACATTCCCCTAACTCACCAAATTTGAAAAAGAGAAAAATCTAAATTGCCATATTTCTAAAGTAGCTAGCCAAAATATATAAGGATTCATTCTTTTTTAGAAGATCTCATATTTGGTAATGTAGGCAATTTTGGCTAAATGTTTTTTTGGATGCTCATGAGTTTGGCTTCATCACAAAATTGAAAATAGAATCGCTAATTAATAATAAGCTGCCTCGATTGCCAAAAACAAATAATAATCACATGAGAGGAGATAAGCCTATTGACTGGTGCCATTGATTTTTTTTTGAGGCGAAAATTTCCCAAGCAAGATGGTCAAGGTATTTTGGAAATTTGTACCAAAAAAATTGCCCCATTTTGAAGAAGAAAGTTATGAAATTGCCAAGATTTTTGGAGCATTTCGGTAGATTTCTCGCTTTTTTCATTTGAAGTTGCCATAATTTATTTAGCTAATAGGTTTTGGTGGTACCCAAACATGTAATAGAATTCCTAGATTTTTTACTTCTCTATTTTTCTTGTAGCCAAATTTGGCTAAATCATCTTGTGGTTGATCATCACTTATGGTGCAACACAAGGATCATTCAAATTCCTTAGGAAGACATAGCCAAATCTGGCTATAAACAATATATGAAATACAAATCTAAATAATAATCTGTCTATATTTTTTCTACACGCTGAAAAAAATAAAATAAATAGAAACTGAAAAAAAATTTACCATTTTTTCTCACTTTTCTGATGTAGCCAAACCTGATAATCATCATCAACAAGATTTAGCCAAATTTGGCTATAGACCAGATATTAATGTAAATGAATTTAAGAATCCGTACATATATATTTCAGCTACCTGCAGAAAATGTTGTAAATTTTTTGACAGTACTCTATTCATTCAAATCAAGTCTTTCAAAATTTTACATAATTAATAATTATTATTCGGCAATGAACCAGCTATTTAACTATGGTTATTACAAAAAAAATTATCCCATGCTTATTAGACTAATAATAAATAAAAGAGGGGTCTCCCATGTTCAAATCTAACAAATTTTTTCGGGGGGACTCGAATACGGTCGTCTTCCGTCACAAAAGACGCCTCAGTCAAAAGGGTCAAGGAAGGAAGGAGCGACCACAAAATGCCAATCAAAAGAGGCCTCAGTCAAAAGGGTCGTCAAGGTAGGTACGTACGACCACGAATGCATGCTGCGGCTGCTGTGCGCGGCGGGTTCTGATGCGAACTGGGTTAAAAAAACTGCGAGAATCTTATACCCAAATCTTCTTACCATCATCGAACGAGTTCGAGTGAGTGCGTGCGTGCGTGCAGGGTGAAAAATTATTATTATGATCACTTTAGTAAGGTTCACAGCCCCGGTGCAGACGGAAAAAAAAAGGGGGGGGGGAGAGGGGGCAGGGGGGGGAATTTGAATCGGTCAACAACAACAATTATGACAAAACCCCAAAGTTCCAAAGCAAAAAACAAGCTTATCGAAGCCGATCGAAACCGCTCAAAATGCACTCGGAAGGGAAGCAAGCTTGTGTTGGTGACGGGAAACTATAGAAGCTAAACTCAAAGCTTTGCCTGTTCTTCTGGCAATTGCAGTAAATCAAATTATTACTATCCCAGATTTCATTCCGCACAAATGTAATTAAAGTTTACAAGAGATGATGAGCATTCCCCCCCCCCAAAAGCCTGATAACCCTGTAAAAAATATATAGGATTTTAGTTAATATTTTAATCCTAACCCTTAAAAATATCTAGGATTTTGTTAATATTTGAAGCCTATCCTATACATGTTTATGATAATAAAATAGCTAAATTAAATTGAATTAAATTTTTATATTAAAAAAAAACCAATAACCTACCTTACCTAGGTAGTATAACTAACGGTTCTCAAGGTGGGTAATTTGAGAATCGACCTTTATGCAAAACTAGTGGTTATTACCCAAAATTTTAAAGAAATAAAATTATTTACATATTAATGTATTTACGTACCTACAATGAGTATTACTTTGATACTAAATTTGATAACTGATGATTTTAAAAATATATATATTGATACCTATGTATGTGGTTTAGTTTTTATTTTTATTTTTATTTTATTTTTAAGGAACTTGGTATGTAAGTGGGTAAGTAGATAACTAGACACGGAATGTAAGCGGTTACTATGTAGGTAGGTAAGGAGCCATGTCACTAAGTGGGTGTACTAAATGGGTAGGTGCGTTTCGATGGTTAATAGTTACTACATAATTAACCATGGTTGTTAGCTATGGGACACAAGAAAAAAAACCAAAAACAATTTTCTATCCACACACCATTCATCCATCTTGCACGGTGCACTATTGGGTGTTGTTGGCCAATGTTTTTTTGCCTTGCAACAAATTTTGTTGGTTGGTCTTGCAACAAAAAACATTGGGATTTTTTTTCAAGTGTAAATTCAACTACTTTTGTTTCATTTTTGGAAAGATTCACCAAATTTTCAATATCACAAATTTGAAAAAAAAGAAAAGGAAAAACGGTGGCAAGTTGATTGTTGGTTGTTTGACAAGTGAATCTTTTGCCTCTAAAAGCTCATTTATTTTGGAGTGGATGTGAATGGTTTTCAAGTTGCTAGGATTGGGATTACATGATAAAATTCAATTGAATCATGCTCCTCTGACGTGACGTGAGGTTTCCATTACATGGCCTATTGAACTAATCTTGAAATGCATTCTTGCATTGTCTAAACTCAACACGGTTTGTAGGTTGAAAAACTTAACTTGTTTCAATCCCTATATGACTACTTCAAGAAAAGCTTCAAAAAAGGGATTTGAAACTTAACAAGCTTGTTAACATCATCCAAACTTGGGGCAACAATGCCAAAACAAGGTGGACTTTGATTCTAAAGAACTTGCAAATAGAGTGATGAGTGAATCTCGTTCTCTAGAGGGCTATTGGTAAGATAAATTGAACAATTTTATTGCATTTGAAAAATTAAGTTTATCTAGTGTCACCTCTCCCCCGCCCCACCCCAATTTGTAATGTAACAACAGTGGTGATCATCCATACAAAAACTTTCGCCAAATTTTGGCTACAAATTAAATATGAAAGTGAAATCAACTGAAGCATCTTATTTTCAAAATTTGGTGAATTTGGGTCATTTATATTCATTTAAAAAATACTTGCAAAAAAAAATTTTAAGTTGATTTTTTTTTAAATTCCTAGAAAAAAATCACTAGACATAATATCATTTAAAAAAAACTCATAGGATGTTTCAAAAATGTCAATTTTTATTTCCTATATATTATGATGAAAATCTAAAATTTCATATTTTAGAAACATAGGTATAAGATCCTTTGCACGCTTAAGGATTAGGTGTAAAAACATTCCTCGCATCTAACTTTTTATGTATTTATGTCTATGTTCAATGTGTTAACATTTGCATTGTGATTTAAGTGGGGCAACTTTTATTCCCAACAAGGGGTAACTTTTACAAATCAAAATTAACATGATTAAAATATGGAAAATCAATGAACAATCCCCAAAGGATCATCTAATATGCATATTTTATAATATTCTATTTTTTGATGCAAAATTTTCAATATCAAATTCAACTTTGTGCAATTAAAACATGCATTTATAAAATTAGAATAGAAACCTTCAACTTGGTTAATTTTGGACTAAATTGTTAATTTGTTGATTGTGATCAAGTTTTTTACATTTATAAATTTTTGAAACAAATTTACATTTATAGATTTTTTTTACATCATCTGGCAACCCCCTAAATCAATTATTTATTTATTTTTTTTCAATTTTTCAATTTTTAAATAGTCAATTGTTAATTTCAAGCTTTTCAAAACTGCAGAATAATTATATACATTCCATTGAAAATTTTTCATTATGTATAACACCTCAAGAATCAAGTGAAGTATGGTAAAAATATGGACCTATATAACCTAGGAAGGATCTAAACCTATGACTTAGATTAAATTTTTAATTATTTCAATGAAGACCCTATTAGCACATAAGTAGGTTACACAACAAAAATCTCACACAAATGTGATACATACACCATACAAAACACATAAAAAATATGATACATAAAACTTACATTTTTTTAATGGGTTATGATCATTCACACACCTAAAACTTGGTCTTTATGTGGGCTACACCCAATGGTGGAAAGCTCATCACATGTAACAATTTACATGCACACACAATACTAGCTTGCTCATCAAATATATGATTAATCAAAAATTTATTTTATTTTATTTTATTTTATTAATTTTCCCTCTTTTTGTTGTCCTAGCTAAAGTTATTTTAAACACACAATTTAGGGAAACAATTTGTATGTCAATATTCTTATTTGTTGAAATCTCATTATAAGCATTTATAAACAAGTAAGTTTAAAGCATTTCTCCATTCATTTTTTAAGTCGCCTCCTTCAACAAAAAATCATCACAAATGAACCTTGTTTTGTGTTCATGAAATTTTTTTCAAAATTTTGATTTTGAAAGCTTCACCTTTCAAAAGCTTCTTCCATTGAAGAAAATTTTGAAAAGGATTTTTTTTTTTTTTCCCAAAATTTACTTGAAGTAATGAACTTTTATTTTGGTTCCTTTGGGCAATTGATCCCAAGAAAACACTTCTCACAAAAGTTCCTTACCTTATATACACAAAGCTACTTATATCCTTTTGGTCACAAACCACACTAGGTATCAATTTGCACTTTGGAACTCATTCATGTTAACGTGAATTTGGTGTATATATATATCAACTAGAAAATGAAGTTGAAAATTGCCATGCAAAATTAAATAGTATGAAAATTAAAATGGAAAATAATAAAATGAGAAAATTGCCATGGAAAATAATATAATGTGAAAATTGCCATAGAAAATTATATAATGTGAAAATTGACATGGAAAATTATATAATATGAAAATTAAAATGGAAGAAAAATATAGTGTGAAAATTTCCATGGAAAGTTATATAATATGAAAATTAAAATGGAAAATAATATAGTGTGAAAATTGCCATGGAAAATTAGATAATGTGAAAAAATTGACATGGAAAATAAGATATCGTGAAAGTTGACATAGAAAATTATATAATATGAAAAAGTTTCCATGGAAAATTATATAATGTAAAAACTGCCATGGAAACTTATATAATATGAAAATTGCCATGGAAAATAATATAGTGTGAAAATTGCCATGGAAAATTATATAATGTGAAAAAATTGACATGGAAAATAAGATATTGTGAAAGTTGACATGGAAAATTATATAATATGAAAAAATTTCCATGGAAAATTATATAATGTAAAAATTGCCATGGAAATTTACATAATGTGAAAATTGACATGGAAAATTATATATAATGTAAAAATTGCCATGGAAAATTATATAATGTGAAAAAATTGACATGGAAAATTATATAATGTAAAAATTGCCATGGAAAATTACATAATGTGAAAATTGACATGGAAAATTATACAACATGAAAATTGACATGGAAAAAATAATATATAATGTAAAAATTGCCATGGAAAATTATACAATATGAAAATTGACATGGAAAATTATATATAATGTAAAAATTGCCATGGAAAATTGTACAATATGAAAATTGACATGGAAAATTATATATAATGTAAAAATTGCCATGGAAAATTATATAATGCAAAAAAATTGACATGGAAAATTATATAATGCAAAAAAAATTGCCATGCAAAATAATATAATGTGAAAATTAAATTTAAAAAATGACTAACCTGCAAAGTGTAATATTGGAATTGATTATATCTTCTGTTCCCCTTGATCCTTGCTGATGGATTGGTGCTGCCGGATGGACGGACGGACGGAGGGAACATCATGAATGGTTGCAGACATAACAAAAATTAAATGAACTGGTTTTTTTTTTCTTCGGTTCAGGTTTGACAAAATAACACTTTTTTTTTTTTTTTTTTTTGGGGGGGGGGGGGGGTTCTGAATTGGAATATATTCAGATTTGGTGTCATATAGAAATGGCAGGTTTTGTATATAATTATTAAGATTATGGTGATCATGGGTGATGATGGAATTTAGATTGCCGATTTCTTTTGGGGGGGGCGGTGGGTGGGTGGGTGGGTGGGTGGGTGGGAGGGGTGGGGGGGGAGAATTTGACAGTCATGGGTTTGTCGGGTTTCGCACTTGAGAAAGATCGATCATTGAAAACCCGACAAATACATAAATAAATAAATAAATAAATACCGTCTATCTCGGTTTGGTTCCCAAACTAGACTACCAAATGTGATCGAAAAATGTCGAAGAATTTATAAGACCTAGTTTTCAATTTTGTAATAAAAAAATAAAAATTGACAGCAAATTTCCCAAAACATTAGCCAAATTTACACCTCAAAAAAACAAAATGTTGGAATATTTGAAGTTTGTAGGGTTTAGGGTTTTGTGCGTTATTGGGTTCAATTGGAGATGAAAGATGTTTCAATAATTTGAATTTCATGAAATCAAAGAAGTTTCACAATTTGATTAACAACAACACATCAATTTTGAAGTGATAGGGTTTAGGGTTTCATAGGGGCTTGCTTTATGGGTTTTATACTTTCACACCAAGACTACTTACTATATATCTATCCACAAACCAAGGCAATGTCTATTGGACATGATCTTTACATTTCTGAAATCCTGGAGGCAGCAGAAAAGGGAGTGGAAGAGGGCCTAAACAACAAAGCACAATTTTGATTTGATTACCATTCGTTAATTAATTAGCCTGATTCTTCTTGAATTCGATTTGAATGTCTTTTGTGGGTTCAGGTAAGGATGCCATATGAACCGCAACTTTAATCTTTGTGGGTCACTTGTTGGCATGATGAATCTTACTACTATCTTCTGGAATCCAAGAAAACCCCATCCAAGAATCTTCTTCATCTTTGTCTTCCCTTTCAATTTAATGGGTGCCTGAACCTTTGAAGGCGATAAGGGGATTTGTAAGTTAATTAGCTCTTAAAGAATAGCTTAGTTTACAAACGACAACTCCCAAAGCCAATTTAATCACTACATTGATCATCATCTAGTGTAATGCTTGCCATTTGACAGGTTCAAGTGAGGAGCCAGAGTTCAGAAATTATTAGCATTTTTACTTCCGCAAAGCACTTAGAGAAATTTTTGTAGTATATTTGGAGGGGCACTGATCTGCAACGAATAATTTCTCTTATAGAAGAGGAGGAGGCCTCTGACATGTCCTCCTTGAGAGGGGGAGTGATCTTCCATCCATCTCCTTGTAGTAGTAGTAGTAGTAGTAAAACTCTTTGAGTAGGTGTAATTAAAACCAAATTGTTTGATTTTTTGTTATAACTGGCTAGTGTAGTCATCTTTGAAAAAACACAGAATCAAAGAAACTGCCACTTCCAATTACTAAAAAACCTCAAAGAGTTGCAGGCCTGGGTTTCATGAAAGAACAGGCAAAGAAACAAACCACTGACAATAACTTTCCTTGGTGGTTATTTGACTTTTTTCAAAAAGAAAAATTTGAGAAGCATGATTGTATATCAGAACTGTCTGTGTATTATTAGATTGTTGAGAGCTGTGATGTGATGATGATCATCAGCTGTACAAGATCACAGGTTGAAAGTCTTTGATGCAGTTTCTCTAAATAACCCACCACCCAAAACAACAAAACTAGTAAGAAGAAGTTGGTACACAAGAAGAAGATCTAGCAACCCTCTTGTTTTCTACACTTGTGTGATCTACATATTATTATGTTTAGGGTTCATGATAACATCCGCCTCACTCACCCATCCACCGTCATGGTGGTGGGTTGAAGTCCAATGGTGTGGGAGATTCTCATTCAAAATGCAGGCCTAGCTAGACTCTCTCCCCTCTCTGCTCTCTGCTAGCAAAGCGCCAAGTTTGTCTTCAACTCCTCCTCATTTTGGAAATGCACCCACCACTTGGGATCTTCTTCTTCCCACACCTTTTACTTTTTTTCTTTTTTCTTGTGTTGGATCACGTGAGAAAGACATCAATGGGCTTGGAGAAGAATTATACATGTAAGTGGATTGAACATGAAGACTAAATGCTTATGACTTGCATTTGTATTCACAACAAGACCCACTGACTCACTCTAGTGATGAGTTGGGGAGGGGGGAAGTTATGGAGGGGAGTTTCAAGAGTTTCAAGTGATTGATCTTTAAACTCCTTCAAGTGCTTGGATCAATTCTTTTTTTTCTTTGTTTCTTTTCCTAACTTTGGTACCCTTGCTTCTTCTTTTTTCAATTTCTTGATGGAGTTAGGGTGGCGAGCATTTGTAAGTACATTTCAATCTAATTGACAACATTATTTCAAGGAACTCTTAAAAAATTGTAGCTAGTAAATATAAATGTGATGACACCCTTTTCAAAAAAAAGAAGTTTTCTAGCTCTTTTAGGTGATCTTTTTTTTTAGGAAAAAACCCATTATTGTGTATGGGATTACTTAAAGTTGTAATTTTTCTATTTTTGAAAAATAATAAGGGCAACACAATAATTTGGATTTTCAGTTCATTTTTCAATAGGTTTAATTATTCACAAAGTTTTTAAAATGATACAAATATTCAAAGCTTTGGGGGTAGACAATTTGTTTTTTTCAAATATCTTTTTTCCTTATCAATGTGCGCCATTCCTTCTCAAAATTGAAGGTGATCCTAATATTAATAACCAAAATAGCAAAATGAGTCAAAATTGGTGAAATTCATATGCTAGGGTTGCAACAAATCATTGCTTTGAACCAACTCTGCACATTTGATGTTTTTTTCTTTGTTTGTATTTGTTGTTGCCCCTATTTTTCCCATTGTCATCATCAATCTTATTGCCATTGCTCTTACTTCTATTATCAATTTGATTGTTTTTTTAATGTTGCCATCACATTGTTGATGTTGTTAAGTGATTTTATAAATGATGTGCAAGTGAGGTTTTTTAATTTCTTTTTCTACCCATTGCAAAGCTTTTTATTATTATTATAAGTAAGTTTTTGGCTTTTGGTTTGTGTTGTTGGTTTTTATTTCTATAAAGTTGTCTAGACTCTATCAAAATAACTTTCTTCTTATTCCTACCTTTTAAACTTCCATTGGTGTTCACATTTTGATCAAGGAACCTAATCTAGCTAAATGAACATTGGACCTCCAACTTAGCTCCTTTCTCTTGCTTGGCAATTTGTCATCATGAAGTTGAAAGAAAAAGAAAAAGTGTCACAAGGTTGAAGCAAATGTAGGTTAGCCTCCATAAAAATATTTAATATGCTTCAAAAGCACACAAGCATTTTTAGGGTTATGTGATGTTCCATTTCTAACATGTATATTGAAATGTCTTTTTATCATAAGTACTATTGAATCCTTTTTGAAATTGGTCTTCACAAGGTTACCTTTGCTTTTGAAAATATTAGTGTTTTTTTTTTAATGTCAAGCTTTTTGGTTGTTAATGATTTTTTTTTTGTATGGTCATGTTGTCTAAAATCAACTATCTAGAATCAACTTGCTTACCATATTTGGTAAAATTCATGTCACTACTAAAATTTATGGTATTTTAAATTATCCACATTGATTAATTAATCTTTTTTTATTAACTAGTGAACTGTAAATTTTGATTAGAAGCCCAAGGCTTACATGATAGGGTTATTTTTTACTAATCAATTTGAGTTAAGTGACCTATTTAACTATTTGTTAAAATAGACATCCAATCAAGTTCGACAAAAAAATGGCCAATGGGTTCTAATCAAGTTGGATATTTAAAACTGACATCCTTGGTCAAGATAACTAGTGGTTTTTTAGTTAAATGGGACATTGTATGTTAGTTAATAAGTTAGGTTACCTACTAAATAAGCTAGATATGTAAACTAAAGTGAAAACACATTAGGGTGTTTCAATTTCAGCAAATTAAATTTTTTTTTCAAAGTTTTTTTTTAGTGTAATTGAAAACTGGCTTAAAATATGAATATTTAGATGATATTGAAAATAACATTTTTTTCCATTTCCAATTCAAAGTTGTGATGTTATAAGACATATGAAACATATCATAATTTTTTTTTAAAATAATTTTTTAAAATACTTAAAAGGCTTTTTAAATAATTACAATTTTTGGGATTTTGAAAAGTTTTTAACATAATAATTTATTAAAATCACATTCCATTCATTCAATGAAACTTTAGTTCCTTAAACATAATTAATCCAATATCCCAAAGTTTCAAACATATAAGATTAACACATTGTAAGATAAAAGTCCACATTTATAAGTTTTACAAGTGTGACAAAATGTGTGGGCAAAATTCAAAAGTCAATTACTTATTGGCTATCCACAATTTTGATTTGATTTTTTCATTCTTGGAAGATAGCTTTAGATAGTTGAATCCCTTTTTTATTATTCAATGATTTTTATTTTATTTATTTTCTTGTATTTAAGAAATATAGGAAAAACTGCCATTGTGACATCCATATAAGATCACCATAGTGTGCAAACACCCATTAGACCTACCTACCCACCCACCCACTTAACTACCTACATATTAATTATTTCCTACAACTTATAACCTACCTATATGATTCATGCCTCCAGCTTACCTACCTACTAATTACCTAACCATTCTACTTACCTACATGAATAGCGCACATCATTTCATGTGAAATTTAAACATTTGAAATAAAAACATGACAAAAATTGTTACTTTTTGAACGTGTGGTTCATTGATTAAAGACTTGGTTTATCATTGGGGAGGTCAAGGGCTTAATGTTTAATACTTATAATTTGTGTGCATGCATAAGGTGCTAGAATACATAGTTAGGCTAGGCTAGATTACCACTTACCAACTAACCTTTTTAGAACCTATTTACATTATTACACATCATGTTTTTTACACCATTTTTTATGATTGGATTTTAGTTCAAATGGACACTTAGACAAGCTAACTATACAATTGAAAAAGACCAAATTTTTACAGCAACATAATGTAGCACATAATTAGTCATTCTAGATATGAATGAATAATTAGTTCATTCCATTATGTCATGTTGATTTTGATTAAAAGCTAGTTGATGTGATTTTTATGTTTTGTTTAAACACTTGACAGAGGTGCTAATTGATATTGTTGACTAATAGGTACATAATATAAATCATGAATGTAATATTTAAATAATTTTCTAAATATTTCAAATTTTAAATAAAAATGCAAGTCTCTTCAAACCTTTTACTAAAATTAGGCAAACCTCGTGAAACTTCTACTAAGCCTAAACATGCATCCTTGAACCTCCCCAAACATACATAGGCATGTTTGAACCTCCCCAAGCTTAGGTTGGCCTTTTCAAACCTCCTTAAGCGTAGGTAGGCCTCCTTGGATATCCTTGAGTAGTCTAGGTAGGCCTCTTTGAGCCTATGTAGGGCCTTCTTAAATCTTCCTGAGCCTA
>Ga0116229_10011379_pt1 | contig 13139 bp, 9 predicted proteins | sample S1TSphgellanicum_3_FD_87313 | JGI IMG/M metagenome (GOLD analysis project Ga0116229, IMG submission 87313) | Host-associated microbial communities from peat moss isolated from Minnesota, USA - S1T2_Fc - Sphagnum magellanicum MG | ecosystem: Host-associated > Plants > Peat moss > Unclassified...
CGCATCCCGCATCCGGCCCTACCATGTCACGCCTTCCGACGTCGACCGTCGTCGTCACCGCGCTCGCGCTGACCTCCAGCAGCGCCGCATCGGCACAGGTTTCGGCGACGGTGTCGTCGGCGTCGTCGACCGCTGCGGCCCCCGCGTCTGCCCGCGCACAGGCCTCCGCACAGGCCTCCGCACAGGCCTCCGCACAGGCCTCCGCACAGGCCCCTTCGCCGGCCACACCGACGATCGTGCCCGCCGCCGGCCTGCAGGCCGACGTCCGCATCCTGCGGTCGGCCTACGAGCAGATGCACCCGGGCCTCTATCGCTACAACACGCCGGCCGGGATCGACTCGGCGTTCACCGCCCTCGCGACGGCGCTCGATCACGACCTGCCACTCGCCGACGTCTATCGCGAACTCTCGATCTTTCTCGGCCGGATCCGCTGCGGTCACACCTACGCCAACTTCTACAACCAGCGCCGCGCCGTCGCCGCCGAGATCCTGCAAGGCCACGATCGACTGCCGTTCCGGTTCCGATGGATCGACCGGCGCATGATCGTCACCCGCAACTTCTCGACCGACCCGCGCCTCGTCCCCGGCACGGAGATCGTGTCGGTCGACGGCGTCCCCGGCGCCACGATCCTCGCGCGGCTCCTTCCCGTCTCGCGCGCCGACGGCGGAAATGATGCGAAACGGATCAGCAACCTCGAGGTCCAGGGCACCGACCGCTATGAGGCGTTCGACGTCTACTATCCGCTTTTCTTCCCCACGGCAGGCCTCGAGCGGATGCTGCGGGCGCTGCCACCTGGCAGGAGCGACACGATCACGAGCCGAGTCACCGTCCTCACCGACAGCCAGCGCAAATCGACCGCCGCGTCCGACCCAACCGACTCGAGTGGATCGCCGTGGTCGACCACGTGGATCTCGCCGCGGCTCGCACTCCTCCGCATGCCGACGTGGGCGCTCTACAACTCGCACTGGGACTGGCATCGCTACCTGGACAGCGTCTTCACGGCGCTCGACCGCCAACCGACGCCGGATCTGATCGTCGATCTGCGTGGCAACGAGGGCGGCCTCGACATCGGCAACGAGATCCTCGCCCATCTCACGTCGTCCGATCTCCGGCTCGTCGCCTACCAGCGGCGCGTCCGCTATCGCCGGATCCCCGATGACCTGCGTCCGTACCTCGACACGTGGGACACGACGTTCGCCGATTGGGGCGCCCAGGCCGTCGGTCCGGTCGATGGGTTCTATCGGCTCGTCCGCTACGACGATGTGCCGGGCGGAGACCTGATCCGGCCAGCGCCGCACCGCTTCCGCGGTCGCGTCTTCGTGCTCGTCGGCCCGGCCAACAGCTCGGCGACGTTCCAGTTCGCGCTCGCGGCCCAGCAACACAAGCTGGCGACCCTCGTCGGTCAGCCGACCGGCGGCAACCGCCGCGGCATCAACGGCGGCGCGTTCTACTTTCTCCGCCTGCCACACTCCGGGCTCGAGGCCGACCTCCCGCTGATCGGCACCTTTCCCGACACCCCGCAACCCGACGCCGGGATCGACCCCGACGTCCTCGTCACGCCGAGCGTCGCCGACATCGCCCGCGGCGTCGACAGCGAGTTGACAGCGGCGCGCGCACTCGCCGAGGCGGGACGGCCGCCCGCCGGATCGTAGGGGGCCACACCATCGGGTGAGCGGCGATGGGGCCCGCGTCATACGGTTTCCCTTTTGGGAGCGTCAAACCCACATCGGTGTGAAGGACCCCCCCCGACGCTCCGGCTTGGACCAGCACCGCCGCCCCGCCGCGCCCCCGCCGTCCCCCGCCGCGCCCCGCCGCGCCCATGCGGCGCCCCGCGGCCGCCGCGCGCGGCGGCCCCCGCGACGGTCATTGCCGCCCCCGAGCCCGGGGAGGTATCCTCTCGGACCGCGGGCTCAGCCACCCACGAACGCGCCCCAGACCGGCGGCCCGTCTGCCAACCCCTCTCCCCCCGTCCTCCCTGACCGGAGTCCGCTTCCATGATCAAGACGTCGCTGCTCGCGCTGCTCGCCACCTCGGCGTTGGCATCCGCCGTCACGCCGACCGCGCCGCACGCCCCGCGCCCGCCACGCGCCCCAGCGCCGTCGGCACCACCCGCCACCATCCGCTACGTCGTCGCGCCGACCGGCAATGAGGCGCGCTACAACGTCCGCGAGCAGCTTCTCCACCACGACCTGCCCAACGACGCGATCGGCGTCACGACCGGCATCACGGGCGGCATCAGCGTCTCGCCGAAGGGCGCGATCGACACGACCGCGTCGAAGATCACGATCGATGTCACGACGCTCAAGAGCGACCAGGAACGCCGCGACGGCTACGTGCAGCGCCGCCTCCTCGAAACCGACAAGTACCCGACCGTCACCTTCGTCCCGACGGCGCTGATCGGCGCCATGGCGCCGGTGCCGACGACCGGCCCCCAGACGTTCGACCTCGCCGGCCTGATCACCGTGCACGGCGTGACGAAGCCGACCGTCTGGCACATCAAGGCGACCGGCGCCGGCGATGACGTCACGGGCTCGGGCTACACGAAGTTCACGTTCGCCGACATGTCGCTCGATCAGCCGCACATGCCGTTCATCCTCAGCCTCGCCGACACGATCAAGCTGGAATACGACTTCCACTTCGTCCGCCAGCACTAGCCAGCACGAGCCAGCGCGAGCAACCGCCAGCAGCTCGGGCCCTCGGATGCCCTCGCTCCGCGACCGTCTCGCGACCGCCGGCTGTCTCGTCGGCACGATCGTCAGTACCGACTCGACGATCGTCGCCGAGGCGGTTGCGATCGCGGGGATCGACTGGGTCTTCTTCGACCTCGAACACTCGACGAGCACGCTGGCGACCGTCCAGCGCCAAATGCAGGCGATCGCGGGGCGCGCCGCCTCCGTGATCCGGATCGGCGCCCCGGATCCGCTCTCGGTCAGCAAGGCCCTCGACACCGGCTGCGACGGCGTGATCGTCCCGCAGGTCAATTCGGCGGCACAGGCCCGGAGCCTCGTCGCGGCTGCCAAATACCCGCCACTCGGCGCGCGCGGGGTCGGCATGGCGCGCGCCAACGAATACGGCGCGTCGTTCGCCGACTATCTCGCGCACGCCAACACGCGGACGGCGCTGATCCCGCAGATCGAGAGCCGCGAGGCCGTCGCCGCGATCGACGAGATCGTCGCCGTGCCCGGCATCGACGGCGTCTTCATCGGCCCCTACGATCTCTCGAGCAGCCTTGGACACCCCGGCGAGGTGCGCCACCCCGACGTCGTCGACGCGATCACGCGCGTCCGCCGTGCCGCCCACGGCGCCGGCCTGCCACTCGGCATCTTCGCCGCCACCGACGCGCTGATCGCCGAGTACCGCGACGTCGTCCAGTTGCTCCTCATCGGCACTGACGTCGGTCGCCTCATGCGATCGGTGCAGGAGACCGTCGCCGCCGCCCGGCGCACGTAGCTCCGTCGCGCGGGCGCGCCCTTCCCTTACGCGCCCGCAGCCGCCGACAGCCGGTAGTTTCGCCCCCGCACCGCCACGAGAATCGTCGGCACTACGAAGAGCGTGATCGGCGTCGACAGCGCGAGGCCGCCGATCACCGCGAGCGCGAGCGGCCGCTGGAGCTCACTTCCGGCGCCCAGGCCGAGCGCGAGCGGCAGGAGCCCGAAGAGCGTGCAGAGCGTCGTCATCAGGATCGGCCGCAGCCGCGTCCGCGCGGCCTCCCCGATCGCGACCGGCAGCGTCACACCCTCGGTCTGCATGCGAAGCCGCGTGAAGTCGAGCAGGATGATCCCGTTCTTGACGGCGAGGCCGACGAGCAGGATCAAGCCCATGAACGACGAGACGTTGAGCGGCGTACCCGTGATCGCCAGGAGCGCGATCGCACCGACGAACGAGATCGGCGCCGCGAGCACGACGACGAGCGGCTCGACGAACGACTCGAACTGGATCACCATCACGGCAATCACGCTGACCGCGGCGAGCGCGAGGACGATCAGCAGCGCGTGAAACGCCTGCTGCTGCCCCGCATACTGGCCGCCCAGCTCCACCCGAATCCCCGCCGGCGCGGGGTGGGCCGCCAGCACGCGCTGCACGTCGACGACGACGCCGCCCAGCGGCCGGTCGCCGAGATCGGCCGTCATCGCGATCATCTGCTGCTGGTTCTCCCGCTCGAACTCCGCCCGCGTCGTCACCGGCGTGATCGTCGCAAGCGCCGAGAGGGGCGTCGGACGCCGCCCCGTCCCCATGATCGCCAGGGAACCGAGCCGCAGCGGATCATAGCGGACCGAGTCCGGCGCCCGCACCCGAATCGCCACTGCGCGATCCTCCCCCCGCAGCTCGCCGGCCGGCACCCCGAGCAGCGAGCCGCTGACATCCGCGGCGACCTGCGCCGGGCTCATCCCGATCCGGTTCGACTCCGCGTCGTCGATATGCAGCACGATCTCGGGGCTCGGCTGGCTCACGCCATCGTAGAGATCCTCCAGCCCGTCCACCTTCGACAGGTCCGGCCCGATCGACTGCGCATACGACTCCAGCGCCTCGAGGTGCTCGCCAAAGAGCTTGATCTCGATCGGGTGCGCGGCACCCGCCAGATCGTTGATCACGTCGGAGAGAATCTCGACGAACTCGATGTGCATCCGCGGGACCGCCCGCTGCAACTGCGGGCGCACCGCGTCGATCACCTCGTCCACCGTCCGGTCGCGATCCGCGCGCGGGACGAGGCGCGCGACGAGGTCGCCCCGGTTCATCTGCGTGGCGAACAGCCCGAGCTCCGCCCCGGTGCGCCGCGACGTCGCGGCGATCTCCGGCGTCGTCGCCAGAATGTGCTCCACGATGTGCATCTGGCGGTCCGTCTCGGCGAGCGCCGTCCCCCCCGGCGAGAAGTAGTCGAGGACGAACGCCCCTTCGTCCATCTCCGGGAGAAACCCCGTACTGACCCGGCGCTCGACGACGACACCGACCGCGACGAGCACCAGCGCGACCCCGACGACCCAGACGGCCCGGGGGAGGGTCGCCTCGAGCGCGCGCCCGTACCGCTCCGAGACGCCATCGAGCGCCCGACCGACGCGCGCCAGGACACCGCGCCCGCTGTCGCTCGCGTCGACTGCCGTGACGAACTGCTCGCTCAGCAACGGAATGATCGTCAGCGCGAGAAGGAGCGAGACGAGCACCGCGATCGTCAGGGTCACCGAGAGCGCGACGAAGAACTGCCCGACGACCCCCTCGAGGAGTCCGAGCGGCAGGAAGACGACGACGGTCGTGATCGTCGACGTCGTCACCGGCCAGATCAGCTCCTGCACCGCGTCGCGGATCGCGACGACCCGGTCGGGGGTCATCGCCAGGTGCCGGGCGATGTTCTCCGTGACGACGACCGCGTCGTCGATCACCAGCCCGATGGCGATCGCCATCGCGCCCAGCGTCATCAGGTTGAAGGTCTGGCCGACGAGCCACATGACGAGCACGGTGATCGCCAGCGTCAGCGGGATCGACGCGGCACTGACCGCCGTGATCGCGCCGTGGCGAAGAAAGACGAGCAGCACGAGCACCGCCATCACCGCGCCGATCAGCATCGCGTCTCGGACCGAGGTGACCGCGTCGCGCACGAGCGCGGCCTGATCGTAGACGCGCTGCAGATGCACGCCCGGCGGCAGCGTCGGGGCGATCGACCGGACGAGCGCCGCCACGCTGTCGGCGACCGCCACCGTGTTGCCGCCGATCTGGCGGGTGATGTCGAGCGACGCGGCCGGCCGGCCGTCGCCGGCAATGATGCGCGTATGATCCTCGGTCCCGAGCGAGACCGTCGCCAGGTCGCCGACCCGCACCCCGGACCCGCCGGTCGTCGGCACGACGACGGCGGCGATGTCGTCGACCGTCCGCGCCTCCTGGTCGCTGACGATCAGATACTGCTTGTAGTCCGCGCCGACGCGCCCGACGGCATCGACACCCGTCGCCTGCCGAATCGCGAGCGCCACGTCGTCGTACGAGATCCCGAGGGCGGCGAGCCGCGCGGGATCGGCGACGACCTCGACTTCGTGGATGTCGGTCCCCGACACCTCGACGCGCCCGACCCCGGGCACGCGCGCGAGGACCGGTCGGATCCGGTACCGGGCGATGTCATACAACGTCGCCGGATCGCCCCCCTCGACGTTGTACGAGACGATCGGATACAGCGCCGGCGTCAGGCGGTCGATCTCGATCTCGAGCTCGTTCGGCAGCTGGCCGCGGACCTGGTTGACGCGGGTCTGGACGAGCTGCAGCGCCATCGCCATGTCGGTGCGCGACGCGAAGGTGACATTGATCTCCGCGGCACCGCGAATCGAGTGCGAATGGACGCGCACGACCCCGGGAATCGCGCCGATCGCCTCCTCGATCGGGCGCGTGATCTGGAAGACGACCTGTCGCGCGCCGAGCGCCGAGCCCTGCGCGACGATCGTCACGCGCGGAAACGTCAGCTCCGGATAGATCGCCGACGCGAGCCGCGTCGCCGCCCAGATCCCGGTCGCCGTCCCGAGTGCGATGACGAGATAGACGAACCGCCGCTGGCGGCGCAGCACCTCGAACAGCGTCACGTCGCGCCCCGGCGCGTCCGCGGCATCGCGCGCCCGGCCACGCTACGGCGTGCGCGTCGCCGGCACGACGATGCGCGCACTGTCCTCGACGCCGTAGGCGCCCTCGGTCACGACGACCTCACCGGCCGCGAGGCCGCGCGTGATCTCGGCGACCGCTTCCGTCCGGCCGCCGACATCGACGGCGCGGCTGATCGCCACGCCACGCGTCACGACGAAGACCTTGGTGCGGTCCCCCTCCGGAATCAGCGCGGCGAGCGGCACGACGACGGCGTGCGGATGCAACGCGATCGCGATCCGCCCGATCACCGTCTCGCCGATCCGGAGCGTGCGCGCCGGATGCACGAGGCGCGCCCGGACCGTGATCGCGCGTGAGACCGAATCGACGGCGGCGCCGACGCTCGTCACGACCCCGTCGCCCAGCGCCTCGCCGTGCGTCGACTGGCCCGCCGAGACACTGACCGCGGCGCCGCGTCGGACCTGCGCCCCATCGCTCGGCGCGACCGCAAACGCGAGGTCGAGGGCCGTCGGATCCGCGACGGCCACGACCGGCTGCGAGGGGTCGACGGTCGCGCCGAGGATCGCCGTCATCCGCGTCACGACGCCGGCGATCGGCGCATGCAGCGTCGCCTGCGACTGCGCGCGCTGGGCCGCGACGAGCGCGCTCCGCGCCTGCGCGAGGTCGACGGCCGCCTGATCGACGTCCTTCCGCGCGAGGATCCCCGCATCGGCCAGGCGCTGCGCGCGCTCGGACTGGTGCTCGGCATTGGTCAGCGATGCGGCCGCGCTCGCAGCGGCCGCGTCGAACGGCGCCCGGTCGAACTCGACGAGCGGCGCGCCCGCCGCGACCGCGTCCCCGGGCGCGACGAAGATCCGCGTCACGCGCGTCGGCGCCGGCGCACTCAGCTCGGCGTACCGGCCTGGTCGCGTCGTGACCGTGCCGAGCGCGGTGACGCTGAGGGTGAACGGCTGCTCGACCGCCGCCGCGGTCTCTGCGCCGACGACCGGGACGCTGTCGCTCCCCGCCCGATCGGCGCCCCCCTCGGCGCTCGCCGGCGCCGCGGCCTTGTCGCCGGCATCGCTCGCGCCGGCGGCCGCCGCGCCATGGCCACAGGCGATCGCCGCGAGGAGCAGGACGACCGGCCACCCGGCGACTGCGCCGCGCGGACGCCGCATCGCGACCAGGTCAGCGCGACCGCGTGGCATCACGGCGTCCGCTCCGCCGCCGTCACGGTCAGCAGCCGCACCGCGGCATCCGCCACCTGCGCCGCGGCGACGTCGTCGATGTACTGCGCCAGCGCGTCGCGCGCGGCGCGGCGGGACTCGAGGACGAACGGCAGCGCCTGCGCCCCCTCGGCAAACGCCCGCACCGAGAGCGACGCGACGCGTTCGGCGCCGTCGAGCATCGTCCGGTCGCGCCGAGCGCGGGCGAGGGCCGCCGCGCGCGACCGAGCGGCGGCCGCGATCGCCGCCGCACTCTCGCGCCGCACCAGGGCGAGCTGCGCGCGGGCACGCTCGACGTTCGCCGCCTCGAGGGCGCGCGCCCCGCCGTTCTGGTTGAAGAGGGGGAGCGGCAGCAACAGCCCCGCGGCCGGCAGCGGGAAGGGCTGCGTCGGATCCCCCGCCTCGACGCCCAGCGAGAGCGACGGCGCGGCAAACGCCCCATGCCGCGCGGCGCGGTACGCCGACTCTTCCGACGCGAGCGCACTCGTCGCCGCCGCCACCGGCAGCGTCATCGCGCCGCCCGCCGCATCGCCCACCGTATCGCCGGCCGGGTCCCTCGCCGCCGCCCCCGGGGCCGGCATCCCCGCGGCCGGCATCCCCGCGGCCGGCATCCCCGCGGCCGGCATACCCGCGCCCGGCACACCCGCGCCCGGCGCATCCTCGGCCGGCGCATCCGTCGGCAGCGTCAGCGAATCCGATGGCGCGACGCGCACCCGGTCGGCCGGCAGCCCCATCACGTCCTGGAGATCGAGCACCGCGGCGATCGCGGCCAGCGAGTCCGATGCGGCGGCATTCGCGGCCTGCCCCGCCGCGACCGTCGCGAGCGAGAGGTCCAGTTCGCTCGCATCGCCCGCGTCGCGACGCACCACGGCGAGGCGCGCCAGACTGTCGGCCGCGATCGCGTTGTCGCGCGACAACCGCTCGTGCTGCACCGCGGCAAGCGCCCGCACGTAGGCCGTCTCGGCATCGAACCGCGCCGCCGCCCGCTCGTACGCGTAGCGGTAGCCCGCCGATTCCGCAGCACGCTCGGCGCCGGCGATCCGCGGTCCGCGCAGCCAGGGATAATCGATCGGCACTTCGAGGAAGGTGTGATAGTGGGGTTCGTCGCGCGTGTACTGGAAGTTGAGCGTCGGATTCTGCCACTCGCGCGCGCCGACCACCCCGGCGCCAGCCGCCGCCGAATCGGCGCGCGCCAGCGCCACGCGACTCCCGCTCGCCAGCGTGGCATCGATCGCGTCGCCCCGCGTGATCGGTCGGACGACCACGCCACTCTCACCCTGCGCCGCCGCGCCGCTCATCCGCTGCGCGTTCGCGACGTGCGCGACGACGGGCACCACCGCCAGCGCCGCGACGATCTGGCCCAGACCACCGCGCCCCACGACCGGACCCGCGACCCGACGCGCCAGGGCGCGCGCGACGATACCGGCGATGGCGCCGGCGAAGACACGGAAGGGGCGCGGCGCGCATCGCGCGATCGAATACGCGCGACGCGAACGGGCGACTCGGATCGGGACGGACACAACGCGTCGAAGACTACCGGGACAAACTGACATCCGCATTACATGCACGCGATCGTGCGCCAGTCGTGACGGATCTCGCGGCTACGCGACGACGGGCGCCGGCGACGGCGCAGCCGCTGACTGCGCCTCGCCCGCCGACCCCGCGATCGGGAACGCGACCGTGGCGATCGTGCCGCCGCCCTCGTTGGCCGCGAGCGTCAGCGTCGCCCCGTGGGCGTCCGCGATCCATCGCGCGATCGAGAGGCCGAGTCCCGCGCCGTCCGCATGCGCCCGGGCATCGGCGCCGCGATAGAACCGGTCGAAGACCCGCGCGATCTCCGCTGGCGCGATCCCGACGCCGGTATCGGTGATCGTCACCGTCGCGCTGCCGGCGGCCGCCCGGACGCCGAGCGTCACGCGTCCTCCACTTGGCGTGAACTTCACCGCGTTGTCGAGCAGGATCACGAGCAACTGCCGCACGAGCACCGGGTCCGCCAGCGCCGGCGCCTCCTCGAACTCCGTCACCTCCAGCTCGACACCGCGACGCTCGGCGAGGACACGGACGCTGCCGACCGCGTCGATCGCGACATCGTCGACGAAGACCGGCTCGCGGACGATCGGCCGCTCCCCGGCGTCGGCCTGCGCCAGCATCAGCAGGTCGTTCACGATCCGACCCATCCGCTCCGCCTCGAGCCCGACGGCGCCGAGCGCGTCGACGTACGCCGCCGGATCGCGCTCGCGCTGGAGCGCGACCTCCGCTCGGCTGCGCATCACCGCGACCGGCGTGCGCAGCTCGTGCGCGGCATCGGCGACGAACCGGCGCAGCAGCGCGAGGTTCTGCTCGATCGGCGCGACCGCCTTCGCCGCCACGTACCAGCCGACGATCGAGACGGCGAGCAGCGCCGCGGCCGCCCCCGCCGCAAACTGGACGATCAGGTGCGCATAGCGATCCTCGAGCTCGACCCGGTCGGCGACCGCGACGGCGACGTACGTGTGCCCGCTGGCGACGCGGAAGCGCTCGGCGTGCATCTGGAACTGGCGCTCCGCCGGCGTGTCGTGCGCGATCTTGAAGTGCCGGTCGTCCTGCCAGGCGAGACTGGCGCGCGCGGCCGCGGCGCGCACGGCGGGCCACGCCGTATCGCGGCCGATCGGATGGCCCGTGCTGTCGAAGAGGTACAGCGACCGGCCGGGGATCACGAGTTCATCGAAGGCGTCGACGAGGCCGACGCGATCGGCGAGCGCGCCTTCGGCCTCGCGGATCCTCGCCGCTCGCTCGATCACCGCCGTCTCCAGCCGGAGCGACTCGATGAGGCTCGCGTCGATGCGATGGGCAATCGTGGTGAACAGCGCAATGCCGAGCGCGAGGAGAATGAGACTGAACGTCCCGGCGTACCACGCCGTGAGACGAAGTCGGAGCCGCGTCAGCGGTCGCACGATCCTCTCGCCGGCTCACGCACCGAACCGGTACCCCGCGCCCCGCACGGTATGAATCAGCTTCGGCTCGAACTCGTCGTCGATCTTGCGACGCAGCCGGCGGACGAGGACCTCGAGGACGTTGGTGAACGGATCGTGGTTGTCGTCCCAGACATGCGCCGCGATCGCCGCGCGGTCGACGACCCGCCCCTCGTGCCGCGCAAAGCACTCGAGCAGCGCGAATTCCTTGGCCGTCAGCACGATCGCGCGATCGGCGCGCCGCACGTCGCGCGTGTCGAGGTCGACCTCGAGATCGGCGACCCGCACCCGCCTCGGCGCGATCGACGGCCGCCGACGCGCCAGCGCCCGGATCCGCGCGAGGAGCTCCTTGAACGCGAACGGCTTGGTGAGGTAGTCGTCTGCGCCCGCCTCGAGGCCGCGCACGCGATCGTCGACGGCGTCGCGGGCCGTCAGCATCAGGATCGGCGTCGAGATCCCCCGCTGGCGGATCTGCGCGCAGAGATCGAACCCCGACCCCCCAGGCAGCATGACGTCCAGGACCATCACATCGAACGTCCCAAACGCCACCCGCTCCCGGGCCGATGCGATCTCCCCCGCGACGACGCTCTCGATCCGCTGGTCCGCCAGCCCGCTCGCCACGATCTTCGCCAGCGCCGGGTCGTCCTCGACGATCAGTACGCGCATGCGACAAGGATAGCGCCCCAGTGCCGCGCGCTCATCAGCGCCCGAATACACGAACCGCCAGGCTCCGACGTCGGAACCTGGCGGTCACACCTCGCAGCGGGACCGACCGTCAGGCCGTGACGCCCGCCGGCTGGCAATACGTGTCGAACGCCTTCGTCAGGTCGCGGGCGATTTCGTCCGACGTCCGCCCCTCGATCTGGAAGCGCTCGAGCATGAACGCCACCTGCCCATCCTTCAGCAGCGCGATCGACGGCGAGGACGGCGCGTAGCCGGTGAAGTGCGCACGGGCACGCTGCGTCGCGGCCGTGTCCTGCCCGGCGAAGACCGTCGTCAGCGAGTCGGGCTTGACCGCGTGCTGCAGCGCCGCGGCGACCGCGGGACGCGCGTTCCGCGCCGCACAGCCGCAGACGGAGTTCACGACCACGAGCGTCGTCCCCGACGGCTGCCCCAGCTTGGCGTCCACCGCCTCGGGCGTCCGCAATTCCTCGAATCCGAGGCGCGTCAGCTCCTGCCGCATCGGCGCCACAAAACGTTCGTCGTACATCGGTCCTTGCTCCTGAAAAGGCTACCCCAAATATCCCGGAGTTCCGTCCGGCGTTCCCGACCGTATAATACCGCCATGCGCCGTCGCCGCTGGCATCGCATCGTCGCCGCCCTCATCGGGGGCTGGACACTCGTCCTCTCGACGAGCTCGGTCGCGATGGCTGCCTGCCCGACGCACGGCGCCACGACGCAGATCGGCACGACCCACGAGGCCGACGTCGATGCGATGGCCGGGATGCCGATGGCCGCGCCCGTCGCGTCGGCGCACCACGACGCCACCGCCCCCAGCGGCGGCCACTCGCACCACGCCGGCCACCAGTGCACCTGCCCCGGCGACTGCTGCGGCACCGCGGCGATGGCCCTCGCCGAACGGCCGATCGTCGCCCTCCCCGTCGTCCCCGTCGCCGTCGCCGCTCAGCAGCCGACGCCGGCCGTCGGCGCGCCGCGCGCCTCTGCGACCCACCTCCGGCTCCCGCTCCCGCTCGGACCGCCCGCACTCCGCGACTGATCGCACCACCGGCCGGCGCGCGTCCACACCGGACGACGCCCGGCCCCGACGGCGCACGACGCGCCGCCGGTCCCCCTCGCGGAGCTCCCCCACGTGTCTCGATCGTTTGCGCTGGCCGCCCTCGCGGCCGGTCTCGTCGTCTCACCCATCCTCGCGCACGCCCAGCAGACCCACGCCGATTCCGTCCGCGCCGACGCTGCGCGGGCGGACTCCGCGCGCGCGGCGTCGATGCACATGATGATGTCGCGCCATGACTCGCTCCTGGGCGACAGCCTCATGCACCACGCGCATGCGCGGCTCGCCGCCGTCACGATCACCGCCACCCCGGTCGAGCGCAGCGAGCCGCTCTCGGTCGTGAAGATCACCCAGGAGCAGATCCAGCTCACCCCCGCCAACTCCCCCTATGAGCTCTTCCGCGAGGCGGCGGGGCTCGAGGCGCATGAGCAGGGGCAGGGGCCCGGCTTCGCGTCCGACGTCTCGATCCGCGGCTTCAGCTCCGACCACTCGTCGGACATCGCCCTCTACGTCGACGGCGTCCCCAACAACGACCCGGTCAACGGACACGCCGAGGGCTACAACGACTTCAACCTGCTCTTCCCGCAGATCATCACCGGCGTCGATGTCATCCGCGGGCCAACGAGCGCCCTCTATGGCAACTTCGCCTTCGGCGGCGTCATCAACGTCCGCACCCTC
>Ga0116229_10011380_pt1 | contig 13138 bp, 11 predicted proteins | sample S1TSphgellanicum_3_FD_87313 | JGI IMG/M metagenome (GOLD analysis project Ga0116229, IMG submission 87313) | Host-associated microbial communities from peat moss isolated from Minnesota, USA - S1T2_Fc - Sphagnum magellanicum MG | ecosystem: Host-associated > Plants > Peat moss > Unclassified...
GTTAATTTGTGGATTTTTTTTCATTTTTTACAATTTTTTTCAACAAGTTATGTTGATTTATTATCAAACCTATTTGTTTTTCTTTTTACTCTAGCAATTTTTTTCATTTGCAAAATATTATTACATGTTTTTAATTTATGGTTTGGTTTTGTTGAAATAATGTTGTTAATTTTCAATTGACCTATTTGTTTTTCTTATTATGCCAACTACCTTTGTCAATTTCCTATGTGACACTATAGCCAATATCTTTTTTTTTTTCTTTGATTTTATTGTTGTGTTTTTCTTATTGATTGTGTTGTTTATTTTATTTATTTTTTCTGTTTACATTTGTTATATGCAACTTCTTGTTTTATTTGTGCACCTTGTTTTATGTCAACATTAAGGTAAAAACACAATCAAAAGAGCCACCCAAGTGAGTGTATATTCCTTGAAACTATATTTTTATACGTTTGAAAGATCATAAGTGAAACATAGTATCTCGAATTCTCATAATTTTTTTGGAATATTTTTCGTCAATTGAAAAGTTTACATACTCAAAGTTTGACAAAAATCAAAAATGTTTTTGCATATTCAAAGCACTCAAACCTTGAAAGTGAACAATCCCTGTTTTTTTCAAATGTCCTTTTTTTTATCAAATGTGCACGCTCCTTCTAAAAATTGAAGAGGATTTTAACATTGATAATTAGAAGGGCAAAAGCACTTGAACTATGAAAATTATTTTTATAACCTATTTGAACACATTTGGCCCAAAAATGTTTTTGACTTTGAAAATTATGGATTTTGAAAATGTGCTTTCAACAAAAGTTATTCATATTTATGTGATAAAAGGCATGAATGCATAATATACATGAAATAAAATCAATTTGTAATAAAAATGTATTTATATTTAACATACAATGTTAAATGGGGTACCCAAAATACAAAATAAATTATAAACCAACACAAAAACAACATGAGTCATTTGTAGTCCTTGGAAAAGAACTTTTGCCTTAATGCCCCTAGCTCCTTTGATCATGTTTTCACCCATTAGTGCAATCCAATTCATAATTTTTCATTCTTCTTTATTTATTTTTCCAAAACTTTTATAATAGATTGTAAATTTCTTTTATAAATCCTTATTTGTTGAATTGCTATTTTCTTTGTTTCTATTTTGACATGTGTTGATGAGCTTGCTTTGTATTTGTAATTGTTTAAAGAATGTGTTCAATCTCCCTAGAATTCATGATTCTACAATCTTTTGGTTCATTTGAATATTGTTGTTCCTTCATTTGATTTTAATATTGATGAACCAATTGAAGTTGAACTAGATTTTGAAGTTGTTTGTGATGTTGTACCTAAAAGTGTTGAACATTGCTATGATATTATTTCCACCCATCGTTTTGGGCTTGGTAATGATGTTGCAATGAATCAATTTTTTGGAATTTTCAAGGATTTCGAGAACGTGAACAAGGGCAATCACAAGGTAAGTAAACATGCCAAGATGTGAGTAAATAATGCTTTCAATGAATGCAGGAACTTATGAGGTTTCTATATAGAAAAATCTATTGTAAATTTGTTTGATAATATAAACTCCATCAAGGAGTTGGTGGAAATGCTTGCTTTGTTTATTCTTCAAGTTGCAAAAAAGGATATGAATTTGTACCTTGTAATGAGGTAAGAAATTTTATTTTTATTTTACATTTTTATTTTATTTTTGTTGTTGTTTTTTTTTTAATTCACAATTTTTTGAATGGTTTTTTCAAAATTTTATTTTTCATTTTGAATTTCATGAATTTTTATTTATTTTATTTATTAATGTAACTTGTAACATGCAATCTTGGATAAGAACCATTGGAAGGTTTATTCAACAAAGGCACTTAGACAATAGGTTGTGAAAATTAAGGTTGTTCCTATTGCATCCTTCAACATTTTCACTGATGTAAAGTTCCAACGAATGAAGCTTGTTGGTTATGAAATAACTTTTTATGCATCAAATGTTGATATTGGAAATAGCATCAAGAAATGCAATGTGTTGTCTATTGAGGAGGAGAGGAAAATGTTAGGGCAAGCAATTTGTTTACCAACATCACCAACAAGCTTGAATCTTCAATTTGATTATTTTTTCATTAAGATTTTTTTCATCTAGAGCTATATAAAGAGTTGAATGTTGAATTTGAAGATTCTTGTATTTTGCAACTAGTTCTTTGTTGTGTTATGTGATTCTACTAAAGTGTCTAAAAAAATAGCAAATTCATGTGATGAGATGTTTTATTAAAAAACACGGACCTTTTGTTGATGTTGTTGAAAACTTTCAAGAGATGGCTAGAAGACACCTTATAGATTGGCCTTTTGGTAAGCATGAGCTACATCTAATGTTCTTTTGTTTTAAGCTTAAGTGGAAACCATGTGATAATGTTTAGTTTTTTATTTGCTACAATTCGTTGAAACCAACTATGTTGTATTGTTCATAAGTTTATTATGGTTTTTCCAAAGTTAAAAAGCAAGGCTATGTCCAACAAGACAAGTAGAAGGGTTGATATTATGAACATGGAGGAAGTTTTGGTTCCTATGGAATATGACATGGAGGCCATTAGCCATCAAGATCCAATTTCATATGGGAAGTTGATCCTTTTGCCTTTCCTATTTTGTTTTTAATTGTTTCAAATCTTTTTGTTTCTTGCTTTGCAAGTTTGCATTTGATTGTAATTCAAAAGTTCTATTTTGTTCTTTTGTGCATGTTTTTCATTAGTATGGTACTAATCAATTTTAACTTTTTTTATAGGTAGAACCAAATTGACAAGCATTTGCAAAATAGGGCTATCCAATGCATCATCAATGTCAAATTGAAGGATGGCCATCTGCTTCTTTATCATGAGGTGTTTACTAAGGAAGAAAGTAAGGTATGATAAAGGCAAGGTTAATTTATTTTTTTTAATTCTTGAATAACCTATTGCTTCATTTTTGTGTTTTTTTTCCAATCTCTTATTTTTGTGGTTTTTGTGTTTTACAAGATTATGATTGTGGATAGATTGATGTAGTTGTTGGTTTTCCTATTATTAATGAGGTTCCAACTTTTGAGCATCTTGCTCTTACTTCAAATTATGTTGTTACATCTAATTCTTCTTGAGATAAGTGTGTTGTGCACGTCCTTAAATCAAAGGACTTTTGTTGTTGACATTGTGGATGGGTCTTAAAATTGGCTTTTTGAAACTAAACTTCTTAAACATAGAGATTGTATAAATGTGAGTTTTGGCTCATGTGATTTTTGGTTGGTCTTTGTTAGCATTGGCAAATGTTAATACGACAATTTGTCATGTTTTCAATAACATGCACAATTATCCAATCATAATTAACTATGTGATGAATCCTAAGTGTATTTTAACAACATCATGATTGAAAAATGCATTACCTTGATGCAACTTGATATTGTGTTAAGATATCACATTGGTGTTGCAATTCTTTTTCTTCTTCAATGGTATCAAAACATGATTTTGATTTCAACTTTCATATAATCAATTTTCTTAGGATGGTTTCATAGTTTCAAGTTTTTTGCTATTTTGAGATTTTTTAATTCTGAGATCATTTTCTGCTTGATTCAGTAAGCTTCACAATTAAGCATTGAACTTTTTTCTTTTTAGTTTCAGATTTAATTCTCACACAAACTTGTGACACTTGAAAATCAATGGTAGAAGGACTTCATAGTTTAAACATTTTGAGCAACTTTGCTCTTTAACTTTCAACATTTTAATTTTTGTGTTGTGTGTGTATATATAAGATATGTTTTGAAAAGAATTTTTTGAAGTAGAGAAGTTTGGGGAATGTTCAAAAAAATAAGCAAAAGAAAAGAATTTTTTGAAGTAGAGAAGTTTGGGGAATGTTCAAAAAAATAAGCAAAAGAAAAGAATTTTTCATTAAAGAAAAGAGAAATTGAGCTTTTTAAAAAAATAAAATGGTACCTTACAAAATGTGAGAGTGCCCGGGATAGGCTAGTGGGATCTTCCAGGAGTCAGAAGGTAGATTAAAATATTTGGCCCCAAAACCAACTAAATTTTACACTAGAGAAGTTGCACTGGTTCTTTACGGCACGATAGGTTTTAACATGATGTTAATTAAATTTCTTTGGAATTAACTTTATATTTTTTCAAAAATCATGAAAATATTCTCAAAAATCATGAAAGGTGTATCATTGGGACAACATTTGAACTAAATGGAGAGAATTCTGAATTATTTTTTGCTATGGTGGTGGCTAAAAATCCATATGATAAATGGATCCAATTTACTAGAAAAAAGTAATGTGGCAAGCCAAAACTTCTTCATAGTTGGGATTGGGGGGGATAAATAGTAAGTACCTATTCTTCATCTCTTCAAAGAGAAGATCCAAGATAGTAACTTACAACAAAAGTGAAATCCTGGCAAGAGCAGCTGGCATTATGTTTTTCAAAATGCCCACCCATCAAGAACAAAAAGTTGCACTGGATAAGCTGCTCTCAAACAACACTAAAGTTTTTGGAGCAGGTCTTTAAGACTAATAACACCGCATGTTCAAATATTAGGCCGGGTATTTCCATTATCAGGAGCCATGCAAATACTTCATCAGCTCCCTTCTATAGAAGAGAGACCTTTCTCGATTGGTTATGCCTAGAAGGAAGCAACTAAAGAATGATCTATGGTCCATAAACCCTAAACCCACATTTTGAGGAATTATATTCAAGTGCTACTCTCCTATCTTAATTGTGAGTTCAATTTGTTTAAAACTTCACGGAACATTTCCTTTTTTTTAATGTTGGTTTGAAGTTTGAACTTGCCATAAGGGGCATACTAAGCCATTGGCTTTGAACCACTTGTTACAAAAACAAATGGGTAGAAGAAGCCAAAAGGCAAACAGCTTTGAAGCACATGAACACTGATTTCCATTACCAGGCATGTTGTGATAAGTACCTACCTAGAATTGAGAAAAACTTTTAAGGAGATTCAACTTGGTTCAGACCATCATATTTGTTTAAGATTTATAGATAATGTTTTGAATGTAGTGCATTTGATGAAAGTGCTATTATTCTTCCATGAACCCAAAACATTCTCCGGCTCAGAGAATGGATCTTGAGACAACCCAATTGTACATAATGGGTCAGCCACCAGTATATAGCTATATACCACTGGATTGCACTATCATCTGAATGTGAGCTCAGCTAGTGGAGTTCATGCTCTCTTCATCTTTTTAAGTGGCTTATTTGCCAATAGATAAAGTGGCTGTTATGTTCAAGCCAAAGTTATGGAATGTTTCCAAGATCTGTGAAAACAGAAAAAAAAAAAGGGTACTTGAAAAGTACCCTTATTACTCCAAGCATGCTTGAAGTACAACAAATACTTTTGTTCAAAAATATTGACATGTTAATATATATATATATAATCAGGAATTAAGGTAGCGCTTCATTTTCATCCAAGTTTTAAGATAACATGTTGATCAAAAGTGCACTCTCATGAGTAGCCACTCCTTGAGGCTGTTTTACAAACATGTTCTCACCCATACTGTTATGTAAGCAAAAAAAGTTCAACTTCCTTATCTAAAGAACTTGAACACGTTACAAGACAAAATGTGTTTTTTCATACATTTATAAGCCATGGTTTGTGACACATGTGTGAGATAAACTTTGTGGTTTCATTCATCACAATGTAAAATATGTGATGTTTATCGTGACATGTATTACACTAGTAATGCATGTTGATATACAATTTGCTGCATATTTGACAAATGTCAAACTACAATATTATATGATTTTACATTGTGATGGCTAAAACCACAAGGTTCATCTCACATATATGTCATGGGTCATGGCCGATTGATGTTGGGAAAATCACATTCTATTGTAATGTGTGTTCAAAAATAAATAAAATCAATTTAACATCAATTTTGATTCTAATAAAACATTAGTTCCATTGTCTAGTTCTTGTGCTACTTCCACCAAAAAAATGTGTCAATTAGGTCTGGGTCACAAGGACTTGAACTACCTTCCCCGCACCCCCCCCCCAAGCCTCCCAATAGGATTCACGCCAAAGAACCCACCAACATTGGTTAGAACCTTCCCAATCCATGAGGCCTCTCACTTTGCTTTTGATACTACTAGAAAGCCCTCAATGAGCAATGTGCATTTTATTTTATTTTCACATTTCTCAAACCAAGAGCAAAAGTATTTGATTTGATTTTTTAAAGTTGAAAATTATGTAGAATTCTTTAAATGGTTTAACATAACAAGGTTTCATAATAATTTTAAAGTTAAGCCCACTTTGACTAGAATAGTATTGAGATGGGTGATCTTACATGAAGTTAATATGCTTGGGCCAATGGCATAAGGGCTCACTACGCATGTACTCATGTTGGTACTAACATTAGTGGTTGTTGTTAAACGCAAATTTAGCACACCTCTAACACCCTTTCCTAGGTCCTTTCCCTTTACCCCCTTGGATATGGTCAAAGGGGGGAATCACAAGTTACAACTTAACTTCTACTTCCCTTAATCCTTAATTCTACCCCAATAGCTTCCCCTAATTCCCAAGCAACTCTTAACCTTCTTCTATAACCTTCTTTTTCTCTCCCCCCTTCCCTTTTCTTAGTTCGTTTTCCTATTTGCTGCAACCCATAGCCCTTTTTTTTTCAAGCTCTTTTATATTTTTTAGTTTTTTTTATTTTAATTTCCCTTATCATGGCTACTACAGATAGCAAACCTCCCTATCTTATACCAATTATTTTCTCAACTCATTAACCAGCAATAGCCCTAATCTAGTCATGAATTTTCTTTTATCTACATCAATGATCATACAATCTAGCAAGCTCTTGTAACCACATTCATCACACCTTCAAAAAACAAGAATGATATGTTGCTCAAAGGTTCTAGTAGTTCCAATCTTGTTTTTAACTCTCTCCTAATCCTAACCTTCCTTTGGTCCTTCCCTTACCACATTTCTTGGTTCCACAACTATCAACATTTCATAAAAAGTTCTTACACACACAACTGTTTTTTCACAACCGCTCCTCTTCTTTTCAGAGGCAACCCCTATTTTCAACTAAATCTTACCACAACTTCCCCCACCCAAAAACAGTTCCATTTTATCACGACCCTAACTTTGGGCTCGTGACTAAAATAAGGGCATGGTAAGGTGCAGGCCAAGAGGGCAATCTAGGAGTCACATTCACATTCGAGGGAGTGCAAGAGAGTGTGAAGGAATGAGCCCACACACTCCCAAATGGACTCCCATTTTGGGAATCAGAGTCCCTATGTAGTCCTGAATTTTCAAAGAGTAATTTGAAAGGTCAAAATTCATTGGATTCAAGACTTCCTTATATCATTAGAATTTATTTAAAATGTAGATGTATAAAATGGGCTTGCATGATCCATTTGAGTACTTACAACACAAGTTATGGCTGAAAGAAAGGCCAAGAGTCAAAATGTCAATTTGAATCCAAACCACTAAAAGTCAATAATCACCCTAAATTACTTGTGTGCAGGTGTTGTGCCACATACCATTGAAAAGCTCTCAACAAGGGTTACAACTTTGCTTTAAAACACAACTCAATCAAATGTCTACATAAGAAGTTATGGGCTTCCAAACAGGCAAGAATCCCAAATTTGAGAATTTCGGGACTCCCGACTTGGGAATCTTGGGAAAAATGACATTTGGGTGCAACCCCCATGGTTAATCATAGAAAATATTATAAGGGGGAAGGTGGTGGCTTCCCCCAAATCCAGGCTGTGGTGAGTCTTGTGAGTTTTTGTATGCCCGTGGCTCGTCCATGCAACAAAAGTGCTTCAACTATGCACTAACCAACTTGTTGTTTGATGTGTGCAGGTCCATATAAATAATTGACCCGCTTGTCACTCATCCTAATCCCAATCTTGGCGTTCCAACACACCCCTCTTAACCCTGAAGTGTTGCAACCTAAGGAGTGTACCCCAACTCCTTCTTTTATTATTATTTTTTTAGACTTGCATTTGAATCTTTCAAGGAGTTAAGGGGTGTGACACATCTCCACTTTTTCTAATCTTATCTTCCAATTTTAGCAACAGGTTCAGGTACCTTTCTTCATGGCCCTCCCATTCACCTCCAGCCATCATGCATCGTGAGCACCTCCCTTTGAGCAACCGCCACCCCCCACCACTTGAGGTTCTTGCCCCCACTTCCTAAAACACATGTTGACTAGATTATATCTTGAAGAACTTGTTTCTTCATGATAATCCAACCTCCTTCCTTTCCCACCTCTTTCGACCTCTCCTGATGCCCATGACACCACCTCCCCATCCTTATAATAACATCATCATTCCTTCCTTCTCACACTCCTTTGTGTCCCACACACTTGGGAAAAAGGAAAGAAAATCAACAACTACCCTCATATTCTTTCACAATTCCAAAGAGATGCCATCCACACATTCCTAACCTAACCCTAATTGCTAAAAGGTTCTAGGAAATTCACACCCCTCCCTTATCTAAACCTTCTTATCTAGCAGGCTTACCTTAGCTAAACTAGGATAAAACATCCATTCTTATCGTAATCCAACCCACCTACCCCCTTCCTTAACTTAACCAAGCCACCAACCCATCTAGTCTTGCAAGGATAAAGTCAAGCTACTAACCAAACCCCTTTAGACTCTCTGGGTAACCCTAAAACTTCATTAAACACCCTACATTCACTAATCAAAATCAGGTTAGGCTAACTTTAACCCAACACCACCCCCCTTTTTAGATTGTCTTCACATCTTCGAAAGGACGAAACTCCGCTAATGCATGGTTTGACTCTATAACTTTAGGAGGGGCCATTAAGGGCGTACTAACCTTCGTAATGGGTCTAGCACCCGAACCATCCTTGTCTAAAGTAGAAGGCCTTTCTTTAATTCGAGCTTATCCAAATTTAAGAATGACCACTCCAACTAAGGCAAGATTAACGCTTCCCAAATCATTTTTAAACTCATTTTCCTCCTCATATACATCCTATGGCCCCATCCACTCATCCAGCTGGGATTGGACGTCTTGGATTTGGGTGCAATATTGGGTCACCTTAACTTGGAAAGCCTTGGTGAGGTTATTTCGTGTGGAACTGTAAGCCTTAGTGGTAATCGGCTTACTAGTCTGAAACAAATCCTCATAAAATTGAACCTTAAGCTCATCCAAGATCCGCTAATCCATTGCCTCATCATAACCTTTAAGCTACAAGCGCTTATCCTTGAGGGCTTGGTGAGCCTATTGGTCATTTTCCAAGGTTTGTTGTAACCCTTCCAACTCGACTCCCTTTTGGATCAATTCCTTCTCCAAGGTTTGAACTGATTCCTTTTCCAAGGTTTGGACTTGGTTACCTAATGTTGATTTAGCCTATTCTGTTGTAGACAAGAGAAGTTCCATGGTCTTCACCTTTTGGGATAGCTCAATGTAATTGGTGGAATGTTGGGCTTATGTCCCTTCTAGCCTAACAATCTCCTTCTCAAAGACCAATAGATGGGTTTGCATTTTTTTCAGGTTAACGAGTAGTGCATCCTTTTCCGCCACTACCCCCTTGATCTCACCCCTCACTAATACACTTCATGGCCTCATCCACTTCCATCACCTCTTCTAACCCCAAAAATGCACATTCTCTTAAGCGAGATTGTTTTTGTTTAGAAGAAGGGCTACCTTGCCCCTTAGATTTTTTTTAAAAATCATTCAAAATGGTTACTTGAGGGACATACCTTTTAACCGTCTTGTCTAAAACCTTCCAAGTGGGAGGTATTTCTGTAAATGTTTTGCCTAACTTAGGGCTACCCACCTCTTCCTTCAGTTCATCTACCCTAGGTAAACTATCCTTTTCTCTAGAGGGGAGTTATGAAGGTTCCTTAATTAACCCCATCTCCACCTTATCTTTAGAAGTCAAGATAAACTTTTCACAGCAAATGGCGGTGAAAGCTTGGCCAACATATGTGGTTACCGATTTTTTTCAGAGTCTTTTTTGCAATTGGGTTACTAACTGGGCATCCGAATTTGGAAGGGTAGGAATCCGAGGGAAACAAGTGACCAAGGTCCCTCATATTGTAGGTCCTTTAGGAGGCTATGGATGTCCCATCCTTGAATTGGAAAACCCATAATAAGGTTTCCTAAGATAAGGTGAATTCTTGCCCTCAAACCTTGGAATTAAATGTTCCCTCATCCCAATTACAAACAAACTCCCTAGCAATCCCCTTATGATAGACATCTCATTTATAGAAGGATGATAATCCTACCCGCTTGACCCAAGAAATGTCCTCAGCTGTCTTCCACTCCTCCATATGAACCATTTTGATAAATAAAAGACGCCCCTTAACCTAGTTAATAGTGAGAACCCCCTTTAAGGATTCAAGGTGAGGTTTCTTGCACTGAGGGGAGTGAAAATATGGGGAAGGTCTATAAGCCCTCCTATGGGGGTCCTACCCTTACCCTTGGTCTTCATGGCAGAGGTGGGGAAGACAAACAACCCCCCGTGAATCACAATACCCAAAGGTGGGGTTGAATCTGAGGTTACCTCCAGGCAAGGTCAAAAGTCCTCGTGTTGAATGGTCTTCACTACCTCCAATTGCTCAACCTTGTTGTCATTCGCTTGGATGTTTCCAACGCCTTCTAAGGCTCCCTCCTTGATGGTCTGACATTTCACGGTAATGGGGTCTCTTATGAATTCTTGATGCACCCCCGGGCTCCTTAATGGATTCAAATGTGAGTCCAAACTAAAGACAGTGAAAAAGTAAGGAGTCGGGGCACGCTCCCTGACTCGTAGCACTTTGGGGGTTAAAGGGGCGTGCTAGAGTTCCGAGATGGGACTAGGAAAAATGACAAGCACTTAATCACTCACTCAGATTTGCACAAACCAAACAACAAGTTGGTTAGTGCATAGTTGAAGTACTTTTGGTGTTAGGACGAGCCAGGGGCAAAACTTAGACTCACAAGACTCACCACGGCTCGGACTTGGGGAAGCCACCACCTTCCGCCTTATAGTATACTTTGTGCCTCTCCACGAGGCCCACATCCAAATGGCTTTTTGTCCCGGGACTCCCAAGTGGGAGTCCCAAAATTGCCAAAGTCAAGACTTCCGCAACTTTGGTGCCCCATAACTTTGTGTGCAGACCTTCAATCACGATAAAGTCTAAGCAAAGTTGTAGCCTTTATCGAGAGCTTTCCAACGGTATGTCGCACGCCACCTGCATGCAAGGAAATCAGGTCAATTCCCAACTTTTAGTGGTCGAAAGTCAAACTACCAATTTGACTCCCGGCCTTTCTTTTGGTTATAACTTGTGTTTCAAATGTCCAAATGGGTGATGCGAGCCCATTTTAGATATCTACATTTCAATAGATTTCCAATGATATAAAGAACTCTTCAAATCAATGGTTTTGACCCTTACAATCGCTCCCTGAAAATTTGGGAGTCCATCGGGACTCCAATTCCCCAAGTGGGAGTTGCCTTGGGAATGTGAGGGTTCATTCTCACACTCTCTTGCACTCCTGAGAGTATAAGATGTGCCTCCTGGGTCTCCCTCTTCTCTCGCCCTCTTGCAAGCCCTTGCCTTGGTCGCAAGCCCAAGGTTAGGGCTACGATAATTCTAGTGTAAACGTAGTGGACTCCACATCGGCTCCCTTAATGGTCATAACCCCTTGAACATTGTCGAATGCTTCTGGTTTTGGGGGTGCTTAATTGTTGAAAACCACCACCAAGCTTGGTGGCAATATTATGTTTATTGACAGTGCCAAACTTTACAACCTTTGACTTCCACTTATTTCATAAATATGGGGAACTAGGGCTTCTGAACCCTCCCTTTTTACTACCACCCCCTGCATGCCTATGCCTTCAACCCACAACCTTTCAAATCAAGTGTTGCGCACATCTATTTCCACCCCACAACCTTTGTGCACCTCTACACCCCCCCACAACTTGCTCCTATTTGCACTTCGCAGGAGTGTGGTGACACGGTCCCAAATTCCTAGTTAGACTCAAGGTGGGCTTAAGTTGTTCAAACTTCAGAATTGTGAGGAACTCAAGGCACGCTCCCAGCTCTTAGCACTAGAAGGGGTAGAGGGGCGTGCTGAAGCTCCGGGATGGGACTAAGAAGAGTGACCAGCTTTACTTACTTACTCGAACCTACATCAAACCAGCCAAGTTAGTTAGTTCACTTTCTGGAGCACCTTTAGTGCTAGGACAAGCCATGGGCAACTCTGGACTCACAGGACTCACCACAGCCCAGATTCGAGGGAAGCCACCACCTTCCCCCATATAGTATAGTTTGTGCCTGTCCGCAACACCTACATCCGAATGGTTTTTTGTCCCGAGACTCCCAAGAAGGAGTCCCGAAATTGTTTCGGTTTGGACTCTCAGGATTTGTGAGGTCATAACTATTTGTTCATACCTCTGATTGGGGTGAGGTCTCAAGCAAACTTGTAGCTCTCCTCAAGAGCTTCGCAACGGTGTGTTGCACTCCACCTACACGCACTGGGGTTGAGTCGATTTCTGACTTTTAGTGGTCGGGAGTCAAATTGCCAGTTTGACTCCCGGCCTTTCTTTTTGCCATAACTTGTGTTGCAAATTCCAAATGGCCCATGCAAGCCCATTTTCAACATCTACACTTTAATAGTTTTTTAATGATATAAAAAACGCCATAATGCGAGGTGTTTTGACCCCTACAATCGAACCCTGAAGTTTCGGGAGTCCTAGAGGACTCCCAAATCCCCATTTCGGGCGTGTGAGTTTCATCCTTACATTTTCTCAAAGTAGGGTTGCGACATGTGGTGGCTTGTGTAGGAGTTTTGAATGCGAAGCCCTATGCAACGCCTCAAGACGAAGGTCGAGAAAGGGCAATGTGACGCGCTCCCAAGTCCCAAGTCAACCCCAAGCTGGGGTTAGGTTACTCAAATTGTGGAATTTCTGGGACTCGGGGCATGCTCCCAGCTTCCAGCACTAAAGGGGGTGAGAGGGGCATGCTGAAAGCTCCGAGATAGACTAGGAAGAGGGAAAAGCTTACTCAACTATACGGTCATCCAAATCCAACCAACAAGTTGGTTATAACTCATTTTGCACCCTTTTGGTGTTGGGACAAGTCACGGGCTACCTTGGACTCACTTGACTCACCACGGCCCGGACTCGGGGGAAGCCACCACCTTCCCCCATATAGAATTCTCTGCA
>Ga0116229_10011381_pt1 | contig 13138 bp, 12 predicted proteins | sample S1TSphgellanicum_3_FD_87313 | JGI IMG/M metagenome (GOLD analysis project Ga0116229, IMG submission 87313) | Host-associated microbial communities from peat moss isolated from Minnesota, USA - S1T2_Fc - Sphagnum magellanicum MG | ecosystem: Host-associated > Plants > Peat moss > Unclassified...
CAAAAGGACGGGTGGATAGAACCTGTTCTTGGGCGCGACGTACTCTAGCAGCAGCCACCAGCCGCATAGCTTCTGTGATTTTTTTAGTATTTTTGACCGACTGAATGCGATCGCGGATCAATTTGAGATTAGCCATATTGTTTCACTCTTATTTTATTCGTCAGAACTCAGAAGTCAGGAGGGAGAAAACTTCTGACTCCTGACTCCTGGCTCCTGTTTTAAACTGTTGCCTTAAAGGTCTTCTTGTATTCGTTAATTGCTTCCTTCAAAGCAGCTTCTTCTTCATCACCTAGTATTTTTTTTGACTGTACTGATTCAGTATACTGAGGTTTGCTGGTCTTCAAATAATCCCGCAGTCCTACAGCAAAAGTAGTGACTTTATCTGCTGGAATGTCATCTAAGTAGCCATTAAGACCAGCATAAAGAATAGCTACCTGCTCATACACTGAGAGGGGTGAGTTTTGAGGTTGCTTCAGCAGTTCCCGCAAGCGCTGACCTCGTGCCAACTGGTCTTGAGTCGCTTTATCCAAATCAGAGGCAAATTGTGCGAAGGCTTGCAAGTCATCAAATTGTGCCAGTTCCAGCTTTAACTTACCAGCAACTTTTTTCATTGCCTTGGTTTGAGCAGCAGAACCTACCCGTGATACAGAAATACCAGGGTTCACAGCAGGACGGACACCAGAGTTGAACAGGTCGGAAGACAAGAAGATCTGACCATCAGTAATCGAAATCACATTGGTGGGAATGTAAGCAGATACGTCACCCGCTTGAGTTTCGATAATCGGTAGAGCTGTCATACTACCTTTACCTAGTTCATCACTCAGCTTAGCTGCCCGTTCTAACAAGCGGGAGTGGATATAGAACACATCTCCTGGATAAGCTTCCCGTCCTGGTGGACGACGCAGCAGCAAAGACATTTGCCGATAAGCCTGAGCTTGCTTGGAGAGGTCATCATAGATTACCAGGGTAGCTTTGCCTTTGTACATAAAGTACTCAGCAATTGTTGCCCCAGCGTAAGGAGCCAAGAATTGTAGGGTAGCGGGTTCGCTGGCGCTGGCAGCAACGACAACTGTGTAGTCCATCGCGCCTTTATCCTGCAATGTCTGCACGACGCTGGCTACTGTAGAAGATTTTTGTCCAATGGCGACGTAGACGCAGACAACATCTTCTGATTTTTGGTTGATGATCGTGTCAATTGCGATCGCTGTTTTCCCGGTTTGGCGATCGCCAATAATCAACTCCCGTTGACCGCGACCAATGGGAATCATCGCGTCGATAGCTGTGATGCCCGTTTGCATTGGTTCGTGTACAGATCGCCGCGCCACAATACCTGGTGCTGGAGATTCAAGCAAACGGGTTTCTGTAGCCTTGATTTCTCCTTTACCATCAATTGGACGACCTAGCGCATCCACAACCCGCCCAATCATGGCTTCACCCACTGGGATCTGAGCGATTCTGCCAGTGCCGGTCACCGTACTACCTTCTTGAATGGTAAGACCTTCACCCATTAGCACCGCACCCACATTGTCTTCTTCCAAGTTCTGGGCGATGCCAATTGTTCCGTCTTCAAACTCTAATAGCTCACTTGCCATGACCTTGTCTAGACCATAGATCCGGGCAATACCGTCACCTACTTGCAATACAGTACCAACGTTGTTCACTTTGACTTGGTCGTCGTATTGCTCAATTTGTTGCTGAATAATGTTGCTGATTTCGTCAGGTCTAATGCTAATTGCCATGTGACTTACTCTTAAAACTCAAAAATTTACTAGATGGGGAATTGTTTAGTTGTTAGTTGTTGGTTGTTGGTTGTTGGTTGTTAGTTGTTGGTTGTCAAAAATTCCTACTAACCACTAACTACTAACTACTAACCACTAACTACTAACCACTAACTACTAACCACTAACTACTAACCAGTTATTTAGGGACTGGTTAAGCGCAAGGATAAGCGGCGCAGCTGACCCCGTAAACTGGCGTCAATTACCTGGGAGCCAACTTTAATGATCACACCACCAATGATGTCGCGGTCTATCCTGGCGTCTAGTTCTACAGATCGAGCATTGGTCATTGTTATGACCTTTTCTGTGACTGCTTGCTGTTGCGCTTCTGAGAGGGGAATGGCAGAAATGACTTCTGCTAGTACCGTTTGATTCAGTTTCCGCAAAAGCGCCAGATACTGGTGGCAAATTGATTCCAGCAAATAAATGCGCCGTCTATCTACCAGCAGCATCAAAAAATTGCGGAAGTAGCTGTTAGCGCCTTCACCTAGTATTTGGTTGATGACTGCCTTTTTGGTCTCAGCTTGAATAAAAGGGTTGCCAAGAAAGTTTCGTAGCTGCTCACTCCCTGAGATCAGGTTAAGCAAGGAACGCGCATCTTCGCCGAACAGTTCTGTCAGGTTTTTTGATTCTGCTACCGACATCAACGCCTTTGCGTATGGTTGGGCTATTTCGGCTATTGCTAGATCACTTTTCATTGACTCCTCCTCCCAGTAGCGCTATGCTACGGTCAACTAATAGATGCTGAGCATCATCAGCAATTCCAGTCCGCAGTTCCGACTCGACTTTTTGCAATGCCATAGCGACTACCTGTTGCCGCACTTGAGCGATAGCTCGCTCTCGTTGTGTATTTAAATCCTGAGCGGCTGTTTCTTTCAAGCGTTGCACATCCTCCGCTGCCCGCGCCAAAATTGCTTCTCGAGCCACATGGGCGTTTTCTTCAGCAGCTTTACGGATGCGTTGTGCCTCTGCTTGTGCTTGGGTCAACTTCTGCTGCACCTCAGAGAGGGCGCTCGCCGCCTCCCTTGTTCGTTGTTCTGCTTCCTGAATCTCCGTTTCAATCTTTGAGCGTCGATCCTTAAGGATGTTGATTAAAACTTTACGCCCAAAGTAAATTAGTACGCCGACCAGAATCGCTAGGTTAATGAGATTGGTTTGGAAAATGTCTAGGTTTAGACCGAAACCACCTTCCGATTCTGCTTCTGCCACTGCTGCAGTGGCTAGGAATAAAATAGTCCCCATTATACCCATCTATAATCGCACTGCTCCCTTGCCTATAAGTTGAATTTTCCCCAAGGGAAATAAAGTGCCACTTTTGACACTCAATTAAGCGCTCACCGCATCAACGCCCCGCTATGCGTGTGCTTTTTGCAACCTGTGTTCTATCTAACTAAAGTTGGTTCCAATAGTTTTTCTAGAATCTGCCGACTGAGGGCATCCACCTGTTGCTCTAAAGAACGTAAAGCCTCCTGCTTTTGTTGTTCTATTTCTTGAGCCACTTGTTCGCGTTGAGCCTGAGCTTCTTTTTGAGCCTGAGCGATTTTCTCGGCAGTAATTTTCTGAGCTTCAGCCTGAGCTTGTGCCACAATCGCTTGAGATTGTCTGCGAGCTTCTGCGAGCTGTTGCTCATATTCGTTGGTCAATCGCTCAGCTTTAGCCAAGCGTTCACGAGCATCAAGATGATTTGTGCGGATATAATTATCCCGGTCGTCCAATGCTTTGGTTAGTGGCTTATAGAAAATTAAATTTAACACACTTGCCAACAGCAAGAACTGCAATGCCATCAAGGGCAAGGTAGCATCGAAATCAAACATTTCTCTCCTATTTGGCTAGAACAGCAGGTTTAATGGCAAGCAAAATTGTCCCACCCTTCATAATTTTGACCTCATAGCCATTCTCAGTTACCTATAGAGACGTGATGATTCACGTCTCCGGACTCACGAAAAGTTTAAGGCTTTAAGAAGCAAAGGGGTTAGCAAACAACAGTACCAGGGCAATCACTAGACCATAGATAGTTAGGGATTCCATGAAAGCCAAGGTTAACAATAGAGTACCGCGAATTTTTCCTTCTGCTTCTGGCTGACGGGCGATTCCTTCTACTGCTTGACCCGCAGCATTTCCTTGTCCAATACCAGGACCAATTGCAGCTAAACCAATTGCCAGAGCGGCAGCGAGAACTGAAGCAGCAGAAACTAATGGATCCATCTTGATTTTCCTTACTTTTAGTACAAAACAAACGATTTTAGATTTTAGATTTTGAATCAAATCTAAAATTACATCAACTGAGGGCTTTAAGAAGGTTAATGCCCATCATGCTCTTCCTCACCATGCCCCTCAAGGGCCTCATGAATGTATGCCGCTGCTAAGGTGGCAAAAACCAGGGCTTGAATGGCACTGGTAAACAAACCCAAAGCCATCACTGGCAAAGGCACGAACAGAGGAACCAACAGAACCAGTACTGCTACAACTAATTCATCCGCCAGAATGTTGCCAAATAGACGGAAGCTTAGGGAGAGGGGCTTGGTGAAATCTTCTAGAATCGCGATCGGTAATAGAATCGGTGTCGGCTCTATATACTTTTTAAAGTAACCCAAACCGCGCTTGCTAAAACCTGCGTAAAAGTAAGCTAAAGAAGTCAGCAACGCCAGTGCTACTGTCGTATTGATGTCATTAGTCGGAGCAGCCAGCTCACCTGATGGCAGCTTCAACAGCTTCCAGGGAACTAGAGCACCTGACCAATTTGATACGAAGATAAACAAAAACAATGTACCGATAAACGGTACCCAAGGACGGTACTCTTTCTCACCAATCTGGCTTCTCGTCAGATCTCGAATAAATTCCAGGGCATATTCCATCAAATTTTGTATGCCACTGGGAATTTTTTGGATGTTTCGAGTAGCAGCTAACGAAGCCCCTACTAGAATAGCAATCACAATCCAAGAGGTGAGGAAGACCTGACCATGCAATTTTAGATTGCCCAATTGCCAGTAGAAATGATGACCTACTTCCAATTCGGCAAGGAAAACAGAATTGAAACCGTTCAGAAAACTCGGCATTTTCTTGACCTATCGACCATTTCTCCAATATTAACTGGAGAACAAGAGCGAGGAGAGCGGTGTGGATTTTTGGGAGAGTTTCCATCATGGATTTTATCCCAATAAAGAAAACTCCTGTCCTCCCGCAAAACTCGTGTTGAGCCTTTTAAAGTTGTCAGATCTTTGGCTATTCAAAAGATCTAAATGCCTCCCTGACTACATAGATGATGAGCGTCGCCTTATATGTGAGAAATCCCAAAAATATGGGCAATATTTGCAGCTGATTCCACCGAGACGCCAGTAAAATTAACACTACTAATAAAGCGAACCGAGTTTTACTCAGTCGTTGGTTTTCTCTGCTCAAACGCTCAACATCTTTTGCCAACATCCTCAAGTAAATCACACTCGTACATGCTCCAAGCAGATAATTTAGAGCAATGTTTAGGGAATAAGAAATCCACACAGAGACAAATATAATCCCTGTCAAGACAAGTGTGATTAGCAGAAACTCCTTAGAGAGTTGATAGAACTCTTGCATAGAGTTTCCTGATTCTGTATCCTCAGAACCAGATTGAGCATTTTGTTGTGTTGTCGGCTTAGGATCTATTGATTCGTCTGACAAGCTCACAGGACTCGAAACCAGTACAGCTAATTATGTTGACTGCTCATTCAGCCAGCTGAATCATATCATGAGCGGGTAACATTACTTTAGGAAAAAACAATTAACTTATGCTCGTGGGAAGTGGGGAGTGGGGAGCAGGGAGCAGGGAGCAGGGGGATAGGGACGAATTAATTTCCTCCTCTGCCCCTCTGCCCCCCTGCTCCTCACCCTGCTGTTAACATCACGAGCAGTTGCTTCTGGAGAGATCGCACTTCCTCTAACCCTATCTCCATTCCAACCAAAATGTTTGCTACTGTTGACGAACCGTCACACTTTTGCAAAAACTCCAACTCGACTTCTTTTAAGTTGACGATTTGGTAATCGTAGTTAAATATACAATGACTCGGAAATCCGTCCATGCAAGGATTTCGCTGTGGTATTGCTGCTAGCAGTGTGTTATCTGCTGACCAGTCTGCTTTAGGTAGGGGTGGGCGACTTAGAAAAAATTCGTAGTGAGATACTTCTGGGTCTAACAATTCTATTAGGCGGTAAAGTTGGCGATCGCTCAACCCACGCGTACGTTCCATCAATTCGGGTGCTTTGCCCAAGAGTCTGTCCAATTGCCAGAAATTAGGATTAGAAAAACCAACAAAATCTAATCCTGAAGCGTCAATGAGTTCAAACAGCGTTTCACTGTTGTAATCAATTTCTTGGGGATGAACATACATATCAGCAAAACATTCATCCCGCTGATTCTCCAAAGACCAGCGTTCTTTTTCTCGCCTTAGAATACGGTTATTTGCTGGTAGAGAAGTAAATATTTGCCGCCCCACTTGCACACCATCAGGGTAATCGCCCCTCTTGTTGCCTTGAAGGAGTGCGATCGCCTTTTGCATGAGTTGAATTTCCCAGCGCCCCAACTCGCCATAGACGAAGATGTGCATCAAGCCGCCTGACGCTAACTTCTTCGCTAAAGCTTGAATACCACGAATCGGATCGCTTAAGTGATGTAGTACGCCCACACAGTTAATCAAATCAAACTCACCAGGCAACTGTTCTACATCGTACAAGCTAAGATGGTGAAACTCTACACGGTTTGCGCCAGAACGTTGACAGCGCTCTTTAGCAATTTGCAACGCCCCAGCACTAATGTCAATTCCCACAACATCAGCCGTAGGATTCAGGTGGACTAGGTACTCTGTTCCTACACCAGTACCGCAGCCAGCATCTAAAATGCGGATATTTTGCTTTTGTGGTGTTTGGAAGGTACAAAAGTTATAAGCGCAAGTCCAATTCCACCGCCAGTTATAACCAGGAGGTGGCTCATCCAGCATAGGGTCTGGGGGAAACGGGTAGGTATCGTAAAGTTTAGCAACAGCAGTGCTAACGTTCTGAGAATTGGACATGGGGAATGGGGAATGAATGGGCAGGGGGGCAGGGGGGAATGGGGGCAGGGGGAATGGGAACCTTAATAAATATTTAAAAATAGGGGTTTTACACATGGACGCTGATTTTAGGCGCACGAAGTGTCTCAAAAATCTTCTTTTTTCTGTCTCCACATTGAAAATAGGGGCTTTATACCTTGTGGAGGGAAGATTTTTGTTCTTCTTTCACCCCAACCCTAGTAACCTTTTCCCCTCATTGGTAAGGGCAATTGCACTATTTATCAGAGTCTATCGGAGATCGAATACTTTTGAGCAATGAGAATTGGAAAAAGCTCCGAGAATGGGGTGAGACCAGTGTAACTCAGCTGTCTGCTAAAAACGCTAACCCGATTTTTTGAGTCTTGTCGCCCCCCCTTGCTCCCCACTCCCCGTAAATTTTAGATACAAAACTTAGGTTTTTTCTCAGCTAAGCTTGCGGCTGTGCTTCAAGATTCTGACAAATCCAGTCTCTAGTTTCTACATACTTCTTAATAAAGCCCCAGTGAAAACGCAAAACGTTCTAATCTAAAAGCTGACTGGGTTATTTTTTTGGCAGTCTTGAAGGCGGCACTCTCAAGGCATGACTATCATGACTGTACCGATATGTCAAGCCGGAAAGCGACCCAGACTTAACACACGAAATAATTAAGATGGGAGTTTTACAAATCAGATGAGTGTTAAGGCAAGTGGTGGAAGCTCAGTTGCGCGCCCGCAACTATATCAAACCCTAGCTGGATCAACAATTTCCCAAGCAGAACAGCAAGACCGCTTTTTGGAAGTCGGCGAACTAAATGAACTGGCGAGCTATTTTGCATCTGGTGCAAAGCGTCTAGAAATTGCTCAGACGCTTACAGACAATTCAGAAATTATTGTCTCTCGCGCTGCCAACCGCATTTTTGTTGGTGGTTCGCCAATGTCTTTTTTAGAAAAGCCCAGAGAACCAGAACTGGCAATAGCTGCTCCCAAAAAAGACATTAGAGATCAAATGCAACTGGGAAATGTCACCTATGTAGAATCTCGTGGTGGATTCCTAGAAAATTTGCGCTCGATCTTTAACTCCGCGCCTAGTGGTCCAACGCCAGTAGGCTTTAGACCGATCAACATTGCCCGTTATGGTCCTAGTAATATGGCTAAGAGCTTGCGGGACTTATCATGGTTCTTGCGCTACGCAACCTACGCGATTGTTGCTGGTGACCCCAGCATCATCACCGTTAATACGCGTGGTCTGCGAGAAATCATCGAAAATGCTTGCTCTGGTGAAGCAACAGTAGTTGCTTTGCAGGAAATAAAAGCAGCGACGCTTTCTTATTTCCGTAGGGATGCTGAGTCAACAGAAATTGTGTCTCAGTACATGGATGTTTTAATTACAGAATTCAAAGCACCCACGCCCTCAAATAAATTACGCCAACGTCCCTCTGGTGACCAACAAGGGTTGGAACTACCCCAGATTTACTTTAATGCGGCAGAACGGCGTCCTAAGTTTGTGATGAAGCCTGGGTTGTCAGCAACCGAGAAAAATGAGGTGCTCAAAGCGGCTTATCGGCAAATTTTTGAGCGCGACATCACCCGGGCTTATAGTCAGTCAATATCTTACCTGGAATCCCAGGTAAAGAATGGCGACATCTCTGTAAAAGAGTTTGTCCGCCGCCTTGGCAAATCGCCACTTTACCAAAAACAGTTTTTTCAACCCTATATCAACAGCCGCGCCCTAGAACTTGCTTTCCGTCACTTTTTGGGACGGGGACCAAGTAGCCGTGAGGAAGTACAAAAGTACTTCTCGATTGTTTCCATTGGCGGACTTTCTGCCTTAATTGATGCTCTGGTAGATTCTCCAGAATACGCTGACTACTTTGGCGAAGAAACAGTACCCTATATCCGGGGTCTGGGGCAAGAGGCACAAGAATGCCGAAATTGGGGACCACAGCAGGATCTGTTCAACTACAGTGCACCTTTCCGCAAGGTTCCACAGTTTATCACGACTTTTGCTGCCTACACCCAACCACTACCAGACCAACATCCCTATGGTGCTGGTAACGACCCACTGGAAATTCAGTTTGGGGCAATTTTCCCGAAAGAAACTCGCAACCCCAACACCCGTCCGGCTTTCTTTGGTAAGGATACCAAGCGCCTATTGATTCACTCTGGACCTGGGATTAATAACCAAAATAGCAATCCCAGTGCGCGAGGTGAATTTCCGGGGACTCTCGGACCAAAAGTGTTCCGGTTGGATCAACTTCCGGGTACAAGAGGGAAAAAGTCTCAAGCAGGAACAAGCATTAAATTCTCCGAAAGCTCTACCCAAGCGGTGATTCGGGGAGCTTACTTGCAAGTTTTTGGTCGGGATTTGTACGAGGGGCAGCGGCAGAAGGTTGCGGAAATTAAACTGGAAAACGGGGAAATTTCCATCAGGGAGTTTATCCGTACTTTAGCTAAGTCGGATGTGTTCCGTCAACTGTACTGGACTTCTCTATACGTGATGAAGGCGATTGAGTACATCCATCGTCGCTTGTTGGGTCGTCCTACCTATGGGCGTCAGGAAACTAACAAGTACTTTGATATCGCTGCCAAGAAGGGCTTCTATGCCGTTGTTGACGCCATCATTGATAGCCTAGAATACAGTGAAGCGTTTGGGGAAGATACTGTTCCCTATGAGCGGTATCTGACTTCAGCAGGTGTGGCTGGTCGTAACCTGCGAGTTGGTAGTATTCGTGATGATGTTGGCGGTAAAGTCGCAAGAGTTGAGACGCCTAGCTTTGTGGAAAAAGGTGCAGTCACAGAACAGCGAAATGAACCAGATATTCAGTTCCGCATCAACCAAGGCGTTTCCAAGCAACGTGAGCAAACCAAAATATTCAAGCTGGTTGCTGGTCTTAAAGATAAAGTAGCGTTGAAAACCATTACCCGCGCTGCTTATCGCCAGATTTTCGAGCGCGATATTGAACCTTACATCATCCAAAACGAATTTACTGCGTTAGAAAGTAAGTTGGGGAATGGTGAAATCACTCTGAAAGAATTTATTGAAGGTTTGGGTAACTCTAAGCTTTACCGCAAAGAGTTCTATACACCCTACCCTAATACCAAAGTGATTGAACTGGGAACTAAACACTTTTTGGGACGCGCACCTGTTGACCAAGCGGAAATTCGCAAGTACAACCAAATTCTGGCTACTCAAGGTCTACGTGCCTTTATCAGCGAGTTGACCGGTAGTATGGAGTATCTCCAAGTGTTTGGTGAGGACGTGGTTCCTTACCGTCGCTTTCCGACTTTACCAGCAGCGAACTTCCCGAATACTGAGAAGCTGTACAATCAGCTGACTAAGCAGAATAAAGACGTGGTAGTCCCCAGCTTTGAGCCGGTGGGAACCCGCGTGGAAGTTGGTCAAGTACCTGTTTTGGCAGGGGCGATCGCAGATACAGAGGGGTATAATGGGTGGGGTCGTTCCATCAACGATAGCAACCGACAATCTAGTGAGGTGAGTGTGGGTACAACCCATAGCAAACCTTCACGGATCTATCGCATGAGTGAGAACGTAAACCCAGTAGAAATGCAGTTGGTGATCAACGCTATTTACTTTCAAGTGATGGATGTATTTAGCGGTCAAGTTCCCGAAAATTTCCGCCGTGCTGATCTAGAAAGCAAACTGCGGAATCGGGAAATTTCTGTACGCGAGTTTGTTCGTGAACTTGTCAGTTCAGAAATCTATCGCCAGCGCTTCTCCACCTCTTTTCCCAGCGCTAAGGTGATTGAGTTCCTCTTCCGTCACCTGTTGGGACGTCCACCAGAAACTCAAGCGGAAATTCGCGCTCTCACCAAGCTGCTAACTGATGGTGGTTTAACAGTTGCTGTTGAGGCGCTGTTAAATAGCCCAGAGTACACCCAATACTTTGGTGAGGACGTCGTGCCTTACCAGCGCGTGCCATCCCTACCAGCAGGTAATTACCTCGGCAGTGTGAAAGCACAAGCTGATTTGGTGAAACAGCCCTAGTTGGGAAGGGCAGGGGAGTGTGGGGAGCAGGGGGGCAGGGGAGCAGAGAGGCAGGGGGAGAAATAAATTTGTCTACCTCACTCCCCCCACTCCCCACACTCCCCCAAGTCCCCCAAGTCCCCCAAGTCCCCCAACTCCCCAACTCCCCTCTCCCTTGCTTTCAGGTTCCGGGTGCGACAGCAAATCTGAAAAGCAATATTACAAAGTATTAAGAGCAGTCATATATGCTCAACATAATGCCCGAAAATAAATCGGAAAGGTAGCTGAGTTTAAAGCCTTGTGTAGTCGGATTTACTCAAGCAAACTCGTTTAAGCATTTGGTTACAGCAGTTATTTAGCTGTTGTGTCTAAAAAACGAGAAAATAAGCTCAGTTGACCAGTGTCGCACCAGTTAAGTCAAATTTCTGGTTTCATTCGTATTGGAGGAATCCATTAATGAGTATCGTCGTTAAGTCGATCGTGAATGCTGATGCAGAAGCCCGCTATCTTAGCCCAGGCGAACTGGATCGGATCAAGAACTTTGTTACAAGTGGTGAGCGTCGCCTCCGCATCGCTCAAGTTTTGACAGACAACCGGGAACGGCTTGTGAAGCAAGCTGGTGACCAACTGTTCCAAAAGCGCCCTGATGTTGTTTCTCCTGGTGGCAATGCCTACGGTCAAGAAATGACTGCTACTTGCTTGCGTGATTTGGATTACTACCTGCGCTTGGTCACCTACGGTGTTGTAGCTGGAGATATTGCTCCCATCGAAGAAATCGGTGTTGTGGGCGTTCGTGAAATGTACAGGTCTCTCGGTACTCCGATCGAAGCCGTTGGTGAAGGTGTGCGTGCTCTCAAGATTGCTGCGATTTCACTCCTGTCTGGTGAAGACGCTTCTGAAGCTGCCGCTTACTTCGACTATGTGGTTGGTGCTTTGCAGTAGGGTGAAGTGTTTTACCCACTGATAACTGAAGTATTGCAATACGGTTGAAAATAAGGAAATAACAACATGGCTCAAGATGCAATTACTGCTGTCATTAACTCTGCAGACGTTCAAGGTAAATACCTAGATAGCTCTGCTCTCTCAAAGCTAAAAGCTTACTTCTCAAGTGGTGAATTGCGGGTACGTGCTTCTGGCACTATCAGTGCTAACTCGTCCGCAATCATTAAGGAAGCAGTGGCTAAGTCCTTGCTTTACTCTGACATCACCCGTCCAGGCGGCAATATGTATACCACCCGCCGCTACGCTGCTTGCATTCGCGATTTGGACTACTACCTGCGCTATGCTACTTATGCTCTGTTAGCTGGCGATCCTTCTATCCTAGATGAGCGCGTGCTCAATGGCCTGAAAGAAACCTACAACTCCTTGGGTGTACCTATCAGTGCTACTGTGCAAGCTATCCAAGCAATCAAGGAAGTCGCTGCCAGCTTAGTAGGTCCTGAAGCTGGTAAAGAATTAGGCGTTTACTTAGACTATATTTCCTCTGGCTTAAGCTAAGAGCCGTTTTGCACTTAAGAATTTAGGTGCGACTTGATGAAGGTCTGGAAATCAAGCGTGAGTGCTAGAACGTTTTGTCGCTTATATGAACACGCATTGCTGAGTTATGAGTGCTAGCTGTCTAGTATTGATGTTTGATTTCCAGGCTTGGAGTGATTAAATAAAGATTTGCACTCAGGATTTTGACATAAATTAAAGTTTCCATAATCAAGAGAGGAGATTTAAGACCATGGCCCGATATTTTAAAGTCACTGCTGTTGTTCCCAGTCAAACCCGCATTCGCACCCAACGCGAACTGCAAAATACCTATTTTACTAAACTAGTTCCTTATGATAACTGGTTCCGCGAACAACAACGCATTATGAAGCAGGGAGGCAAAATCCTCAAAGTGGAACTGGCAACTGGTAAGCAGGGAACTAATACTGGGTTGCAGTAATTTCTATAGACAAAACATTATATGTAGGGAGTTGCAAAGAGGTTGAATAGACTTCTCCGACAATTAGACATCGATCCTTGGGGCACCGGGGGTTGATCTTTTATTTCGGAGATGTCTAATAGACCTCTTTTTTATTGAAACCAAAACACTAGCAATACGGTTCGGTTAAGGAATTTCTTGGTTGAGGGAGGCAGGGGGAGGGAAGAATTACAGTATCAAAGCAGAAAGCCCACAAAGATGAGGGTGTTCTAAATCTAGAACACCCTCATCTGTCATAGGTGGTGTGGGATGAATGCGACGCGCATCGACGGCGCAGTCAAGCAAAATATGCTATGATCCTAAATGTCAGTAAAGACATTAAAATCCTACCCCCGGACTGGGGGAAAGTTGACGCCCAGTACTC